>Ga0129306_1003587_pt1 | contig 11332 bp, 10 predicted proteins | sample P827metagenome_FD_94438 | JGI IMG/M metagenome (GOLD analysis project Ga0129306, IMG submission 94438) | Capybara group fecal microbial communities from Wisconsin, USA - P827 metagenome | ecosystem: Host-associated > Mammals > Digestive system > Large intestine > Fecal | place: USA: Wisconsin...
TGTACCTTACTTCAAAAAACAAACGTAACACTCCAGACCGTCTTCAATTGAAAAAATACTCACCAAAATTGCGTAAACACGTAATCTTTACTGAAGTTAAATAATAGGTCATTACACGTCAGTGAGTATCAGAAGCCCTGTAAAATCAGGGTTTTTTCTTTTTCAAATTCAATGTAGTGTATTAAAATGAATTTAGTAATTTAGATTTTCAATATCTAGAAATAGTCTAAAAAACGATGCGGGAATTTTTCTGCTATTTTTTTATTTGTAATTTGTTTATATGATAAAAAAGTGCTAAAATGTAAAATTAAGGAGAAATTATGTCTGCACCAACAATACTTAACTATCAAGGGAATAAGTCTTCATTAATCAATTTCTTAAAAACTAATTTACAAACCCACTTAACGCCTGGAGATATATTTGTTGATATTTTTTCAGGCTCTGGAAGTGTCGGCTCAGCATTTAAGGATGAAAATATTATTTTTGCAAATGATGCTGAATTGTACGCTACTATAATTTCATCAGCTTTACTGAATACACCTGAGGCAGAAGTATTAGATCTTGTTGCTGCCAATTTTAACAAGACTTTAACTAAAAATATCGAAAAAAATTCAAAAAACTTTAAAAGTTTTCTCTCAAAAGAATTAGAATATATAAATTTAGAAGATAATACTCAACTTATAAGATTATACAATCACTTTCCAACAATCTGGAATAACATAGATGAAGAAATCAATGTAGAAAATTTAAAATCAAGAGGGTATTATAATCTTTTCACCTACTACTATTCAGGCTCGTATTTTGGAATAAAACAGTCTATCGTCATTGATTCAATCATTGAGAGCATTCACTCGATAAAGGAAAAAAATGTTAGCGATACCTTATTTAGTTGCCTTTTTTATGCGATGAAAGAAGCTGTGTTTGCCAAAGACGGTCATATGGCTCAGCCATTAAACCCTAATAAAAATCAAAAACGACACCTAAAACAACGAAAAAAAGATATTGTCCATTTACTTAATATTAAGTTACAAGAATTTATTACTTACACGCTTACCGAAAAAAATAAATACAAGCTAAAACATAAAACTTTTAATCTAGACATTACAGAGTTTACCAAGAATAACTATTTATCCAACTACAATGTAAAATTAATTTATGCTGATCCACCATATACTGACATGCAATATTCTCGGTATTATCATCTGTTGAATATCGCAGCTAAATACGACTTTCCAAAACCAACTATTTCCAGAGGAAAATATACAACTGGCTTATATACTGAAGGTAGAAATCAGTCCGATCTTAGTAAAAAAAGTACTGCGAAAGATAGAATTGCTGAATTATGTGAGTATTGTAAAACAAATAATATAATTCTTGCATTGAGCTATGCTTACCCCGAAGATACAATTAATCAAAAGACAGATAGATATACTGTTTCAATCGAAGAATTAATTAACCTAACTAAAAATATTTTTGGTAGTAACAACGTAACAATTGCTGAAGAGAGTTATAAACATGCAAATCACCGAAACAGTTCTGGAAAAAAAGTTTTTGAGTATCTAATCATTTGTGGTCCTACTGTTAATAGTAATGAGCCAAATTCACTTTTAACTTTAAAACAAGAGTTAAAAAATATAATACCAACCTCAAAAAATCCAATTTATAATACCCATTTGTATTGGTCTCAAAAATCATTTAATGTTATTGAAAAATTGATTGAAAATTTATCGAAGGAAGGTGACATAATTTTTGATCCATTTATGGGGTCAGGTGTCACAATCTTAGAAACAATCAAAAATTCCAAAAACAGAATGGGTATTGGTTGTGATATTAATGACATGCCAAGTTTTATCGTTGATAATATTATTAACGAATTTCAACAAGAAAATATAAAGGAAGTTTTATCTGACTTCGATAACAAACTTAATGAACTCGCTCCGTACTACCAAACGACATGCGAACAATGTGGGTCTAACGAAGCCACTATTACAAAGGTCGTTTTCGATAAACCAATTAGAACAGTAAATGAATATGATATAAAAGTAATAAACTATATTTGTCAAAATTGCGGTAAAAAGACAAAAACTGCTGAAAAAAAAGACAAAGAAAAGATGCTAGAATTGCACTGCTCTAAATATATTCCTGATGAAAAGTTAATCCAGAATAGTAAGATTGCTGTTGGTGAAAATGATCATTTATCTGATCTTTTTACTCCTAGAAACTTCTCAGTCCTTAATGAAGTTGTAGGATATATAAAAACAATGGATAATTCTAAGCTATTAAACTATCTTTTAATGTCAGCTATTCACTTATCAAAAATCACTGACCTACACTCTAACTCTCAATGGCCGCTCTGGATTCCTAAAAAAAATTGTGTTGAAAAGAATATTATTGATATCCTTAAAAAGAGATCTAAAAATATCCTAAAAGCTTCTACATATAGTAGACAACACTACTCTAATTCTAAGATAGTCGAATCAAATCCAGAGCTCATTCCTAATTCCGCACTTCTTTTAACCAAAGGAAGCCAAAATATTACAGATATAGATATTCCAAACGATTCAGTTGATTTAATAATTACTGACCCTCCTTACAAAGATCAGGTATTATATTCTGAGTACATGCAGCTATATAAACCTATAGTCAATCTCAATTATAATTTAAATGATGAAATTGTGGTTTCTCCTTCACCTACACGCAAACGAGATGAATCAGAGTACTTTAGTCTTCTAAATCAAGTATTTAAACTGTGCAGCAAAAAGTTAAAACAAGGTTCTATAATGTGTTTATTTTTTCATGATAATAATTTATCAGTTTGGGTTGAATTGATAAATATTCTTGAACAAAATGGATTTAAATATATTACACAAGAGCATATAAAAAAATCAAAAACTGTAAAAAATATTATTAGTCCAAAAAAATCTCTATCTGGAGATGCAATCCTATTTTTTGAGAATACTGGAGTAAAAATCGAAACATATGATTCAAATATTTCTCTAGAAGAAATAACACATAATCTTTATTTAGAAGCCAAGAAATTATTAGAAATAAACGGAGAGCTTTCAACACCTGAGCTGTATGATTTTGGATTAATGGAAATACTGATTAGCAATGGTTGGTTAGAAACATTGGCTAAAAACTATGAATCTCTAGTTGAAATCTTTGAAGAATATTTTATTTGGAATAAAGGTACTGCAAAATGGCATCTTCAATAATTGAAGATGCCATTTCCTATATATTTGAATTATAGTATTTCCCCTTAAAATACCTATCTAATTTTTGAATTAACTCTTTGCCATCAACGATAATCACACCTTGCTCTTCTGCTATTTTCCTCGCATCTTTAGTATAATTTGAAGTCGTATAACAAGCAATCTTTTGAGCACCTAAACGTTCTCGCTCCGAGACTAACCGTTGTAGTGGGGTTGCATCAACATTTCCAACCCAGCGTTTACATTGAATTAACCAATGTTCTTTTGTATTTCCATTAAACTGTTGAGCAACTATATCAACCCCTAGGTCGCCACTACCACCTTTTCTATAAACATTTACAAAACCTGCCTTTTCAAATAATTGCTTACAAAGATCTTCAAATTCATACGGATCCATAGTTGCAATATCAATGGCGCCTTTTTTAATTTCAATTGGTAATTTTTTCTTTACATAAAAATCACCTTCGATATCTGCTTTATCTAATAATAGCGAACTAATCTTTTCAATATTTTTATCATCATTAATTATATCAAGGAAAGTTCGATTATTTCCATCAGATAATTCATCTATTAGTTCAAGATAAAGATCTTCTAGGACAAATTTCTTTTGCTTTTTTAGTAATTTATCTACATAGATAGGTACAAGTTCATAAAGTTTTTTAAATAAAGTAGCATTATCTTCCTGATCCAAATATAAGATTTTTTTAGAAAGTTGGACTTCAGAATTAGACAAAACGTAAAAATTATCTTCTATAACTTGATCAATTCTACTTATCATTTTAGGAGTAACATGTTCTCCAAGATGCTTAATATCTTCAGAAATTCTATGAATCAGCTCTGTTTTTGTAATAGGGGTATCTATTAATCTCTTTACTGTTTTATATACAATATCGATAATCCTATTTTCATAGTTTTGATCCTCAATATATAAATATTGTTCTTCCTTATCTAACTTTTGAAATACTATAATGACTTCATTAATTAATGTATTCCGAAAAGCTGATTGTTTACGAAGCGTAGGATCTTTTTTTTCTACACTAATTCTAGTAACATATTCAAATCCATTTTTTCTTGCTAAATCAACAATCTTACCAAAAACATTAAAATACTTTTTCTTACCTAACTTAGTAAAAAATACCATAGGAGCACCAACTGGTAAAATATTAGAAAAATTCCTAAACATTTTATCTAGATCACTGATATATCTCTCCCAATTTTTTTCTCGGCGTTTAGGTGCATTTGTTACAACAATTTCATTATTCAACATATCTTCTGTTAGCCTATACTTCTCTGGTTCATCAGAAAAATGCTCTAACCATACCCTAAACAATTGATTTCTTTCTAAATACGGTACTTGGTCTGTATATGGAAAGTCTGTAACAACCGCATTGACTTTTAACTCTTGATTTTTATCGAGGTAGTTTGAATAATCAATATTATAAATTGAATAATCCTTTGAATCATTCAAACTATCTACTAAAATGTCTTTAAACTCTTCCTGGAATTTTTTAAAATTTTGAATCTTTCGTTCGAATAAATACCATACATTCATATCTTGTGCTTTTTCTAAAACAACATGATATAAAATGTCAGTAGAGCTTCCATACATAGCGATTTTTGCTAAACTTAATGATGAAACTAGACAAAATTGCAAAAAATCTTTTGATTTTGATGAAGGCAGCTCTGATATAGCTTCTTGCAATTTTAAAAGGGCTAGTTTATTTCTATGTGAAAAGAATGTATCATATTTATCTGCACCAGTAGATTTAGTAATATTTATTCTACTGTTTTCAATTAATTTATCTGTTGGAAATTCTGCTGCCGATATACTTTCCTGTTCTTGTATCTTATTCCAATCAAATTCAGAAAATTTTTTATCGAAGCTACCACAAACAGGACATTTAAATAGTAATTTTATATTCTTCCCATTTTTTATTTCCCTATTAGTTTTAGGGTTAAAGTAACCGTCTTTCCCATTTTGTGGGTCAAAAAGTAATTTTTTTATAAAATTAGGGGTACCACAGCACTCAGTTTCATATAAATTTAGAATTGCATTTTTTGATCTCTCTTCTACATTTTTTATACTTTTATCCAATTCTTGAGCATCAATCCGTTCAAAAAGTACTTTATTAATAGAATAAGTAAAATTATCTAATTCAGTACCTATCAACCTTCTATTTGCTTTTTTACTTCCTATAATCGCTGTACCGCTACCAATAAATGGATCAAAAATTACATCAGTAGGATTAGTAAGTACACTTAATACTTTAGAGATAATATCCGGTGACTTACGTCCTTTAAATGAATAAGTTTTTCGCATTACATTCGGAATAACATTATCCACTTCTTGTAATACATCAGTAATTTTATCATTGATTTCTTGTGAATTAACTTTTTTTCTCAATTGTTATCCTCCAATAAACTAACTGTTTTTATTCCTAAAATTGTTGCAATAATGTCCATTTTCTTCAAACTAATCGATTCTCTTCGTGAACGTAAAATTTCTAGATAAGTCCGATATGACATTAATGATTCATCAAAGTCATTGGACCAATTTAAGTGCTTTTCATTATACTTTTCAAAATTTGAATAGAATACATCAATAATATTATCTTTCCAAATAGGAGTATCAATAGCAAACTGTATATCTTCAATCAATAATTGTGAAGGATGAACAGACATATAATATGCTAGCTCATTTAGTTGGTACAAACTAGGCGAGGATCTATTACTGGACCAATTTTTTAAAATATTCAATGATAAATTTTCAGAATTAATATATTTCGCTATTGAGTTTAATGAAACTAAATCTTTGTCTAATTGTCCATAATATTTATATAAGTTACTTACAACAATATGTGTGCTATTTTGAATTATCATAACAAAATTATACAATTTCTTTTTATTTACTTTCAAACATAAATATACACCGTATTTTTTTATATGAAAAAAACATTTGATAATTTTCTCAGAGACTCCCCCTAGAACATAGTTTTAAACTGTTATAAATTTAGTAATGTAGATAAAGTATAATTTGTCACTAATCTAGCATGAACAGAGAGCTCTATAATACCCTATGCCAAAATCTCAAAAAAAAGATTTAATTATATGACTACATTTAATATTGTAAAATCCATAAACCTTGATATAACAGCGTTTATGACGCGCTAAAATAACATTTCTGAGCCTTTACTGAAGTTAAATAATTGAATACATTAAAAGCTTATGAAATCAACGTTTCTAGGCTTTTTTAGTTCAAAAATAGCATTTTTGACTGATTGGATATTAAACCAAATCATTTTTATCTCAAAAATTTTGAAAATTTAGTTTCTCCTTGTATAATTAAAGTAACCTAAAGGAGGAATAACATATGATTATTAAAACAGTTACTTTTGAAGTAAAAGCTGCTGCTAAAGATAAATTTGAACAAAAATTCCGCAACGACGCTATCTCGCTCAAAAATTGGGAAACATGTTTAGGAAACGAGGTCTGGATTCAAGATAATTCTGATACAAATAGTGTTTCCTTTACTGCTGTTTCACGTTGGGACAACCAAGACGATTTCAAAGCTTGGTTGAAACGTCCTGAACATATCCAACATCACAAAGAGCAACACTTCAGAAAAGAAGATTCACCTATTTTAAAGAAAAGCGTTCAAGAATATACTGTTCTTGAGGATTAATAATCAAAAATGCAACCGTGTGTAACGGTTGCATTTTTGATAAGCTGATTTCAGCTACTGTAAAGTTGTTGTAAAGAACAATGTTTGTCACTTGTGTACACTAAGAGTTATCAAAGACTACTTAACAACAAGGTTGACACCGTTGTAAAGGTACTATTATCATGCTAATCTTTCCTTACACGTTATAATTCTTTCTCAAAGGCAATATCACCACGTTCAAAAGGAAATCTTTCTTTATCAACAGGAATCTCAGTAAAGCCAAATTTGCGATAAAGATGAACAGCAGATAGACATTTTCGATTGGAAACAATGATAAGTTTTGGCAAATGAAGGGACTCCGCATACTCAATGCACGCCTTTAAACAAGCACTCCCTGCACCGCTGCCAGCAAATTCGCTTTTTGCTGCAAATTTCATGATTTCCCAATCACCATCTTCTCTTGGAGCGACCATACACGATGCCATAACAGCTCCCTCATCATTTAAAGCAAAGAAAATCTGACCACCATTTTCAATATAATGCTCAATATTAGTTAACTCGCGTTCATCTTCTGCTTCTACCGTAAACATTTCAGAAATCCAAGCAAGGTTCATTTCCACAAAATCTTTTTTATATTTTTCATCATACGGTACAACTTTCATTCCACTACTCTCCTTGTACTGAATTTTTTCCCAATATTTTAGTAATTAAAGTCATTGCTTCTGCTAATTGTTTCTGCTCTGAATAACTCAATGTCGCAATAATATCGCCAATTTCTTGATTAGATTTTTCAATAAAATCTCGCGCACGTAATTTCCCTGCATCAGTCAAAAAAAGATGATAAGCTCTCCCATCTTCCTTTGACGTTTGACGATAAATATAACCTTTTTTCTCGTGATTTTTCAAAATCCTACTCAAATAGCTTTTATCAATATTCATCTCTTGGGCGATATGTGTTGCTGTACAGCCTTCATTTTCATAAATTTCAAAGAAAATCCTTGCTTCCGTCACGGAATACTCAGAACCCAAATAATGATTACCGAGTAAATTCATAGAAGGCATATACATGCGATTAAAGGCACGTATCGCATAAATGGTTTCTCTATCTGGCATTATTTTCTCCTTTTAGTGGACTTTATCAACTATATTTTAAGGTTTTTAGTGGATTTTGTCAACTAATTATCGCTATTTAAGCTTAATAGACCTCAATAGCATTAAAAATACACGTATGAACTCTCCTACATATAAAATTCTTATACATTATGCTTGACTTGCTGCTTATTTTTCTATATTCTATATGTAAAATAATTATATATAAAATTTTTACATATCAAAAAGGAGTTTTCATGTATTTTCCAACTTCGGCAACTGTTATCGAATTCCTCATTTTAGCCATTGTTGACAAAGACGACTCTTACGGTTATGCCATTAGCCAAACCATTAAGCAAATTGCTAACATCAAAGAATCCACCTTATATCCAATTTTAAAAAAACTGGAAAAAGCTGGTTATTTAACCACTTATCAACAAGCCTACCAAGGACGTAAACGAAAATATTATGCTATCACAGCAGCTGGTAAAGAACAGTTGACCTTTCTCAAAAAAGAATGGCAACGGTACAAAGAAAAAGTCGATGAGATTATTGAAGGGAGATTAGAGGATGACAAAAGTTGACTATTTAGCAAAATTAGATAAATACCTACGTAAGTTACCCAAAGAGGATTACCAAGAAGCTATGGACTACTTTAGTGAATACTTTGAAGAAGCTGGTCCAGAAAATGAAGCACAAGTTATCGCCGAACTTGGAACACCAAAAGAAGCGGCGCGAGACATCATTAGTCGTTTGCTTGACGAAAAAATCATCGACCAAGAAAAGACACCTAAAAGCAGAGTATCTATGGTTTGGCTTGCTATTTTAGCGGTTATTATCACCCCTGTTGCTCTCCCACTGGCTCTTGTTCTTTTCTTAGCCGTCATCACTATCCTAGCTCTTGGGGTGGCGGCTATCGCTGTTGTTCTTTCCCTTGGGGTTGCCTTCCTGACTTCTGGAATTTACATGCTATTTGATAGCTGGTCTTACCTTAACATTTCATTTTCTGCAACTGCTCTTAGTTTTGGTCTAGGACTTTTAGCTCTCGGTTTATCATTACTAACCCTCCTTGCTGCAGGAGCTGTTTGTAAAGTAGTTGGACGTAGCATTGTCAATTTAGCACGAAAGACAGAAAACAAAAGGAGAAAATTATGAAATCGTGGACAAAGACTATTTTAGGCATTGGTATTAGTTGTAGCTTATTAGGAGCAGCCCTTGCAGGTTATGGTTTCGCAACTGGTGGACTTTCTGATTTAGAAAATAGCACTGATATTGTAGGGAATGTAAACTATCAAAAAGCTAACCTTGACAGTTTCAGTAAAATTGATATTGACAGCACAACATCTGATATCATCATTTCAAAGGCCAATATTGACAAACCCTTTATTTCTTACTCAGACAACAAAAAAACACCTGTCAACTACGAAGTCAAGGATGACACCCTTACTGTAAAGCAAACAGGAACTCGTACCCAATTAGGGAATGCAAACATTCATTTTCTGAGTTTAAGAGATATTATTGACATTGCTAAAACTGGTATTATCGAAAATTCACATACAATCGTTATATCTGTTCCTCAGGATACAGACCTCACTTCAGTCAAAGCTAATCTTAGCTCAGGAGATTTGGACATCAGTCAGCTTTCACTTGATACCGCAACGCTCAAACTTCTGGCTGGAGAACTAACATTGACCAATACAACCCTCAATTCAGGGACAGTAAACATCACCTCTGGGGACGCTGAAATTGAGAACAGCAACTTAGCAAACATCGCCTTTTCAATTACAACAGGTGATATTGATTTAGAAAATAGCCAAGCTTCTGACACAACCTTTGAGTTAAGCATGGGAGATTTTTCAGCCAATGCTGCCACCTTCAAAAATGATAACACCATAACAATGACTACTGGCGAGGTTGACATTACTCTTGCCAGCAAAGATTTGAAAGTATTAATGACAAATCTTCTAGGCGATGCTGATATCACTTCAAACTTAAATCAATCAAGTAAAAACACGTTGACAATCGACGGAAACGTTGGTGACATTACAGTTCAATAAAACTTAAAAGGCATCGCAAATGCGATGCCTTTTAAGTTTTAAAATAACAACGTCAGTAAAGCTAAAATGGCTAAACCGCCTTGCTTTAAAATAATTTTACGGTCTGCGGTCAAGCTACCATAAAGGGCAACAAGAACGACATTTACTAGAAAAACAGTTACCAAAGTAGCATTAGCTGTAAAGATACCGTAAATCAGAAAAACGGCAATCAAGCCATTGTAAACACCTTGATTTTTAAACAAATTACTTACAGACTCACGTTCTAATTCTTCTTGCGATAGTCCAAAAACACGCGCTGTTGCAGGTGATTGTGTTGCAACTGTTTCTAAATACATAATGTAAAAATGTTCCAAAGCAACCAATAATGACAAAATAATAGTAATAAGTGACATCGTTTCCTCAATCTAAATAGCAAATTAATCATTTACATCGCTGTAAATATATTGTAAAGAAAGGCTGTCTTAATCAGCATTCTCTAGTTAACTCATTAAGTGTATAAAAGTTCCCTTCATTTTTCAAATAATCTGATTGTAAAAACTGAGAACATCGTTCACATCAAAAAAAGATTGAAGAAATTGTCCAAAATGAACGTTTTCCTCAATCTAGTAATCTTAATTTTCTGTTTTTGGTTGTCTGTAAATGATAAGTCCAAGTACCATGAAAGCAACAAGGAATGCTGAAAGAACACCGACTTGTGTACCAATTGAACCTGTCATCGAAATGGTTTGACGTAAGCCCGTTACAATGTAAGTCATTGGCATATATGGGTGAACAACTTGGAAGAACTTAGGACTAAGCTCGATTGGATATGAACCACCTGCAGAACCGACTTGAAGCAATAGCATAACAAGTGATAGGAATGAGCCATAACGATTATCCCAACCAACTAGAGCCGTTACAAGAGCCATTAACGTCCAACCACCTAAGATGATAAGGAGGATTGTTTTCCATTCGTAGTTAGCCTCAAATCCAAGGAATTGAATAGCACCATACAATACTAATGAACCAACCGTTGAAATCAATCCATTAATAAAGAGTTTTTGTTTTGCCCATTCAAAACGATTTTTCACAGGACGTCCTGACAATGAGCTTGCAAAGATAACGTTCGTTGAAAGGGCAACTACCATAAGTGATACTGCAATCATGTAAGGTGCCATACCAATACCATTTACTTTCACGCTATCATTATCTGTTTCTTTTGTTGATACAGGGTTAGAAACCAATTTAGCATTCTTATTTGTTACAGAAACGAGTGATAATTGGTCACTTGCCTCTGAAAGTGATGATGTCAATGTTGAAATACCACTTGTCAA
>Ga0129306_1003589_pt1 | contig 11321 bp, 10 predicted proteins | sample P827metagenome_FD_94438 | JGI IMG/M metagenome (GOLD analysis project Ga0129306, IMG submission 94438) | Capybara group fecal microbial communities from Wisconsin, USA - P827 metagenome | ecosystem: Host-associated > Mammals > Digestive system > Large intestine > Fecal | place: USA: Wisconsin...
AGGGGAGCGGGTGCTCCGGACGGAGTACGACCGCATCCGCCGGCAGGCCCACGATATGGAGCGGGCCCTGAGCGGCGAGGGGCAGGGAGGGACACTATGAACTGGAAGCTGGGATATTTTCCGTTTTGCGCGGTGGATTACCGGGCGGCCCAGGCCTGGCTGGACCGGCAGGGGGCCATGGGCTGGCGGCTGAAAGGCATCCATCTGGGCTGCATCGCCCGCTTCGAGCGGAGCGGGCAGGAGCGTGTGCGCCACTGTGTGGACCTCCACCGGGAGGTGGACGGCGTCTGGGACGATGACGAGTATCTCCGGCTCTGTGCCGACAGCGGGTGGGACTATGTGACCTGGGTGCGGGGCATGGCCGTCTTTGCCGCCCGGCCGGTGTGCGACCCGGCCCCGCTCCAGACCGACCGCGGGCTGGAGGAGGAGACCTTCTGGCGGCGGGTGATCCGGCGGGACCTGCTGGATACCCTGCTGGGCGTGGTTATGCTGGCGTTGCTGGGGGTGCTGTGGGCGGTGGCCTGGGGCGGCGAAGGGGGCCTGCGGGCCCGGCCCTCTTATGAGCTGCTGTGCAGCACCGGCGCGCTGCTGCTGGCAGCCAGCCTGGCGGTACTGGCGGTAAGCCTGATATGGGACCCCGTTTACCACCTGCGGCGGTGGCGGCAGCGGAGACGGGGCGGGCAGACCGCCGGGCCAAAGACCTTCTGGCCCCGGCTCTACGGCACCTGGTCCCTGCTGCCCAAAGCGCTGATGACCGCTTATCTGGTGTTCTACCTGCTGGAACTGGGCATTGGAGCCTTTGGCGGCTACAGCGGCCGGGAGGTGGCGGACCGCCGGCCGGAGCTGCGGGACCGGCCGGTGGTCATGGCCGAGGAGCTGGGCGAGGACCCGGCGGCGGTCTGTTACCTCTCCTGGGAGCCGGTGTGGTCCCTCCCGGTCCGGGGGGGCCGGTACTTGGAGCAGATCCGGGATGGGGACAGCTGCCGGTATATCTGGTGCGACCGGTATACCTGCGTGACCGAAGGATACGCCTCCCTGTTGGCCGGGAGCATCCGCCGGGACTGCGGAGAGCGTAACCGGATGGTGTACGGCGTTTTGCGCTTTCAGTCCGCGGACCTGGGCGTGGATGAGGGGTGGGCCACGGAGGACGGGGCCTTCCTGCTGCTGCGGCAGGGGCGGACGGTGGCCCTGGTGGGTACGGACTGTATGGAAGGGCCGGAGCCTGATCTGCGGGAGCCGGAATATCTGACATCTATCACGGAAAAACTGGAATTGGGGTGAAAATATGAAGCGGCGGTATGCGTTCTTTCGCTTCCAGCCCTCGGACTGCCGGGCGGCGGAGGCCTGGCTGGAGGGGTGGAAGGCCCGGGGCTGGGAGCTGGAGAAGATCATTTGGCCCTGGCTGGCCGTCTTTCTCCCCCTGGAGCACACCCAGGTGCGCTACGCCGCCGAGCGGATGGAGGGAGACGAGGGACAGATCGAGGCATATCTGACCCTGTGCGCGGACGCCGGGTGGGAGAAAGTGGGGGAGACCGGCGGCCTCTTTCTCTTCAAATCGGCGCCCGGACAGAACCCCGCGCCCCTGCAGACCGACCAGACTCTGGAGGAGGAACACCTGCAAAAGGCAGCGGTGCGGCCCATGATCTCTGCCGCCCTCACCCCCATCCTGGCCATGGGGATCAACGCCGCCCTCCGGTGGGGCATGGGGGGCGCGGCCTACTGGTTCGAGGTGTTTCTGGACCCGCGGGCCATGGCGCTGCTGGGACTGCTGGCGGCGCTGGTGGGCTGGAACCTGTACCTTGCCTTCCACGCCTGGCGGTATGGACGGGCGTGCCGCCGTGCCCGGACGCGGGGCGAGCAGATGCCTGTTCCCGGGGTGACGGGAGCGCTCCTCCGGGGACGGCTGGACTGGGTCATCTGGACGGCTCTGCTGCTGGTCCTGCTGCTGAGCATGGGGAACAGCGGGCCGCGGCGAGAGGTGCCGCTGGAACGTGCCGCCCTGGAGGCGGAGGGGCGGCCTCTGGTCACCGCGGCCTGCCTGGGGGGCCGGGACAGCCCCGGCGATGTGCTGTGGATGGAAGAGGGCCCTTTCGTGCGGAAGCTGGAGCTCATCCAGACCATGGGCGGGGACGGGCTGCTGTGGAGCGAGCGGTATGACGCCCGCTGGCCCTGGCTGGCAGAGGATATTTTTCAGGAACTGAGTGACAAAGCGGACCGGGACCAGACCCGGAAGGTGATCTGCGGCGCGGGGGAGGGCACAGCCCTCCGGCTGGAGCCGCCGGAAGGGGTGGAGGCAATTCTGCTCCGGTACGAGCGGGGAGACTGTCTTGTGCTGCGCGGCGGGACCACCGTGGCGCGGCTGGCGGCGGATCTGGACTTTACGGATGAAGACATCCTTGATACAATAGTTTCACAGCTGAATTTAGGAGCGTGAGTCCCATGGCAAAAGTTCTTTTTATCAATGCCTGCGTCCGGGGCGAGCAGTCCCGCACGCTGAAGCTGGCCCGCCGTTTCCTGGCGGAGTACGCTGCCCTCCACCCGGAGGATGAGATCACCGAGCGGGACGTGTGCCACCAGTGGCTGGAGCCCCTCTACCCCGAGCTGCTGGAGAAGCAGGAGGCCCTTCTGGCCGCGGGGCAGACCGATGATCCCATGTTCGACGTGTCCCACCAGTTCACCGGCGCGGACAAGCTGGTCATCGCCGCCCCCTTCTGGGAGCAGTCCTACCCTGCGGTGCTGCGGACCTATCTGGAGCGGGTGTCCGGCGTGAACCTGACCTTCTACTACGATGAGGACGGCGTGAAGCACGGCCTTTGCAAGGCGAAGAAGATGCTCTTCATCACCACTCGGGGCGGCGACTTCTCTTCCCCCGAGGTCCAGTGGCAGGAGATGGGCGCCAACCAGCTCAAGGCCATCTGCTATCATTTCGAGATCCCGGAGTTTCAGTGCATCGCCGCCGACGGCCTGGACATCGTCACCAACGACCCGGAGGCCATCATGGCCGACGCCATGGAGTGGTGTATCCGGGCGGCAAAGGAGTTTTAATGGAACGGAAAAAGCTGCTGCTGCTGGCCACCGGCGGCACCATCGCCTCCCAGCCCACGGCAGAGGGCCTGGCCCCTGGACTGGACGGGGAGGCCCTTACCGATCTGCTGCCTGCCGCCGTGCTGGCGCGGTATGACATCACCGTGCGGGATGTGCTGCGGATGGACAGCTCCAATATCCAGCCTGAGGAGTGGCAGCTCATTGCCCGGCATGTGTTTGATGCCAGAGAGGAATATGACGGCATCGTGATAACACATGGTACTGATACCATGGCCTATACCGCCGCCATTTTGTCCTTCATGGTGCGGGGGATCGGCATCCCGGTGGTACTTACCGGCTCCCAGCTGCCCATCGAGCACCCACTGTCCGACGGGCAGGAGAACCTGCGTCTGGCCCTGGCCATGGCGGAGAGCGAGGTGGGCGGGGTCTTTGTGGCCTTCAACCGAAAGGTGATCCTGGGCACCCGGGCGGTCAAGACCCGGACCACGGGGTTCGACGCCTTTGAGAGCGTGAACTGGCCCTATGTGGCCCAGGCGTCGGGGGGCGGGCTGGACCTGAACCGTGCCGCCCTGCCCCCGGCTACCGGGGAGCCATGCGTCCTGCGCGATGCCCTCTCTCCACGGGTGTTTTTGATGAAGCTGACGCCGGGGGTGGACCCGGAGATCTTCGACATGCTGCTCCAGATGCACTACCGGGGTATCGTCATCGAGGCCTTCGGCGCCGGCGGGCTCCACTTTGTCCGCCGGGACCTGGTGGCCAAGCTCCAGAAGGCGGCCGGGGCCGGGGTGTCGGTGGTGGTGTGCAGCCAGTGTTTGTACGAGCCCAGCAATTTCTCGGTGTACGAGGTGGGCCGCCGGGCCCTGGAGCAGGGTGTGCTCCAGGGGCGGGATATGACCACCGAGGCCGCTGTGACCAAGCTCATGTGGCTCCTGGGCCAGACCGGCGACCCGGAGGAGGTCCGCCGGGGCTTTGAGACCAGCCTGGCCGGGGAAAGGGGGGCATAGTACGAAAATTCCTTCCGCAGTAAAGCCATAGCCCACCCGAGGGGCCCAAAGATTAAAATATTTGGCGAGCCGGACCTGGTCCGGCTCGCCAAATTTGGATAATGGACTTTTCGGATACATCTGCAATCGCACGAGAACCAGTATAGGATACTAGTTCACAAAAGAGGAAAGACAATTAGAGAAGCCAGAGGACTTAGGCGTTAGCCACATCGTCATTCTTCACCATGAAGTTAGTGAAGAGGAAGCCCATGATGTAGCTGATGACGAGGCCGATGACAAACCAGACAATGCTCATGGTCGCGCCGCCCTCGCCGGCGGTCATAACGAAGCAGCCCAGCAGGCCGGAGGGGCCCCAGGTGGTGGAAGCTACACGCATGAAGTTTACGAAGGCACCGCCAAAGCCGGCGCCCAGGCCAGCAGTGATGAAGGGCTTGCCCATGGGGAGAGTGACACCGTAGATGAGGGGCTCGCCGACGCCCAGGATGCCAGCGGGGAGAGCACCAGCGATGACGCTCTTGAGGCGGTTGTTGCCGCACGCCTTACACTTGAGGTAGATGGCGAGAGCGGCGCCCACCTGACCTGCGCCGGCCATGGCCAGTGCGGGGTAGAGGTACACGCAGCCGAACTCAGCCAGCTGCACAGAGTAGAGGGCCACCAGGCCATGATGCATGCCAAGGGCCACCATCGGGAGGAACAGGGCGGCGCCCAGGTAACCGGAAACGGCACGGACCACAGCAGACTCGCTCATGGCTACGGCGCCCACCAGCTTCACCAGCGCGGTGGAGATAAGGCCGGTGATAGGCATGACGATGAGGATGTAGGGGATGAGGGTGATGAGCAGGGTCAGCAGGGGAGTAAAGATGATATCAATGGAGTCAGGCATTTTTTTGCGAATGGCCCGCTCGATCTTACACATGAAATATACACCGATAACAGCGGCCAGGACGCCGCCGCGTCCAGCACGGAGGATAGCGTCCAGAGGCTGTGCCTCATTATAAAGGTGGACTACCTTAGAAATGGAATCGATACCACCCAAGGTAGTGATCATGCCCAGCATACCACCCAAGATGGGCGTGCCGCCAAACTTCTCGGCAGCGCGGTACCCGGCCCAGGCGGTGAGATAGGTCATAAAGGCGGTGTTGACGAGGCCCAGAAGACTGGTGACAATAATGTACCAGCCAGCCTCAGCCGACGTCTTGAATACCTGCTGAATCAGAGTGTTGATACCGGCACACAGGCCAGCAGCGATGACGCCGGGGAGAAGGGGAACAAAAATGTCGCCAAAGGTCTTCAGCATTTCCTTGGCCTTGCTCTGCTTCTGGCTGGACTTGATGGCGGCCTTGTTCGACTTCCAGTCGCCGCCCACAGAGGTGGCAGAGGCGACGGCGGGGATGCCCAGATCCTTGCAGCGATCAGCGCACTTGCGGCACTTGCCGGGGCCGACCACCACTTCCCAGAAGTTGGCGCGGTCATGAACGATGCCCATAACGCCCTCTAAGTCCTTAAGGGCGGCCTCCTTAACGAGACTGTCATCCTTCACGTTGATGCGAAGACGGGTCATGCAGTTAGTGGCGGTGATGACGTTGGACTTGGAACCCAAGTTTTCCAGAATCTTGTCTACCATTTGCTCGATAGTCATTACAGCTTACCTCTCTTTCTCACAAACACTGTCAAACACTGTTGCTGCGCGGGGGGAGGGAAACGATTTTGCCGGGGAAATTATGCATATGCCGTCCTGTTGGTGATGACCCTGCATCCGGGAACAAGGCGGGATGCAAAGATCACTTTTTAACAGCCCTGAATTGCCAGCCGGACCTTACCGCCGGCTTTCTCCAGCAGAGAGAGAGCTTCCTCTTTGCTGCAGTTGGCCAAGATCATGGTGATGGCGGTTTTGACGCTGCCATCAGCATTGGCGATGGTTTCTCTGGCGGTCTCCCGCTCCACGCCAGTGGCCTCAATCACAATATTTTCCGCCCGAACGTGAAGCTTTTCGTTGGTTTGCATGACGTCCACCATCAAGTTCTGGTAGGCTTTTCCGACACCGACCATGGTGGCGGTAGAGATCATATTGAGAATGAGCTTCTGTGCGGTGCCGGCCTTGAGCCGGGTGGAACCAGTAAGAACCTCGGGGCCAACTACCACCTCAATGGCCAGATCAGCAGCCTTGCCAATCGCGGAATCGACGTTACAGGAGATGGCTACTGTGCGGCAGCCTGTCTGACGGGCATAATCCAGTCCGCCCAAAACATAGGGAGTCCGGCCGCTGGCCGCAATGCCGATGACCAGATCGCGGGAAGTGAGTTCGTGGGAGATCAAGTCATCCCGGCCAAGGTCGCGGCTATCCTCAGCGCCCTCTACGGCCTTGATGAAAGCGCTCTCGCCACCGGCGATAAGACCCACGACCAAATCAGGGGAAACGCCAAAGGTAGGAGGACACTCAGCGGCATCCAGGACACCCAGCCGCCCGCTGGTACCAGCACCCATGTAAAAGATCCGGCCGCCCTGCTGCAGAGCTTGGATTGCCCAGTCCACTGCCTGGGCGATCCGGGGAAGAAGAGGATTGATGGCCTGAGGAATTTTGGCATCCTCAGTATTCATGGCCGTGACTATTTCCAGAGAAGACATAGCATCCAAATTCATGGTGAGCTGGTTTCGCTTCTCCGTAGTCATTTGATTTAGATTCAAATAATACAACGCTCCTTCCAACAACTGCGAACGGTGCACTGACATACCGCTCGCTCTGCCATCCGTCTAAAATTGAGGAGAGTGATCCAATCTGTTGCAAGCATTAGCATCCGCTGTCCTTGGTTATAAACCTAATGTTTTTTTACACAGATGTCAATTCTTCTGGCATAGCATGGTACAATGTTTCAGGAATTGACTTGTAATCAGATGATATTTGGATAAAATGACGAGAAAAAATCGCGGCAAGTTATGATAACTACATGAAATGAACAAGGACACCTAAGATTTCTGCTTGACAATTGACTCAGATTGCGATATCCTAATATTGGTTGCAAGCAAAATAGAATTAAGAGTCTGCTATATCCGCTGTCCGAGCGAAAGCGAATTCTTCTTTGTTAATGTCTGACGGGATTTTATCCCGAAGGCCGAATGATAAAGAAGTAGGTCGCTTTGCTTTGGACGGGCGGATATTTTTTTGCCCACAATATCAAGTATACTCGGCGTTTTAAGAAAGGAACGGCGACCGTATGAGTGAAAAGAAAGGCTTTTTTATGCACCTCATGGGAAAACAGGCGGTGCCTTCTGATGGGAGCGAGATCATAGCCGCCCCTTTGGACGGGCGGGCCATTGATATCACGGAGGTGTCAGACAAGGTTTTCGCTGACAAAATCCTGGGGGACGGTATGGCCGTGATTCCCGATAACGGCAGACTTTATGCTCCGATAGATGGAACGGTGGAGAATCTGCTGGAAACCAAGCATGCCTTGTGCATGGTTTCGGCCGGAGGGGTAGAGTTGCTGATCCATGTGGGACGGGATACAGTCTCTCTCAATGGGAAACACTTTACCATGCATGTTGAGGAGGGGCAAAAGGTCAAGCGGGGACAGCTTTTGCTGGAGTTTGACCGCGAGGCGCTTTTGAGCGAGGGCTTTGACCTGGCGACTCCTGTGGTAGTGAGCAACAGCAGCGAGTTTGTTATGGAGAAGAGTGCCTCCGGCGCAGTCTCCTGCGGGGATGTTCTCTTCAGGCTGGTGCCCAAAACGGCCAACAACTGAAAGGAGTTCTGGGGAAATCATGAAACAGTTTCAATATGTCATTAAAGATCCCAATGGTCTCCATGCCCGCCCCGCCGGACTTCTGGTACAGCAGGCCCAAAAGTACGAGAGCCGTATAGAGCTGAGCAGGGATGGGAAGAGTGCCAGCTTGAAGAGGCTGTTTGCTGTTATGGGGATGAATGTCAAGTGCGGCGAGACAGTGGAGGTGGTAGCGGAAGGACCCGACGAGGAGGCGGCCATTCAGACGTTGGAGGCGTTTTTCAGGGAGAATTTTTAAATCGGAAAGACGAGGGCGAACTATGACGGTGTTGTATGGAAAGGGCGTTTCCCGGGGAACAGCTTGGGGGAGATTGCACTTTCTCGAGCGGGATACCCAGGTACAGACCAAACGTGAGGCAGGCGACCCCGAGATGGAGGTGGCGCGCTTTGACAGGGCCAGGCAGGAGGCAATCGCCCAACTGGCCCAGCTCAATGTGGAAAGCAAAGCCAAACTGGGGGAAAAGCAGTCCCTGCTTTTTGAAATCCATCAGATGATGCTAGAGGACCTGGACTACCGGGAGTCAGTTACGGGGATGATCCGCGGCGAGAAAGTCAATGCCGAATACGCGGTGGATCAGACGGCAGCACAATTCTCTGAGATGTTTACCCAGATGGATGACAGCTATATGAAGGAACGGGCTTCCGATGTGCTGGACATTTCCCGGCGAGTGATCCGGCTGCTGACCGGCCAGGAGGATACTTCCTTGACCGGAGACGAGCCTGCCATCATCGCTGCGGAGGATCTGGTCCCCAGTGAGACCGCCCGGCTGGATCGGGAAAAGGTGTTAGCCTTTATTACAGCCATGGGTTCGGCCAACTCTCACACTGCTATTTTTGCCCGCACTATGGGGATACCGGCAGTAGTGGCCTTAGGGGATAAACTGCTGGAGGAATACGACGGCAAAGAGGTCTTCGTAGATGGGGACAGCGGCGAGGTATATGTGGAGCCGGATGAGGAGACGGCGTCCCGGTTAAAGGACCGCCGTGAAGCGGAGAAAGAACACCAGCACTACATGGAGCAGTTCCGGGGCCGTAAGGCCGTGACCCCCGAGGGGCGGCATATACAGGTGTGCGCAAACATCGGCTCGCCCGCGGACTTGGAGGCTGCCCTGGCCGGGGATGCCGATGGAGTAGGACTGTTCCGCAGCGAATTCCTTTACTTGGGCCGGGACAGTTTCCCAGCTGAGGAGGATCAGTATCAGGCTTACCGTAAGGTTGCCGAGGCTATGAAGGGCCGAACAGTGGTTATCCGCACCCTGGATATCGGCGCAGACAAACAGGCGGAGTACTTCCATTTGCCTCAAGAGGAGAATCCTGCCATGGGGATGCGGGCCATCCGTATTTGTTTGACCAGGCCCGAAGTATTCTGCACCCAGCTCAGAGCGCTTTACCGGGCGTCCGCCCACGGAAAACTTGCGGTGATGTTCCCTATGATCACCTCTGTGGACGAGGTGCGCCGCATAAAGTTGCTCTGCGCCCAAGTGAGGGAGGAGCTGCAAGCGGCAGGCGAGCCTTTCGATGAGCATATGGAACTGGGTATCATGGTGGAGACACCAGCAGCGGCGGTCATCAGCGACCTGCTGGCCCAGGAAGTGGACTTCTTCAGTATCGGCACCAACGACCTTACCCAGTATACTTTGGCAGTGGACAGGCAGAACGCTGCTATCGAGTCCTTCTGTGACAGACATCATGAGGCGGTTATCCGGCTGATTCGCACCACAGTGAAGAATGCCCATGCGGCGGGTATCTGGGTAGGTATCTGCGGCGAGCTGGCCGCTGACACAGCATTGACGGAGACATTTATGGAGATCGGCGTGGACGAGTTGTCTATGACGCCGGGGAACATCCTGGAGGTCAAGGCCAAGATTCTGGACCGGTAGTCGGCAGCAGGGAATAAGAGAATGTATGAAAAATGTACTGACCCGTCTGAGAGAGTCCCGCGAGTCCCTTAGCAACACAGAGAGAAGCATCGCGGACTATTTATTAGATCACCCGGAGGAGGCCGTGAGGCTGAGCATCTACGAGCTTGCGGAAAAGACCTTCACTTCGCCCTCTACCGTCATCCGAATGTGCCACCATATCGGCTTCAAGGGCTATAGGGAGTTCCGGCAGTCGATGATTTACGAGATAGCCCTCTACAAGCACAACAAAGAAGACGAACAGAAGGCGATCACCCATACGGATGGCATAGACAATATCATTAAAAAGATCACACGGAAAAATATTATAGCTCTGGAAGAAACCAGGAATCTGCTGGATGTGGAAACTCTTCAGGAATGTCTGGCCTTGGTGCGTAAATCCAGAACCATTCTCCTGTTCGGCATGGGGGCATCATTGTGCGCAGCCAGGGACGCATATCTCAAATTCCTGCGACTGGGCAAGCCCTGCATGGTCAACGATGACTGGCATTCGCAGTATCTCCAGGCGCGCAACGCTACAAATGAGGATTTAGGCATCGTGGTATCCTACTCTGGAGAGACGCACGAGGTTATTGAGTGCATGAAGGCCATGCGAGAAAATCATACTCCTATCATTGCCATCACCAGATGCGTCACTTCTCCGGTGGCCGAATTAGCAGACTATAGGCTCTACACCAGCGCGAATGAGTCCACCTTCCGAAGTGGAGCCATGTCCTCCCGAATCTCTCAACTCAACATTATTGATATTCTCTACACGGCCTTCGTCAACAGCGAATATGAGCACTGCGTGGAACAGTTCTCCAAGACACATATCCGCAAGCAAGCCGCCGCGTGCAAGCATGCGGCGAATGAAGAATAGTCTCAGTTTTTCCCATTGCAAGTTCATTACTGCCTGAAATTGCTATAACGCACCGGAGTCGGAAGATAAATCAGAGACAATTGAATATGTTGCTATAGCTTTGTTACTCAATGTGTGCCAGAAGAAAGGAGAGAAACAATTTGAAAAGAATGTTTAAAAGACTGACAGGATTGAGCCTGGCTGCAGCGCTGACACTTTCCTTAGCCGCACCGGCTGCTACGGCGGCCCCTTCCGGTCACGGCGGCAGAGGTCTTGCTGCCGCCGTAAAGGCCACTGTTAGCAGTGTAGAGCTGCCGGATCAGGGCTGGCAGGCCGAAGTGACCTTCCCCGACTGGGATGGCTATGTGGACGACACTCTGGCTATGAACAGCCTCTACAGCTTCGACGGCTATGCGGATCAGGGTGAGTTGTACGTCAGTCTTGCGGACGGCGTCACCAGTTTCCGCCTGTTTGTGAACAACATGGAGGTAGACACCTCCTCCATGCGGGCCGGTAGGACCTATCAGGTGGATATTGCGGACCTGACGGTCAACGGGACCAACACCATCCAGGTCAGCAATATTATGCCTTCCAGCCTGACCGGCGCTGTGACTGTCAGCATCCCCTATCCCGCAGTCATCAGCGGCGAACCTGACGATGTGGGCATGAACTCCGAGATCATTGACTTTATCAGCGATTATCTGGAATCCGAAGTGAAATACGGCTTCTCCGGCGC
>Ga0129306_1003591_pt1 | contig 11319 bp, 8 predicted proteins | sample P827metagenome_FD_94438 | JGI IMG/M metagenome (GOLD analysis project Ga0129306, IMG submission 94438) | Capybara group fecal microbial communities from Wisconsin, USA - P827 metagenome | ecosystem: Host-associated > Mammals > Digestive system > Large intestine > Fecal | place: USA: Wisconsin...
AGCGACAGGCTTAAGAGGATCGTTAAGAGGAGTGTTGACACCATCCGCTACCAGGTATGTGCGGGTGAGTTCATACCGGCTTTCTTTGAGCAGGCATTTAACGAACCGAGGGCGTATAAGGATGATGAAGGAGCGGGCCATAATTACCGCGTGACGGGTAAGATAGACCGAGTTGATATATGTGAAAAGGGGAGTGACAAGTATCTGCGCATAGTGGACTATAAGTCCGGAAATAAGGACTTTGACATAGCGGCTCTCTATCACGGACTCATGATGCAGCTGGCCGTATATATGGATACGGCACTTAAAATAACGGGTGATACTAAACCTGCAGGCATGCTGTATTACCATATGTCGGACCCGATCGTGGACGCAGATGCCGCTACTTCCGAAGAAGAGGCAAAGTCGCTTGTCAGGGGAGAACTCAGGATGAAGGGCGTGGTCAACTCCGATCCGGACATAGCGAAGCTGATGGACCGCACACTCGAGGCAGGCACCAGATCCGATGTAGTGCCCCTTGCCTATAAGAAAGACAATACACCTCAGTCGTATTCCAAGGCATATACGACCGAAGAACTGGAACTGATACTTCAGTATGCGGAGCATAAGATGGATGAACTCACATCACGGATAATGTCCGGTGACATAGATGTTCATCCCGCATATATGAAGAAAGCCGATCCTCCCTGCAAATGGTGTGACTATGCATCCGTATGTCATGCCGCATCCGGAATCCCGGGATATTCAAGCTCCGAATACGATGACGATCCCGCTGACATACCGGATGCCATGAGACAGGCGGTATCTGATAAGGTATCTGATAATAAGTAAGATGGTTGAGTTTACCGAAGAACAGAAGAAAGTAATAGATGCAAGAGACTGCAGCCTGATAGTATCTGCTGCCGCAGGAAGCGGTAAGACTGCCGTACTCGTTGAGCGCATCCTCGGGCTGATCACGGATTCCGATAATCCCGTGGATATAGACACTCTGCTGGTTGTTACCTTTACCAATGCGGCTGCCGCACAGATGAAGGATAAGATCCGCGATGCCCTGGCAAAGCGTCTGGAGATCGCTCCCGATGATGCCAATCTCCGCAGACAGTCTTCCCTGATCCACAATGCGAAGATCACGACCATAGATTCATTCTGCCAGTATGTGCTCCGTAACTCTTTTGACCGGACGGACGCAGATCCCGGATTTCGCATAGCGGAGCCGGGTGAGAATACTCTGCTTGAATCCGATGTGCTGGATAAGCTGATCGAAGAGAAGTACGGCAGCGGGGATGAAGACTTCCTGTACATGGTCGATCATCTCGCGACCGGTGCGCATGATTCCGGTGTGGCAGAAGCCGTGATGAAGATATACAGGGTGGCAGAGTCCGATCCCTGGCCGAAGGCATGGCTCGATAAGTGCATGCATGCACAGGAGATCCCCGAAGGAGCAGGACTCCCCGAGGATATAGAGAAAAAGATAATACGTAAAGCTACACAGGATGTTTCGATAGCACTTGATATTTATAGGCAGGCGCTTGAACTGGCAGACACAGGCAATCTGCATCCGGATTATATCGCCGTGATCGCTTCCGAGCGGGATTATCTTAAGGAGATAAGCGAACGGATGACAGCGGATCCCGATATGGGATACGACGGACTTATTGCTCTGTTTGCGTCGCTCGACTACGAAGCTCTCTCACGAAAAAAGAATCCCGATGAGGATAAGAGTATCAGAGACCGTGTCAGGGATATGCGTAACCGTGTAAAGGGCATGATGCTCAAACTCCGTGATTCCTATATGTCGGTTCCATCCACGGAAGCCGCAGACCGTATCAGGGAGTGTTCCCGTACGATATCCGCCCTGTGCCGCCTGACAACGGAATATATGGAAGCCCTTAAGGAGGCCAAGGCCGACAGAGGTATTCTTTCTTTTGCCGATATAGAACACTATGCGCTGGACATACTGGTAAGACCGACTGAGGACGGGGGCTGGGAGCCTACGGATGCCGCTGCCCAGTACAGAGGGTTCTTCAGCTATGTGTTCATAGACGAATACCAGGACTCCAACATGATCCAGGAACTTATTCTCTCGGCCGTCTCAGGCGAGAGCGAAGGCTTGAATAACCGCTTCATGGTGGGAGATATCAAACAGTCCATCTATCGTTTCAGGCAGGCCGATCCGTCCATATTCATCCGCAAATACGACGGGTATGAATACGAGGGCGCCGACAGGCGCAAGATCGATTTAAACAGAAACTTCCGAAGCCGCATCCAGGTGCTTGATTCCTGCAATGCGCTGTTTGAACGTGTAATGGATGCAGAGAGCGGCGGAACGGATTATGATGAGCACGCTTCCCTTAAGTACGGTGCGTCATATCCGGAGGGGAGGCCAGATGACTATGTGACCGAGGTGATGCTCGTTAAGACATCCGAGGGTGAGACATCTGACCGTGCCATGACCGAGGGTGAGGCCATAGCACGCCGCATAGATGAACTGATGAGCAGCGGCATGCAGGTGTGGGATACAGCTACCGGGACCATGCGTCCTTTAAGATACGGGGATATAGTCATTCTCTACCGTTCGAGCGCTTCAGATGCAGAGTGCTATAAGAAAATCCTGGAGAGTCACTCAGTATCTGCGATACTGACCGGAAGCTCGGGATATTTCAGCACATATGAGATATCCGCACTGATGAATCTGCTGAGGATCATAGTAAACCCGCTTCAGGATATTCCTTTTTACGGAACGATGGAGTCGGTGATAGGCGGATTCACGCCCGAAGAGATCGCAGCCGTAAGCCTTGCGTACAGACAGTCGCTCCCCGAGGGAGAGCATGCAGGTGAAGGATATCTGTATGAGGCATGCAGGTATGCGGCCGCTCAGGGAGATGAGAGAAGCGCGGGATTCCTGGATATGCTTACGCGTTACCGCGAGATGTCGGCTTATATGAGCGTGGACGAGCTTCTCGGAGTGATACTTGATGACACAGGCTACAGAAATCTGATGCTCGCCATGAGAGGCGGCCCAAGACGCGTTGCCAACGTGGACATGCTCATCCGCAAAGCCGTTGATTTTGCGGGAACATCCTATTTCGGATTGTATAACTTCATCCGCTATATAGACCTCCTCAGGAAGTCGGAGACCGATGACGAAGAGGCCGAGGCTCCGGGTGAGATAAGAGATACGGTCAGGATCATGACGATCCATAAGAGCAAGGGACTCGAGTTCCCCGTGGTCATAGTTGCCAGAGAGGGGAGCGAGTTTAACCTGACGGATACAAGAGGCGCTGTTCTGTGCGATCATGACAGCGGCATCGCAGTCAGGAATATAGATACACGAAGACGGATCAGATATGACAATCTGATGTACCGCTATGTGTCGGATGAGATAAGCTCCCAGTCCGTGGCGGAAGAGATGCGTATACAGTATGTGGCCATGACCAGAGCCAGGGAAAAGCTGATCCTTGTTGCCGCGCTTAAGGACGAGCGCCCAACGGGTGATGAGGATACAGCCGCGGATGTGCTGGTCCTCAAGCGTCCCGAGAAGCCTGCCAGATATATAGACTGGTATCTGCAGTGTCTGTGCGATGCTGTTGGTTGTGACAGGCTTGACCTTACGACTGAGATCAATACAGAGGATTCTCTGTATGTGAAGTGGTACAAGGCCGATCTGTCGGCCCGGACTGCCGAAGATACGCAGCTGCTCAGTGCTGTCGATTCAACGCTTCTTATGAAACAGCTGGATGACGCAGTAAGGAGCGGGATATCGTCTGAAGCATACCGCTCATATCTGGACGGCATATATGCTTATGAATACCCTCATACGGATCTGAGCGGACTCTACACCAAGACGTCCGTATCGGTGCTCAAGCATGCAGCGATGCCCGATGATTTCGAGCCTGTTCATGAGATGATCACCGGGGAGATCGATGATACCGTAAGTCCGGAGGTGATTTCAGCCGCTCCGGTGCCCGGATTCATATCAGGCACTCTTGATAAGCCCGGAGCAACGGTCAGGGGATCGGCGTTCCACAGGATCATGGAACTGTTTGATCTTGTTGGTTTACATAATGCAGACGAAGCCCCGGATTCGGCTGTTCATGAAGCTCTGACATCCCAGATCGTCACATACGCTGCAGATAAGCGTCTGTCCGAAGTTGAGAAGCATATCCTGGACGATCCTGCGGAATTGAGGCTCATCGAGGAGTTCCTGGGCAGCGACACCGCGCGCCGCATGGCTGCTGCACAGCAGAACGGGCAGCTGTTCAGGGAGGCACCGTTCATGATGGGCATCCCGGCATCGAGGGTGGATGAGAGATTCCCCGAAGATGAAACAGTACTCATTCAGGGTATTATTGATGTATATTGGATAGAGGACGGCGAAGCGGTCATCCTGGATTACAAGACCGACCGTGTACACAGCGCGTCCAGACTCGTCGATCTGTATAAGACACAGCTTGATCTGTACGGTCAGGCACTTGAACAGATGCATATCCCGGTGCGGGAAAAACTGATATATTCCTTTGCGCTCGGCGAGATCATTTCACTGTGAGGCTCAGGCTGATATGGGCAGATCCTATAAAAAGATAATATATGTGCTCATGCCTTTTCTTGCTTACTATGTAGTGCATGATGTGACCAGGCTGCTGATGATGTTCGGCCTCCAGCTCATCTCATCAAAAAGCTCCGTAGCGTATGCATATATCAGGGCGCATGATGCGATGATATCCGGAGTCATATCGCTGATAGATATGCTCGTGGGTGCATTCGTACTCCTTTTGCTCATGAAACATGATGAAGAGGAACTCTCAATCTGGGATTATGTAAACCTAAACGGCATCGGATTCTACAGAACCGACCGCATCCATTCCGCGGCGTTCTCCTGGATACTGATACTCGTACAGGCAGTCAGCATGGCGCTTGGGCTTAATATCCTGATCAGGTTATCCGGACTTATGAACATCAGCTCCTATGATGCCACGTCGGGAGCGCAGTATTCGATACCTCTGTGGTTCGGTCTGTTCCTGTACGGCCTGGTATCTCCCGCAGTTGAGGAACTGCTGTTCAGGACCGTGTTCTACAGCCGTATGAAGAGGCGCTTCCATCCTGCGATAGCAGTGATAGTCAGTTCGATGTTCTTCGGACTCTATCACGGCAATCTGGTCCAGGGCATTTACGGATTTGCCATGGGACTTCTGATGTGCATCGCATGCGAATATGTTCACAGCGTGACGGGAGCCTTCCTCATGCATTCGGCTGCCAACCTGACCATATATCTGGCCGGCCTGAAGGGGCTGCTGCTTGAACTTAACTCACCGAAGTTCTGCATTATCTTCCTCGGTATCGGATGCGTCACGATACTGGCGGAAGTCATATACAGTCTGCAGTCACTCCGCCGTTTCGGCCCACGTGAGGGCATCGAAGCAGTCGGATGCTTCTATGTGGATCCCACTCTGTTCGAAGAAGAATAATTCTATATTCAATCTATACACAACAGATGTTATCTTGGTATGATGATAGTTGGTGTATGCTCAAATTGTTTTTCTCAGAAAGGAAGCATTGCGATGAAACAACTCAAGCCCATTACCAACAAGCTTTTGTGGATATTTGCCGTAGGCCAGTTCGGATGGAGCCTGCTCTCCGGAGTCGTATCCAACTGGATGGTCTATTACTATACCGGAAGTCCCGATGCGCAGAATCCGAATACCGGTCTTTTTGCATCCGGGATCACGCAGGAACCGATACTGTTCAAACTCACTCTGTTCGGACTTGTTCTTGCCGTGGGACGTATATTCGATGCGATCACGGATCCCCTGATAGCCGGCTGGTCAGACAGAAGCAACTATAAGCACGGACGCCGTATCCCCTTCATGAGGGCTATGGCAGTACCCTTTGCGCTGTGTACGATAGGCCTGTTCGTACTTCCGCAGACCGGGATCATAGCAGTCAACGACATACTTCTGTTCGTCCTGCTCATAGTGTTCTATCTGTTCATGACCATGTTCTGCACTCCGTACAATGCTCTGATAGCAGAACTCGGTGACACCCAGCAGCACAGGATCAACGTATCCACTTATATATCGTTCACGTTCATCGTGGGCCAGAGCATATCATTCCTTTTGCCCAACCTGGCCGGAGCCTTGGAGGGCGCGGTGGGACAGAAGGGTTCCATACGCCTCGCGGTCGCGATCATGGCTTCCATAGCTTGCGCTGCCATGCTTGTAGCAGCGTTCTATATCAATGAGCGTGATTATATCGATTCCAAGCCGAGCCAGACCAGGCCTTTCAGTTCGCTGATCAAGACTTTCTCCAACGGACAGTTCCGCAGGTTCGTATACAGCGATGTTATTTACTTTTTTGCGCTGACGCTGTTCCAAACAGGTCTTGCATTCTATGAGACCAAGCTGATGGAGATCGAGGATACCTGGACCTTCCTGCTGACCGCCACCATGACGGCCATCAGTGTATGCCTGTATCCCGTCGTGAACATCCTGGCCAAGAAGATCGGCAAGAAGAGCCTGATAATCATCGGATTCTTCTCATATTGCGCTGTATTCGCTATCACTGCCGCATGCGGCAAGGGTCTGCACTGGGGATTCATAGTGGCAGTCACAGCCTCCGTGCCGATGGCTATCCTGGGCATACTGCCCCAGGCCTGCGTTGCCGACGTGGCAGAGCTTACCAGACTTGAGACCGGCGAGGACAGGAGCGGTATGTTCTTTGCCGCACGTACATTTGCATTCAAGATGGGACAGGCGCTCGCGCTGGTCATCTTTACATCCGTTACGGTATCACAGACCACCGGCAGCTACAGAGCTACCGCAGTCATCGCATTTGTCACCTGCCTTATAGGTGCACTTCTTTTCTTTGCCTTTAACGAAAAGATGATACTCGGCAGGATCAGGGAACTTAAGGGAAGTGAAGAGATCTAGGATTCTGAACTGCATATTGTGTCTTACGGCTGCCTTCGTTCTGACAGCCTGCGGTGAGGAGGAAGTCTCCCACACCGATACGGGCATGGCTGCCATCGAGTCTCTGGATTATGCCGGAGCGCTCGAGGCGTTTGATGCCGGTCTGGAAGCAGGAGAGGACGAAAGGCTGATCCTGCGCGGACAGGGTATGGTATATATGGCACAGCTTCGGTATGACGAGGCCATAGATGCCTTTATCCGTGCGCTCAACTTAAGTAACGGCGTGCCCGAGGATCTGGATTACGATATCAACTATTACCTCGCGGCCGCTTACTATAAGTCCGGACGCCTGGATGAGGCCCATGCGGTATATGATGCCATACTGACGCTTCGAAATGACGAGTATGACGCTTATTACCTCAGAGGCATCGTGTCACTGGAGAGCGGTAATTATGAATCCGCCATTGAGGACTTCCGTAAGGCCATAAGCATCAACAGCGGAGACTGCGACATGATCATCGACGTATATCAGGTGCTGGCTGCGCAGGGCTATAAGGAAGCCGGCCGTGATATCATCAGCGAATGCATCGCATCCAATTCCGGTATCTCAGACTACGATTACGGCAGGTTCGAGTACTATCTCGGCAACTATGATTCCGCGAAGACATATCTGGAGAATGCCGACAAGGGAGATTCCGCCCAGATCACGCTGTTCCTCGGACGTACATACGAGGCTCTCGGGGACTATAACTACGCGATAAGCCTGTATAACACGTATCTGGATAAGAATCACAACGCTCCGAACATCTATAACCAGATGGGACTGTGCCAGATGAAGATGGAGCGGTACGCAGAGGCGCTCAGTTCGTTCCAGGCGGGAATGAACACCGAGGATAAGTCCATCATGCAGACGCTTAAGTTTAACGAGGTCGTGGCTTACGAGTATATGGACGAGTTCAGGACCGCGGCAAATCTGATGAAAGACTATATCGCGCTGTATCCGGATGATGCAGCAGCGCTCAGGGAGTATGAATTCCTGAAGACAAGATAAGGCGTTATACCCGCGTTGAGCCGTGTTGGAGCGCACGAAATATATGATTACACAGGAGAAACAACCCGATGATCAATAAGCTCATAGACAGGATACAAAAGACCGGTGCACCGATAGTGGTCGGCCTGGACCCGAACCTTAAGTTTGTGCCGGAGCATATTAAGAAGGCCGCATTCGATGAGTACGGAGAGACTCTGGAGGGAGCGGCCGAGGCGATATGGCAGTTTAACCGCGGTATCGTGGATGCAGTCCATGACCTGATACCTGCAGTCAAGCCTCAGATAGCCATGTATGAGCAGTTCGGACTTCCCGGACTTGAGGCATATAAGAAGACTGTCGATTACTGTCACGATAAGGACCTTATTGTAGTGGGAGACGTTAAGCGCGGAGATATCGGATCCACATCCGAATCATATGCGATAGCTCACCTGGGCCACATTCAGGTCGGTTCGGAATCCTGTTCCGTATTTGATGAGGACTTTGCGACTGTCAATCCGTATCTGGGAAGCGACGGCGTCAAGCCCTTTATGGAGGTGTGCCGCAAGGACAATAAGGGCATATTCGTACTCGTTAAGACATCCAATCCCTCGAGCGGAGAGTTCCAGGACAGACAGGTCATAGCTGATGACGGACGTACCCGCAGACTCTATGAGCTCGTCGGCGAGCAGGTAGATGCCTGGGGATCGGAGCTTATGGGTGAAGGTGACAGATACAGCTGTGTAGGTGCCGTTGTAGGTGCCACATATCCCGAGGAGGGACGTATCCTGCGCGATATCATGCCCAGAGCATTCATACTCGTGCCCGGCTACGGTGCACAGGGCGGACGCGGAGCCGATCTCGTTCATTTCTTTGATAAGGACGGGCTCGGAGCCATAGTCAATTCATCGCGAGGCATCATAGCCGCATATCAGAATGAGAAGTATTCATCATACGGTGATACGGCTTATGCAGATGCTTCAAGAGCAGCCGTAGAGGATATGATCGCCGACATTCGCGGAGCATTGGGATAAGAGTTTTATGAAAAAGAGAACAGCCAAACAGAACATCGCTCTGGCCGGAGTGATACTGATAGTGATCATGGTGCTGGCAACGCTGATCACCGCCATTGCAGACTCGACGGGTAAGTACTTCAGGAGCTGCCTGATAGTGACCATAGCACTTCCGATCGCACTGTGGGTATTCCTCTGGGCGTACGGAGCCATGATGCATAAGCACACACCTGCGAGTTTCGACCTGGGCGGGGAGCCTCACACGGATGATAACGGGACGGCCGTAGTGACAGAGGATGAAGTACCGGCGACTGCAGCGGCCGACGGCGAGACAGTTGCAGATGAAGCCGGCGGATCCGATACAGAAGAATAATGGCAGGAAAAAGAGATGATAAAAAGAGCCTGACGATACGCAAGTACCGGTTCAGGCTCATATTAACTCTGGTGGGTCTTGCGATGATGGGCTTCTACCGTCTGACAAGGCTAAACGAGAGTATGGCTTCAGGCATATATGAGCATTTCAACAGACCGCTGCATGACCGGCTGGCCACGCTGTGTGACAGTACGGACAGTGCCGTGATCGAGATACTGATAGCATGCCTGTGCTCAGTCCTGATAGCATATACGATCATATCACTGGTTTACATAATTCGAGATATCCCGGTCTCGATCGGATCCTCGTTTGAGCGTCTGATTTCCCTGATACTGACTTTCATCATGACAGCCAGCCTGATATACGGCGGCTTCTGCATCCTCTGGGGATATTACTATTTTGCTCCGGGCGTAAAGGAGATATGCGGGATAGAGGCCGATCCGGACGGTGTACTCCACGAGGACCTGATCAGGGTGGATGAGCGTTTTCTGCTGCTTGCCAACGAGTATTCAAACAAGGTATTACGTGACTCCGACGGGGTATTCAAGTATAAGGGCGATCCATATGATCATTCGTCGGTCTTATACGATGCGATATCGGACATCTATCCGGGACTTGATGCTCCGGTCCACCGTCCCAAGCCTTTTCATTTTTCGCGTGTGCTCAGCTATATGGACTTTGCCGGATTCTTTTCTCCTTTTACGGGAGAGGCCTGTATCAATGATGATTCACCCGCATGCATGACTCCTTCGTCGATCGCACACGAACTGGCTCACCAGAGGGGCATCGGGGCAGAGGATGAAGCGAATTTCGTTGCCGTTATCGCCTGTCTCGAGGACGGTGATCCCGACTATGTGTATTCCGCGAGCCTGCTGGCGCTGACACATCTCCAGAACGCATTGTACAAGAGCGGAGATGAAGCGGAGTGGCTGCGGATAAAGGACAGTTACAGCCCGGGGGTCAAGGCGGATCTTGAGGCCAATTCGGAATACTGGAGCAGGTACAGGGACACTGTCGTTTATAAGGCCACATCGGATACATATGATGCTTTTCTCAAGTCATATGATCAGGAAAAAGGCCGTGAAACATACGGCGCGTGCGTCGATCTTTTGGTGGAATATTACAGGCGGATATGGTAGAATTATCTGAGTGCCGGACAGGTTTTTGATATTTTTTTAAAATAATTTGTTTTTTCTGAACCTTTTATGATCCGACATGAGTCTTTATTAATAAAGGAAGCATGATTATGGCTACAACATTGCTTAAGAAGTGGCGCGACATGGCGTATTCCGAGACCGCCAACAAGGGTGATCTCCAGAGACTCTGGCAGGACTACTTCCAGAAAGAGAAAGAGATATACGCCGAACTTCTTCAAACACCCGACACGGTAGTGAAGGGTACTGTGAAGGAACTTGCAGAGAAGTTTAACACAGACATCATGACGATGACCGGTTTTCTGGATGGCATCAACGACAGCCTGAAGAAGCCGAACCCCATCGAAGAGATGGACGAAGATACGAAAGTCAACCTGGGTTTCGATCTTGAACTCCTCTACAAGAACATGGTAGCAGCCGATGCAGATTGGTTATACCAGCTGGAACAGTGGGATGACATCTTCGATGAAGAGAAGCGCAAGGCTCTCTACAAGGAACAGAAGTCATCAACAACCATCCGTAAGGAAGCTAAGATCTATCCCAATGATCCCTGCCCCTGCGGAAGCGGTAAGAAATATAAGAAGTGTTGCGGAAGAACAGCGTAGCAGTTTACTTAAGAAGGGAGAAGATGCACAGATGAAAAAAGTATTATCACTTTTATTAGTAGGTGCAATGGTAATCGGAGTAGTTGGTTGTGGATCCGCACAGGGCGAGCTTTTCTCAACCGCAGCAACACGTGAATGGTCAGCAGCAGATGCAGATCACGTATTCATGGATGACGAAGCAATAGCTCTTGCACAGTCTGTAGCTGCAAACGGTGCTGAAGGCGCTGCCAACATGAGAGCTC
>Ga0129306_1003593_pt1 | contig 11316 bp, 17 predicted proteins | sample P827metagenome_FD_94438 | JGI IMG/M metagenome (GOLD analysis project Ga0129306, IMG submission 94438) | Capybara group fecal microbial communities from Wisconsin, USA - P827 metagenome | ecosystem: Host-associated > Mammals > Digestive system > Large intestine > Fecal | place: USA: Wisconsin...
AAGACTTACCGTGAGTAAGTTTGAGTAGCTTTCAGTCAACGGTCGCAAGACGCTTGCCGAGGCAATCGATGAACACGGATTCTTCAAAGACACCGATGCCAAGCCGGTCGACCGCACCACCATCCCGCTGAAGCTCTACGTAGTCTGGCTCGAACCGCTCACGTTCGGCTACACCAGCGCGATTATCGCTTGCGAGTCCCAAGAACTTCTCCAAGCACTCTTCAAGGCCCACGTATTCGAGGACAAGGAGAGCGACCGGGTCGAATACCTCAACCCCTTCGCCACAGAATCGTACTTGCCGAACGGCATCCCCTCCGAAGAACCGGAACACCAAGGGGCGAGCAGTATCAAGTACATCTGCGATTGCGACCTCCGCAGCGCGAAGGAAGCCGTCGTGGTGCTCGGTGGAGGATTCAAAGAGTAAAATATCAAAAAATCTCAAAAATATTGCCGAGGGACTTGACGGGTGTCCCTCGGTTTGCTATAGTTACTGCATCACCCACAAAAAGGATTTCACATGTCTAAGACAAAACTCATCATCGTCAACGCAACTCTCCAAGGCCACGGATGTCCCAACAAGGAAGGGAAAGAAGGCAAGTACCTCTGGAACGCATGGGCAAAGTCCATCAAGAACGCCGCCGGCGACAACGAGGCAGTAGCCGTCCAGTTCATCGACACGAACAACGACAACTGCACATTCGCCAAGGCGAACTACTACAAGAAGGACGGCAACATCGTCCGTACGGTCAAGCTCAGCGGCGATTGCGTACGCCACAACATCTTCGGCTCCATCAACAATGCCGCCATCAAGGAAGACATCAACACGCTCATCGCGTTCACCGCGAGCCCGGAAGGACTGATTCGCGGTTATCTCAATCCGAACAAGAACGGAACTACAACCAAGCGCAAGAGTCCGCTGACCGTTACCGACGCAGAACTTTCCAACGGAGCAATGTCGCAGATCGAGAACCACAGCTCGTCCGGTTCTCGCACGGACACGTCCTTCTTCGCGAAGGAATCCCTTGGCGAAACCGAATTTGCGTTCACCGCCCACATTGACCTGTCAGAGCTCGGTGTCCTCGCTTGTTGCGACACCTTCGACCGTCCGTGCGTTTCTGAAGAGCTCCAGCAGCTTTTCGAGAAGAAACTTGCCGACAACGGAATCGCGGTCAAGAAACTCGCACTCCGCAAGAAGAGCGACTTCCAGCCGGAAATCTGCTACCAGCTCTCCGACGAATCCGTGAACTTCCTCGTGAACAAGCTGCTCTACAAGATTACCCAGATCCACTTCGGCAACGCCACCGAATACGTGCAGTTCAAGGACATGGAAGTCATCTTCGTCCATGAAGACGGTACCCGCGAAAAGGTCAATTTCAAGGACGGCCTCCTCGAAAAGAATTTTGAAATCGCCAGCCAGTACGTCGAGGCGGACTACGACGAGGCACTCGCCGCCGAACGTACCACCCGCGAACTCATCAAGAAGACCAAGGAAAAGGAGCCGAAAGGCAAGAAAGGCAAGAAGAAAGCCGAAGAAACCACCGAAGCCAACTAAGGAACTGCCATGTTTTACCAGATTGCATTAAAGATCAGCAGTGCGAAGCGTTTTCTGAACAAAGAACGCCTTGGAAAGTACACGCTTGACCACACCATCTATGAGTTTGGCGGCATCCGTCAGGCTACCGAGGTGGACCGAACCGATTGTCCGGATGATACCTTGCCTCTGCATTGTGTAGCCAATGCGATCGCGGTTCTTTGCGGCGACCGCCCGGTGCCGGCAAAGCGCAAGCATTCCCCGTTGGCGGACTACCCGGAGTTCGACCATTACATTGAAATGGCTCGCCGTGCGCATGTCCGCATCGATTCCATACCCGACAACAAGACCATCATCCAGACCGTCAAGGCCAGCATGTACAACCTTGGCTCAGACGGAGCGGTATCGTGCAAGCAGAAGAAAACTTCCGCGAAGCTCACGATTGACGGCGTGGATTACGAACTGAAGCGTGGTTGTCCGACCCATGACTCGATCTCTATGGTATGGCCTAGAGAAATCTATCGCAAATTTGACGATATGTGTCGTGGGGTGTTCGGCGCAGATTACAAGAGCAATATGACCTTCTTGGATGTACTGAGCGGTCTGCGTGAATTGTATGTTAACGGGAACACCTCAGTGTGCGGCTTTACAAACTCGATCCATTTCAAAGTCATCACGAAAAACACCAAAAAGGGACCGGTTGAAATCGTCGTCGTTACTGGTGTGGATGGTATCGACTGTGACAAGTTGAATACTGGCGCTGTCGGTAACGACTTCATCAACCCGGTTAAGCGTGGAATCGTTAGCGGCTCTATCTTCCGTGGCGAAACATGGGCTAGTTCAACCGAACTCAAATCGTGGGCTGCTCCGGTTTCCGCCCACGGCGATCCGCAGATTTGCTGGGTCGTGAACGGAATGCTGTATCTCAAGGTGACGGAAGCCGAAGCCGAAGCCATCTTGAAGGGTCCGGAAGCGGCGACCATTCTCGATGGAGGTACGCTAGCCCCGGTTGACTCAGAAGGCCGCGAAGATTTCAGCTCGCTCAGAGAAGTCATCACCAGATGGGACGACTGCAAGGAATCGCTTCCGACGCCGTTTGAAGGATAAGACTTGATATAAAGCGTCCGGGTCTCCCTCGGACGTTTTTATTTCCTACACAAAGGAGTTTTCGATGATTTACAAAACCATTATAACGGATGCGACTGTCAAAGGTGTTAACGACGCGCATAAGGTCGTCCACCGTACGATGCACCAGAGCGATGAACACAAGCCGTGTCCGCCGTTCATGGTGATTGGCGACGGCATGATACTTGTCCAATCTGATTACAAGCCGGCAAGCAAGAACGCCGTGGTGGCCGAAGTTCCGATCAATTACAAGGAAAATGCCGACGTCATTCATTTGCGCGTTCGTGTAGCTGCGGTCAAGCTAAACCATGAAGGTGTGGAGAAGCCGCTGCTCCGTGACGGTCGTATTGACACGTCTACAATCAAGGAATGGGTCATTCGCCGTTTTCAAGCGTTTGGACTAACGTTGATCGACGGCTCTCTATCGGTCAAGTATGCCGGAAAAATAGGCAACGAGTCTCACAACATGAAGAATTGCCCGGTGGCGGATGTGGACGGACGCTGGACGTTCAGTAGCAAGGACTTGCTAGAAAAGTTATTGATAACCAAACTTGGACGTCGCAACTTTCTCGGTCTTGGCATGATTCGTTTGGTTACACAATGACATTTTCGGTAGTCCGGATGGAAGACAAACTAGGCTTCCTAGTATATTGAAATGTTCCCTAAGTGTATAGGAATTGAACAATAACGCTTCTGCCTCAGAGCTTCGATCCTCGATGTTCCCTAAGTGTATAGGGATTGAACCACCGGAACGGCCGTTCTCTACTTTAGGTTGTTATGTTCCCTACGTATATAGGGATATCATTATTGACATACCTTAGCCGCATATCTATATTTATGCGAGTTCTGGTCTCGAATCAGTGATGCAGATTGGCATTCCGGCTATGATATTCAATAATGTTCTCGCCCAGTCGAGATTGCAAAAAGAGAAACCTGTTAAACGCGATTGGATGTTTATCGTCTCTCTTGAAGAGATTACACATGATGTAGTAATTATAAAACAGTTCTCGCTTTGTCGAGATTATTCAAGCCAACTATTTTCACTACTTCCGGGTTGCCGATATATTGTAATCTTAGGTTCGTATTACAAGGATATTTCTAATGCTTTTAGCAAAATCAAACGGGACTTCACTGATCGACCACAGCCACGCAGTGGCCTTGCGATGCAAGGAACTGGCTACCCAGATGCTTTATGGGAACGAGCTCAGACATGTAGTCGGTCCTCAGTACACTACCGAAGACGTCATCAAGGCTTGCTACTATGCCGGACTTCTGCACGACGTCGGAAAGGCCGTCCCGTACTTTCAGGAGTACCTCGCCAGCCACAATGAGCCGGTACCGTCCGAAGACGATTGGGTTGACGCGGTGACTGATTCTGAAGTGGTTACACGTTACCACAACGAGTTCAGCTGGGCTGCCGTCTGCACATTCGAAGATGAAATCAAGACCGCCATTAGTCTTTCCGACCGCAAGTGCTGGGAAGCTGTCAAGTACTCGATTTTCTGGCATCACGCCGCCGCAGCCGATTACGGCGAAATAAAGGGTCGCGACATCTTTTTCGCCAAGGAATTCGACTTAGGAGCCGTTCTCGCTTGCATGAACGACATGCTTGGACAAGATTTCCAAATCAAGGAGCCAGTCGCACGTGACATACCGGACTTTCTTGCGATAGAACCGATGCCGTACGAAGACAATGCGCTCATCATGTTCGTACGCGCAGTGCTTATTCGCGCCGACCGCGAGGTTAGCGGGTATGTAAAGCCGGAAAAGGAATTTTTGACCCCGATTCCGCATATCGCGTGTCCTTGTGGATTCGACTTGACTCGCTACCAGACACAGATGGATATCGTCAACCGAACCAATGACATCACTACCGAAGTGGCCGCTCCGGCCGGCTTTGGTAAGACGTTTATCGGCTTGCTATGGGCAGTACGGTTCACGGAAACCGTCTACTGGGTCTGTCCGAGAAACGAGGTCGTCGACTCGGTGTACAAGAGCTTGGTCGCTTTGAAGCCGGTCCTCGGCATCGATATCAACATCGAGAAGATGTATACTGGCATCATACAGGATTCTGTCAATGCGCTCGCTAAAAACCAGCCGCGCATTGTCGTGACCAACATCGACGCGATATCGTCTCCGTTGGCAAGCAACCGCCAAGCAAACTTGCAGTACGACATGATGGTAAAGCCGATGATTTTCGACGAGTTCCACGAGTTCCCGGCTGACAACTGCCCGATGTACGCGGCATACAACTTGCTCATGGAAATCCGCAACGATTTTACTTGTGCGTATTCCTTGCTGGTTTCGGCCACGCCTTACACAATCTACAAGGAAGAGTCGTTCCGCAACCCGGTCAACTACCTACCGAAGCGGAACGGCCACTACGAGCCGCAGCACAATAAGCCGTATGGAGTAAGTATCGTCAAGAAAGAACCGAAACCCGCAATGGATACGGCTATCGTGTTCAACGTCGTGAAGGCAGCGCAGGAGGCTGCACAGCAAGAACCGCTTGCCTACTGCTTCCACAGCAAGTTCACTGAAGATGACAAAAATCAGATTCGTGAACAAATCTACAAGATGTACGGCAAGGGAGCTACTGCCGAGAAGTATCCGGTCGTGTCCGGACCAATTATGCGAGCCAGCATGGACATTTCGTTCAAGCACATCGTGATCTTCGTATCGTCGCCGTTCAGCGACATGCAGATTATTGGTCGCTGCTGCCGTTGGGGAGAGTTCGACGACGCGACTATCACATTCGTGATTCCGGACAATCTATCACCGGCAGACCGCACATACCTTGACCATAACGACTTCCCGAAGTCCCACCGCATCTATCATAAATGGGTTGAATGCCTCAAGGCGAATGTCAAGGAACGGATGACGTTAACCGACCTCTACGACATGTACGACCGGTTCAACTGGGAGAACGCCGAACTCATTGCCGAATATCAGCATTATCTGCACAAGAAAGGTCTGGAACAACTCGTCAAGCAGTGCTATCCGCACCGCCCGGCCTATTTCAAGACTCCCAAGAATCGCGGCAACAAGGGTTCGCTCCGCAATACCGACCCATCGATCTATTTCGTCGTGAAGAACAAGGACGGCCACTACGTGGGCCCGTTCCAGGTCGGCGAATCGGTTACAGATTTCAGCGACCTCAGCGTAGCCAAGGAAGCGTTCACTCCCTACTACAAGAAAGATCGTACGGAACTGCTGCATATCATCGAATGCGATTCGGAATTTGCTAAGCATTATCCCGAATTGGTCAAGTACTTGACCGACTTCGGCGGCTCAAAAGGCGAAAGACGCGCTCTGTACTACGGCACGAGCACCGCCATGTGGCGTAACCCGGCATATCCGTTCGTTGTTCGTCCGGGGCACATGACATACGACAGTACGCTGGGCTATCAATTCTGTAAAGAAAACAATACAGACAAGGAGTAGAGAAAGTGGCGATTTTCGCCATTTTTCTCCATCAGTTCCCTCATGTAGGGATTCCAAAGATACCAGCAATTCCTTGGTCAGAAGCTGCCGGATCAGTTCCCTCATGTAGGGATTCCAATTGCCAGTTGTTATAAATTTACATATTTCGAATATCAGTTCCCTCATGTAGGGATTCAACGAACAGTTCGCACTACACAGGTTCTTCGGCTGGCAATCAGTTCCCTCATGTAGGGATTCAACAAAAGCGAATCATCGAATACTGGCCGATAATTCAATCTGTTCCCTCATGTAGGGATTCAAAATTCAAAATTCAACCTCCACTCGTCACATCGCACCCAGAGCTTGATGTATCAGTTCTCTCACGTAGAGATTCAACCAACCATGCAGCCTGTCCATCCCGGATGACTCCGATCAGTTCTCTCATGTAGAGATTTAAAAAAGACCATCATGACGGGTCTGCTGCTGCTTTCAGTTCTCTCACGTAGAGATTCAAAAGTCAATAAGCCTTTTGAGCTTACCGAGCGCGGAATCAGTTCCCTCATGTAGGGATTCTATTGGCTGATGTCTTGTTGACGTCAACAAGGCGCAAATGGATAGCTTCCCTCACCAAATCCGAAAAAGACAAGTTTCTCGGGGAACGGATTTCCGCGCCGAAAGTGATGTCTGACGACTTGAAGGCGTACGATGGTGAAACAATTGAAGCGCAAAGCACTTTACGTATTGCCGAAGAAGAGAAAAAGTACGAAGCCGTGATTAAGCAGTACGAAGCCGATGTGAACGATATTGCGACCCGGTACGCTTACGCGATTATGGAAAGGATACACCATTTCGCGGCAACGACCGTCTTCTTGTCTGGACGCTTCTTCATCCATTCCGACGAGGTAAAGCGTCTTCCCAAGTATCGTGTGACTTATGAGGATTTTTGGACTAGCAAGCACTCTTCTATTACTACGATTTCCAGAATCGCTGACGAGATTGTCAGAATACTGAGTAGGAATCATTATAACTGTGGTAAAACATGTGACGTTAAGGAGCCGTATATATCGGTTCACTGGGGACCTGAATGTAAATATGTGGCCTATGACAAGTTCAAAGCACCCGATACCGTAATCGAATAATTGCTATATTTAACCAAGGGGGTTAACCATGAATCTGAAATTAATACGAGACACGATCATCTTCGCTATCTTGCGCTCGATCATCTATATTTACGCAGTCGTGGCCTTCTTTTACTTTGCCGACATCCCGGAACCGAACGGGCTGGTCATATTCCTTTGCATCGCGGTTCCGTTTATTTGCGTGATTGACTATTTGCTTTACATAAGTCCGTACAAGGATTACAAGTCCAACTTGTTCGGAATTTCCGTGACGGCAGCTTGGTTGAAAACCGGTCGAGCGTCCCGCAAGCGTCCCAAGGTCGCACAAAAGTTCGTAAAGTATATCTACAAGAACGAAATTTCGCCGGAATACAAAAAAAGTCATACCCACGTCAAGTTCAGGCCTTGCCGGCTCACAGAAGAGATCGACGACATCCCATTCATTGACGTTGCCGACTTGGTTGAACAAAACCTGAGAGAGCTCGGATATGACGTAAATGTAAAGACATACAGCATCGATGAACTCAAATCAAAGTATGGGGACGTATACGGCAACGGCTGGTTCGAAGACCCGGATTTGGTACGTGAGCTAAGCATCACACATGCCGAGTGGACTATTTCGTGGGACAAGACGTCCAAGGAGAAGAAATTATGATAGAGAAGCTCATCGCCGCCCTGCTCGCCGTCATCGTCATCGTATTGGTATGGAAGGCGATCAAGGCCGGCATAACTGTCCTCGGCATCATCGCGGTAATCGCGTTGCTCGTCTGGATTGTCGTCAAGCTGCTGCGGAGGAAACGGAAATGATGAAGAAAGCCGCGAAAACAATCGTGTTCCTTTTCTGGTGCGTGTGCGTCGCGTCCATAATCGTCGCCGGGCTGTCAATATACGCGTTCGTCCAGCTCGTGGGATTCTCCGAGCCGTTCGCCGACTTGGTGTACGCCATCTGGACTGCCGTGATGGTTTACCGTCTATGCTACGACAAGCGCGGCTGGGCGAGACTCATATTGGACATACGTGACCGACTACGCGCCAAGGTCCGGGCGTCCATCGCAAAAACATCCTGACCACGCAACGAGGTAAACGAATGAACAAGCTGGTACACCTTGAAATCGGCACGAACCACAACATGACTTGCTTTTGTCCCGAATGCGGCCATGTGATTGAAGTGTTCGAGAGTGACTTGCACTGCACCTTGATGGACGGCAAGAACAACGACACCGTCGAATACACCGCCCAGTGCAAGAACTGCGGCAAGACCTCATACGCTTCGACCGCATACTTGTAAACAAAGTTTAACCATTGAAGTATTGACAACTTCTCAACAAAAGCTTATATTTACATCAACAAACAATCAACATCAAAGCTACAAGGAGATTCATAATGGGTAATACCGGAATCACGCGCAAACGCTGGACGACGAAGCAAGTCGCTGAAGCAATCAAGACTGGACAAGTCGAAGGACGCACAAAACAAGCCGTTCGATGCAAGCTCAACGAGCTCGGACTCCACGGACGATTCAAGAAAGGCTGGACGGAGGAACAGATCGAAACCCTGAAGCAGGGCGGAAAGCCGGCCGGTCATTCCGACAACGCAATCTACCAGATGCGCCACAAGCTCCACGTCAACGTGCCTATCAACAAGCACTTCGACCCCAAGCATCCGACGCAGACCAACTTGGTTTTCCCGGCGAGCCGCAAGAACCCTCCGAAGCACCACTACGAATCCGTCGGCGAACTGCTTCAGCCCATCTACGCGATGTACAACAGCGGCATGAAAGTCGATGCCATCGCCAAGACGATCCACCAGAGCGAAAAATTTGTTGAGTCCGCCATCGCCATGAAGACGGAATTCAAGCACGAATAATCATCCGTTAAGAGAAAACGCCATAGAGGTCGGGGGGCAACCCCGGCCTCTTCTTCATCGGTGTGAAAATCATCACACCATCTATTGACAACACGGCTGAAATAAGTTATATTGCTTTCGCTAGGAGGATTAATGAAAACGTTCAAATTGTCACCGTCGGTACTGCGGGGCGCGACCGTAGAGGAAAATTCCCCGTTCCACATGGGGCGCGACACCGTGTGGGACGACGACATGCAGCCGGCCCAGATGCAGCGCATCCATGCAGAGGCCAAGCGGAAGCTTCTGGGCAAGGCGATCGTGGAGGACGGCCAGTGCGAGGAGCGCGACTACACATTGTACAAGCTCGTCACCCGCGTCACTTGGTATACCAAGTACGGCAAGCAGCTGTGCTACGACTACGAGACCTACATGGTCAAGCACGACTGCATCAAGAAAGTCAATACGCGCACCGACCATCTCTCGCCCAACTCGGAAATCAAGTTGATAACGGCAGACGAGCTGCGCGGTATCGTCCACCGGACCTTCAACAACATGGTCTCACGTCTCAAGAAGGAGGAAAAATGAACTACGGATGTCCCAAGGTAGACCGCCACATCAAGGCGGCTGTGAAGATGATGTTACGAAGTGGCAGCTGGGAACAGCGGCCCGGAAAGAAGCACAGCAAGTTCGTACTGAAGGAGACCGGCGAGTTCGTGGTCGCTCCCGGCTCGAGTTCCGACCCTATACGCGCACTGAAGAACTTCATAGCCGACGTCAACCGTACGGAACTCGCCGCCGGTTTCAAGACGTTGTCCATAACAAAGTAGGTGTCTATGGCGCAAGTGAATATGAAAGGATCCGATCTGGAAGCGTACATCAAGGCGTCGAAGGTCTTGACAAGGATGGCGCACGGTACCAACTTATCCATAATGGGCTGCGACGGCCCGACGAAGTTCACCGTGTCAGAAAAGTCGGCACCTGGGTTCAACCTGACGGTGGAGCTGGACTTCGAGTCCAACACGCCCATCAAGGTGAGCACCAGCACGGCGTCCCACTGCTGCGAGAACGAGCACGTCGCGCAAGAATGGATCCTCCGAATGGTTACCGCTTACCGCATAAAGAATGCGTAAACGGCCGGGTTTCCGCCGGCAGCGCAGCTAAACGGCGAAAAATCAACAAAGGAGATCATCATGTTCATCAACAACAGTAAAGAAAACTGGACTATCTTCAAGAACGCAGTCCATCACGTCGAGAAAGTGAGCAACGACAAGCAAGTCGTCACACGCATGGAGGCTGTGACAAACGACATGCTCCGCGAGGTGGAACGTGTCGCGACGGCCAACCCCGAAGGCAACTTCACGCCGGCCATCATCGGCCAGATCATGGCTCACGACATCGCCCAGCTTTCCGCCGACACGATTACGTCCATCATCTCCAAGCGACTGATAAGCAACAGCGACATCGCCGACCTTGCAGCACAGATCGCAGACTACACCGTCGCGCTGGCCAACCTCGCCTACCAGAAAATCGAACCCAAACTCATCGAGAAGCAGCTCGCCGAGTTCACCGCGTAGAGGCCGTTATGATTTCCTTTCAGTTGAACATATCCAACATCGTGGCGTACGACGCTGAATCGCGTCGTATTCCCAACCAGCCGTGGGAGAGGCGAGAGAGCGTCCTGATTTCTTCCGTAGACAGGACTATCCCAGAACTTCTCGAAGAAGGCAAGAAGGTCGTCGCCGCCCGTCCGGGCGTATACACGTGCGCACGTGTGAGCGCTGAACTTCTTGACAACGACGGCTTCACGCTCGGCGACTACTGGCCGGAACCGCTATACTTCGCGGTCGCCGAAGACAACGGAAACATTATTTTCAAAGGAGTAAAACAATAATGAAATTCTCTCTTAAGTTCAAACTCAAGGGCATCCCCGAAATGGTCGGCGGCGAGACCGAGACCGAAACCCCCTTCAAGGCGGGGCTCTTGCTCCAAGACCAGCTGAAGACACGTATCGGCGAGAAGAAGTTCGGACAGCTCGAATCGGCCACCATCTACGACGAGACCGGTACCGAACGCGCAGTCCTCCAGATCGATCAGACCATCGACCCGGTTACTCACAACCCCGTCAGCAAGCCCCGCTGGGGAATGTGGCTGACCCTCCGTGACATGACCAAAAAGTAGGAACATATAAACTGCCTTTTGACAAAGAGAGGCAGTTATATGAACCAATACTTTCTCGCCGAGATCGAAAAACTGAAGACAACGCCCGAGCGCGAG
>Ga0129306_1003595_pt1 | contig 11306 bp, 10 predicted proteins | sample P827metagenome_FD_94438 | JGI IMG/M metagenome (GOLD analysis project Ga0129306, IMG submission 94438) | Capybara group fecal microbial communities from Wisconsin, USA - P827 metagenome | ecosystem: Host-associated > Mammals > Digestive system > Large intestine > Fecal | place: USA: Wisconsin...
GCGGAGCAGCAGCGTGTCTTGTTCTCGCTGTACTCAATGCATTCTTTGACCCGCTCAATATCCTTGCAAAAAATACCGACATTTTCGGCTATCTGCTCAGCTACAGCGATGCTCTCATTGTCATAGCTATGGCAATGATACCGCTTATGTATCTCTCCCGTGAGTTCATCGACAAAAAGGCTGAATAATGAATAAAAAGCTTGACCTCTCGCGTATACTTGAGATAGTGTCCGCGGGAGTGGCTATTATAGCAGCGCTTATCACGGCTGTAGTATCTTTCGTGTCGCCGTTTCTGAATGGATTTTACAGATTACAGGGCATAATAGTATCTCTCGGTGTACACGCGGCAAGCTTGTTGTTCGTGACAATTCCGCTTGTTCTGATCGCTGTGATGGTTCTGGGCGGAAAGCACAGCTCGCCCGACAGCCGCAAGCCTCTGACGATACTGCTTGTTGTATACGGAGTGGGAAATCTGCTTGCATCGCTCATATCCTCGGGTTTGAACGTTTACAGCCTGATAAGCTCGTATTCGGTGATATCTTCGGAGACGATAAAGCACGAGATACTGGTCTATTATATCAAGTCGATAGGCGGCAGTATTTTCGGTGCATTGCTTGCTATAGCGACTGTTGTCTTTGTTATTGAAGCGGTATGGAAAAAGATAGGCTGGAAGAGCCCTTGGGCTCTTATGGCGTTAGTGTGGGTGCTCATTGTTCTGAATTTTCTGAACGGTATCAATATGAGCTGCTATTTCGTTTTTCTCATACTCGTGAGCACATTCGTGCGTGAGGACGCGGATACACGTCCTGAGCCTGCAACAGGCGGCTATATCGGCTCATTTGTTGCTTTGGGACTGGCGTTCATAGCGTATGCTTTCAAAATGGTATACACCGTTTTCCAAAACGTTGCAGCAGGTGCAACGCCGTATAATACTGATTATGAGAATACAATAAGTGTGCTCAATGCTGTCAACACCGGCTTAGGAATACTTGCCTTTGTGGCAGCTCTGACGATACCTCTCATATTACTCGGAAAAAAGCTTCCGAATACCGAAGAATAAAAAATAACGCTGTCAGGTATAAACCTGACAGCGTTTCGTTTTAGAAGTATGAATAAGAACCGTAGTCGTCGTAATCAAGCTTTGGCTTGTTGTCAAGCTCCTTTGAGGCTTCGTTGTAGACCTTGGTCAGCGAATACTTGCCGTATGACGCCGAGTACCTTCCGTACAGCACAGGACCGTCTACAGTAGCGCGCGAGGGATAAGTCCCGACTGTTTCCGACGACCAGTCCGTACTTGCTGCGGAATAGGTCGCGCAGCCGTTCTCGACAATGACGAACCATTCGAGGTCACTTGTTTTATCGTAGTAGTTGTTTATCCTCGTGTAGAAGTCGTCGAGGTCGAAGTTGTAGTCGGGGAGGTTCCAGTTATTGTCCTCGTCGGAGGAGACGATGTAGTAGCCCTCGATGTTGTATCCTTCCTCGTCGAACTCAACGAGAGCCGTGTTTACAGCCTTATATAATGACGAGGCGTCCGCATTTGCGGAGGATATCTTCGCTTTCTTCTGGTAGCCGATATACGCGGGAACGAATATCGCCGCCAGCATAGCAAGGACTATCAGGAATACAAGTACGACGGGTACGATTATGAGCCATATCCACCAGAGCCCGCCGTCTTTTTTCTGAGGCGCTCCCTGCGGAGCACCGTATACGGGCTGACCGTTCACATAAACAGGCGGGGGAGCGACAGGCGCTTCACCGCTTCGGCAGTTGCAGACCTCGTCGTCCGCGACAGGTCTTCCGCAGTATTCACAAAATGGCATTTATGTCACTCCTTTGTCGGTTCAGCGGTAGTTAATATCTCCCGCAGGAAATCCTCATCATCTGCTTTTTCCCTGACCTTTTTCTCGGTGTCGGCATAAAGCATTTTGAGAGTAGCTTTATTTCTTTCTTCGGTCTCGATAAAGCCTGTATCGTAGTAGGAAATGCCTGAGTAATCCGAAGCGGGATACGAGCCGACGGGCTTGCTTTTCCAACTATTAGCCAAAGCAGAGTATGTTACACTGTCATTTTCAACGACTGCGAACCACTCGAATCTTTCGCTGTCACTGAAGAAGTTCCTGATGGAATTATACAACCTGTCTTCGTCGAGGTGATCGGGAATATTTATGTTTTTGCTTCTGTCCGAGCATATGAGGTAGTAACCTCTTGCGTTATACCCTTGCTCACCCATTTCATAGATAGAGGAATTCACTGCTTTGTAAACCGAGCCTGCTGCTGAATTAGTAGATTTTATTCTCTGAGAAAACATAAGACCGTGTGTAAACCATACAAAATAAGCACCAAAAGAAACTATGAGCAGCACAATTGCAGTTATTCCGATTTTAACGGCTGGAGAAGAGGCTTTTTTTACCTTTTTCTCTTTTGGTGAGGCATTTCTGCAATCGCAGACCTCATTGTCAGCGACGGGGCTTCCGCAGTATTCACAAAATGGCATTGAAAGTTACTCCTTCTGTATCTGATCAATAGTAATCGTAGTATGAAGCGTCCTCTGCCTTCTGCTTTACCTTCTTCGCAGCGTCGTTGTAGAGCTTTGTGAGGGAAGCCTTTTCTCTCTTGGTCGTCGAGAGGTAGTATGTATCATAGTAGCAGGGACCGTCGGGGGTCGCAGTTTTGGGATATGTACCTACTATCTCGTCCTTCCAGCCCTCGGAAGCAGCAACATACGTAACAGAGCCGTACTCAACTACTGCGAACCACTCGCTCTTGTTGTAGTCGGCGTAGTAGTTCTTGATGCTCTTGTAGAGAGCGTCTTCATCGAAGTTCTCGGAGGGAACATTATAGTTGTTCTTCTTATCGGAGCAGATAACGTAGTAGCTGTTGCCTATGGTGAAGCCCTGTGAATCCATATCTGTAAGTGCAGAGGATACAGCCTTGGAGATAGAGCTTGCACTTGCGTTAGCCGAGTTGACCTTCGATTTCTTGACATATCCGCTCATCGAGGGGATAAGGATAGCCGCAAGTATCAAAACTATGATGAGAATGATAAGTACGATGGGGATAAGTATGAGAGCGATTATCAGACCGACACTGGTCTTCTTCTTGGGCTTTTGCTGAACGTTTACGTTGTTGTATACAGCCTGATTGGTATTTACCTGCTGTGCAGCATTAACAGTCTGCGGAGCGGGTGCGGGCTTTGGAGCAGGAGGAGGTGTCTGAGCACCGCCGTTCACAGGCTTTGGAGCAGGAGGAGGTGTCTGAGCACCGCCGTTCACAGGCTTGGGAGCTTCAGCGGGCTTTGCAGCGGGCTGGGGGGCAGCTGCGGGCTTAGGTGCCTCTGCTGGCTTGGGAGCCTCTACAGGCTTTGCAGCGGGGGCAGGAGCAGGTGTCGGGGCAGCTGTGGGCTGCGGAGCAGGTGCGGGAGCAGGTGCAGCACCTGCTGTACAGTTACAAACTTCGTTTTCGGCAAGCTTTCTGCCGCAATTCTGACAAAATGGCATAATAAAGTCACTCCTATAACATAAATTGGGAATTCACCCTTTATACTCTTTATTATAATATTTATACTAACAAAATGCAAGACCTGAGGCGATATTTTTATTATTTGTTATCAATCAACAAAAAAGTCTTATTTCATTTGTACAATAGAGAGACTCGGACGACGTTTTGGAAAATATTTCTGAAAATGTGAAAAATCTCACACTTCCCCTTGCAATTTCCTACGCTCTGTGATATAATATTAACGATAGGGTTCAATCCCTGCAAATGAAATTCTCAGGAGGAATACAATATGTTAGTTTCAGCTACAGAAATGCTCAGAAAAGCAAGAGACGGAAAGTACGCAGTTGGTCAGTTCAACATCAACAACCTTGAGTGGACAAAGGCTATCCTTCTCACAGCTCAGGAGCTCAATTCTCCCGTAATTCTCGGCGTTTCCGAGGGTGCAGGCAAGTATATGACAGGCTTCGAGACAGTTGCAGCTATGGTCGCAGCTATGGACAAGTCTCTCGGTATCACTGTTCCCGTTGCCCTTCACCTTGACCACGGCTCGTATGAGGGCTGCTACAAGTGCATCAAGGCAGGCTTTACATCTATAATGTTCGACGGTTCACACTTCCCCATCGACGAGAACGTTTCCAAGACAACAGAGCTCGTAAACGTTGCTCACGGTCTCGGTCTTTCCATTGAGGCTGAGGTAGGCGCTATCGGCGGCGAAGAGGACGGCGTTATCGGCAAGGGCGAGTGCGCTGATCCCAAGGAGTGCAAGATGATCGCTGACCTCGGCGTTGACTTCCTCGCAGCAGGTATCGGCAACATCCACGGCGTATATCCCTCAAACTGGGAGGGACTCAGCTTTGAGACTCTCGAGGCTATCAACAAGACAGTAGGCGAGATGCCTCTCGTTCTCCACGGCGGTACAGGTATCCCCGACGATATGATCAAGAAGGCTATCTCTCTCGGCGTTGCAAAGATCAATGTAAATACAGAGTGCCAGCTCGTATTCGCGGAGGCTACAAGAGGCTACATCGAGGCTGGCAAGGACCAGCAGGGCAAGGGCTTCGATCCCAGAAAGCTTCTCGCACCCGGCTTTGAGGCTATCAAGGCTAAGGTCAAGGAGAAGATGGAGCTCTTCGGCAGCGTAAACAAGGCATAATCAGGCTGAAAAGAAATAGAAACGGTCTCCCGAGCGGAGACCGTTTTTTGTAGGGGCGAGTTCCGCTCGCCCGTAAAAACAAAATGCTTGCGGTCGCACGGAATGTGCCCCTACATATAAAAGAAAAGGGACTGCATTGCAGTCCCTTTATCATTACTTGATACCGTACTTTTTGAGGAGCGTCTCTATCTTGGTGTGGGGGTCGATTATCTTGCTGATAGAAACATCGTGGTTGATAGCTTCGATGAAGTAAGCGATGTACTTGGAAACATCGACCTCATGGAACCAAGGTCTGCTGAGCAGCTCGGGAGACCTGTATGTGAGGTTCGTACCGAATACGCCGTCGATGATGCCGTCCTCGTAAGCCTTGTCGAATTTTTCGAGACCGTTCGTGAAAATTGCGTATGTAGCGTAAGCAAAGAATCTGCCTGCCTTCTTCTCCTTGAGGTTCTTTGCAACGTCGAGCATAGATTCACCCGAGGAAATGATATCGTCGGCAACAAAGATGTCCTTGCCCTCGACAGGATTACCGATGTACTCGTGAGCAACGATGGGGTTTCTGCCGTTGATTATCTGCGAGTAATCGCGGCGCTTGTAGAACATACCCATATCAACTCCGAGAACGGAGGCATAGTACATATTTCTGTTGAGAGCGCCTTCATCGGGAGAAACAACCATGAACTTCTCCTTAGAGAAGTTGATGTCGCTGATCTGCTTCATCATAGCCTTGAGAACCTGATATGTAGGCATTACGTTATCGAAGCCCATAAGCGGCACAGCGTTCTGTACGCGCGGGTCGTGAGCGTCGAAGCATACGATATTGGAAACGCCCATAGCCTCAAGCTCCTGAAGAGCGCATGCACAGTCGAGGGACTCGCGGTAATTTCTGCGGTGCTGTCTGCCGCCGTAGAGAGTGGGCATAATAACTGTTATGCGGTGAGCCTTGCCGCTTGCCGCCTGAATGATACGCTTGAGATCCTGAAAATGGTCATCGGGGGACATAGCGTTCTGCATACCGAAGTAGTCATACTTTATGCTGTAATTTCCGACGTCTAAAATGATGAACAGGTCGATTCCGCGGACAGTGGACTTAATGAGTCCTTTGCCGTCGCCCGAAGAGAAGCGGGGACACTCACACTCGATGAGGAAGCTGTCGGTCTCATAGCCTGCGAGCTTGGACCAGCTTGTGAGGTATCCGTCGATCTTGTTACCGAGCTCGGTAACGCTGTTCATTGCGATGATTCCGATAGGTGCAGCACTTGATTCGCTGCTGAATAAATTTTCACTTGAAGCAGTCATAAATAGATTCCTTTCGTTTAACGTCGTTAGTTATATTGAGCGTCAAAATAATATGACGTTCAATATAATAAATGATTCAAAGTGCCTTGCAGATGCACAAATCAAAGATTTGCTCACTGCGTATCGGCAAATAGCAAACGCAAAAAGTATTCGTTTGCTATGATCACTTGCAGAAGTTTTCGATATAGTTTTCTATATCGCCGGCGATTATCTGTTTTGCAACGTCGGCATGGTCAACTTCGTTTACAACTGTCGTTTTGTTTTCAAGCTCCTTGTAGACCGTGAAGAAGTGGGTCATCTCGTCGAAAATGTGCTTGGGAAGCTGGTCGATGTCCATATACATATTGTAGTTTGGGTCGTTGAACGGAACAGCGATTATCTTGTCATCATGGTGACCGTTGTCGAGCATTCGTATAACTCCGATAGGGTAGCACTCAACGAGCGTGAGCGGCATAAGCGTTTCGGAGCAGAGTACGAGGACGTCGAGCGGATCCTGATCGTCGGAGTAGGTACGCGGGATAAAGCCGTAGTTGGCGGGGTAGTGGGTAGAAGTATGAAGGATACGGTCCATTTTGATATAGCCTGTGTCCTTATCGAGCTCATACTTTATCTTGCTGCCCTTGCCGATCTCGATGACCGCGTAAAAACTTTCCGGACTAATCCTTTTGGGACTAATGTTGTGCCAGATGTTTTTCATTTTGATACCTCCGCAGTAAGAATTACGTGTTCTGCTATAATTAAGTATACCATTTTTTTGTGATTTGTCAACAATGCACAGCGTATAACCGCGATTTTCGTCAGTCTGACAGTATTTTACACCGCTCCCGCAGAAAATTTTAGAATATGAGCAGTAGTGAAAAGATTGAACAAATGGTAGATATGAGAACTGTATATACAATTTGTAAATATATGTGAACAAAAGGTTAATTTTACTAATGAATATTATAATAAAAAAGTATTGATTTTCTTTTCGTTTTAGTGTAAAATATATGTATATTGCTAATGCTTATCTTTTGAGGAAAGGAAGTGTGTCTGATATGAAAAAATACAAGGTCGCTGTCATAGTTGCAGGAATAGACGAGAGTTATCAGAGCACTATCCTTCACGGTATCGAGTCCGCAGCAGAGGAGTGTATGCTCGATCTCGTGATGTTTGCCTCGTTCAGCGGAACTATGGGCAACCTCAGTCATGACTACGGCGAGTATAATATTTTCCGCCTGCCTGATTTCTCCACCTTCGACGGAGCGATACTCCTTACCAATACCATTGACGACAAGAGCGTTGTCGAGAATATCCGCAGCCGTATCCGCGAGGCGGGCATCCCTGCTGTGAGCATAGACGACAACGTCGAGGATATGTACTATATCGGCATCGACAATAAGACCGCTATGCGCAAGATTACCGAGCACTTCATCAAGGTGCACGGCTTCACTAAGTTCAACTATATATCGGGTCCGAAGGAAAACCCCGAGAGTCAGGACAGACTCAGTGCCTTCCTTGAGGTGCTCGGGGAAAACGGTCTGAGCATTGACGAGGACAGGATATATTACGGCGATTTCCGCGCTCCTGCGGGAAAAGCCGCCATCGAATACTTCCTCCAGCATAATAAATATATGCCCGAGGCTGTAATCTGCGCGAACGATGTTATGGCAGCAACTGCCGTCAGCCGTCTGTTTGAGGCGGGCTTCAAGGTGCCCGACGAGATAGCCGTTTCGGGCTTCGATAACACCTACAATAACCACAATTTCCGCATTGAGCTCACCTCTGTTGAACGTCCCTTCAACTATTCGGGACAGCTTGCGTGCAGACTGCTCTCCAACCATTTCAACCACAAGCCGCAGGGCAAGAAGGTCATACTTGATATGTCCACGCGCTTTACCGAGAGCTGCGGCTGTGCTGACAGTGCAGTCAGCGATATCTCGGAGTACAAGGAGCTCAATATCGCCAACTACAACCGTGTCGAGAAGATATCGGCTTATATGTCGCTCTTCAACAAGCTCTCCTGTAATTTGCAGGGCTGCGCGTCCTTTGATGACTATATCGCTTCGATAAAGGAATTCGTAGTTGAAATGGACCCCGGGGAGTTCTACTTCTGCATCTGCAAGGACTGGGACATCGAGCGCCCCGATGAGCGCAACGTCTGCAGGAAGGTCGAGATACCCACAAAATATACCGATGAGATGTATATTCCTATCGCTTACTGCAGCGGTGAGTTCCACGATGATGTGGACTCCATCTTCACCCGCGACCTTGTACCGCATATCAGCGAGAACGAGAAGGCGGGAAAGGTATACTATATGGTGCCTCTCCACTTCGGTGAGAGATGTCTCGGATATATGGCGATATGCAACTGCAAGGTGCCGCTGTATAACTCGCTTTTCCAGTCGTGGTGCCTCACTATGAGCAACTCGCTCGAGAACATACGCAAGCTCATTACGCTCGAATACGCGGTACAGCGTCTCGGCAAGCTCTACACGCAGGATACCTTCTCGGGTATCTATAACCGCAACGGCTTCGTGCAGGCTACGAAGGCGACCTATGCCGACTGTATCAGGAACGACAGGAGCGTAATGCTTATGTTCATTGACCTTGATGGTCTAAAAACCATCAACGACACCTACGGTCACGATATAGGAGACGTAGCAATACGCTCGATAGCAAGTGTTCTGCGGAGCACCTGTAAAAACGGCGAGGTCTACTGCCGCTTCGGAGGAGATGAATTTATAGTATTTTCCGCGGATTCGACCGATGACGAGGCGAACGACCTTACAAAGAGGATACAGAACTCCATAGATGTAATAAACGAAAATATGGAGAATCCGTTCAAGCTCAGCGCAAGTATCGGCTACACGATAGCAAAGCCGCACGAGGGCGAGGACATTTTCCGTTTTGTTACGGAAGCTGATAAGGTTATGTACGAGCAGAAGAGAAAAAAAAAGCTTTCTAAGTACCTGAAGAAATGACAACACTGTACAATAGTAAACAGCCGTCGGCACGATGGCTGTTTTTTTCTATTGACATATAAGTTAGTCGGTGCTATAATATAAAAGTAATCTTCAGGGCAGGGTGTGATTCCCTACCGGCAGTATAGCCTGCGAGCCATTTCTGGCTGATTCGGTGCGATTCCGAAGCCGACGGTCGTTCTATGAACGTGTTGCATATGCGCAACAAAAGTCCGGATGAGAGAAGATGTCACGTACAATGTGATAATCAGCGCCCCGAAGGTATGCCGCGCGGTATGCTTCGGGGCGTTTTTCGGAAGTGATCATATGCAGGAAGAATTTATGAGAGAGGCGATAGAGCTCGCGCAGAAGGGTATGGGCTTCGTGAGCCCCAACCCTATGGTGGGAGCTGTTATCGTGCGCGACGGCGAGATCATCGGGCGAGGATACCATAAGAAATACGGCGACCTCCACGCCGAGCGTGCCGCTTTTGCCGACTGCGAATCTCGCGGAGTTGACTGCACGGGCGCGGAGATGTACGTCACGCTCGAGCCGTGCTGTCATCAGGGCAAGCAGCCGCCCTGCACCGACGCCATAATCGAGCACGGTATCAAGCGCGTTTACATCGGCTCATCTGACCCGAATCCGCTCGTTTCGGGCAGGGGAGTCGCTATACTCCGCGAGAACGGGATTGAAGTCGTTGAGGGCGTCCTCAAGGACGAGTGCGATGCGATAAACGAGATATTCTTCAAGTTCATAACCAAGCACCTGCCGTTCGTGACGGTGAAGTACGCTATGACTATGGACGGCAAAATTGCCTGTAAAACCGGTGAGTCCAAGTGGGTGACTGGCGAGGCGGCGCGTGAGAACGTTCACCGCGACCGACTGAAGCACGCGGCTATTATGGTAGGCGTCGGCACTGTCCTCAGAGATGACCCTATGCTGACGTGCAGGCTCGAAGGCGGACGCGACCCAATGCGTATCGTCTGCGATTCTACGCTTCGCACTCCGCTGACGAGCAATGTCGTGTGCACGGCGAGGACTGTCCCGACGATAATCGCGACGCTCGAAAGCGATGTTGCGGTCACTCAGCCGTACATCGACAAGGGCTGCACGATCCTTACCTTCCGCGGGAAAAACGGTCGTCCCGACCTGCGGCAGCTGATGAAGACGCTTTCATCGCTCAATATCGACAGCGTGCTGATAGAGGGCGGCGGCGAGCTCAACTGGTCTGCTCTCGAAGCAGGTATTGTCGATAAGGTCCAGACCTATATCGCGCCCAAGATATTCGGCGGAGTCGGCGCTAAATCGCCTGTAGCGGGTCTCGGAGCAGATAAGCCCGATGATGCGTTTATGTTAGAGACGGTTGCGATTAAGCATTTCGGTGATGATATCCTCATAGAAAGCAGGGTGAAGAATGTTCACGGGAATAGTTGAAGAGGTCGGCACGGTCGTCGGGATACAGCGCGGCGGGAACAAGTCGTTCATACGTATAAAGGCGCAGAAGGTGCTCGAGGACGTGAAGCTCGGCGACAGCATTGCCGTGAATGGCGTCTGCCTGACGGTAACTGATTTCGACTCCGCTTCCTTTCAAGCCGACGTTATGAACGAGACGCTCAGCCGCTCGTCGCTCGGCAGTCTGCGGAGCGGCAGTCCCGTTGACCTCGAACGCGCTATGGCGGCGGGAGGTCGTTTCGGCGGGCATATAGTCTCGGGACACATAGACGGCACGGGAACAATCACCGACATCAAAAACGACGGTATCGCCGTGTGGTACACTGTCTCAGCGAAGCCTGACATAATGCGGTATATCGTGGAAAAGGGCTCGGTCGCGATAGACGGTATCAGCCTTACCGTGGCTAAGGTCACGGACAGCTCGTTCAGTGTCTCGATTATCCCGCACACAGTTGCTCAGACCGTACTCGGCGCGAAAAATCTCGGGGACACGGTAAATCTTGAAAACGACATAATTGCCAAATACGTGGAGAAGCTGCTCAAGCCCGACAGCACCGCGGGCGGTGTATCTATGGAGCTTCTCGCGAAAAACGGCTTCATATGAGGGGGAATGACATAATGAAAAAGACAATGGCTCTTATTGCCGCCGCGACGCTGCTTTCGATGACGTCGTGCGGTATCGAGAATCCCGTTGTTATCGCCAACGAATCCGAGGACATCGAGGTCGAGGCGGCAAAGGTCACCGAGCTGAGCACCGATATATCGGTCGGAAGCATAGAGGTATCATACGGCGACTCTGATAAAGCCGAGATACACGCCGACTACAAGATTCAGGGCATTACGCAGAAGAAGGTCAGCGCTGTCAGCGAGCACATCTCGTGCAAGGCTGAAATTGAGGACGATGTACTCGTCGTCTCCATAGTTGACAGCGAAACGGGCAAGAGCTTCTGGGAGTGGAA
>Ga0129306_1003596_pt1 | contig 11306 bp, 9 predicted proteins | sample P827metagenome_FD_94438 | JGI IMG/M metagenome (GOLD analysis project Ga0129306, IMG submission 94438) | Capybara group fecal microbial communities from Wisconsin, USA - P827 metagenome | ecosystem: Host-associated > Mammals > Digestive system > Large intestine > Fecal | place: USA: Wisconsin...
CAGATACAACATGAAGCATAGTATCCCACCATTCATATCTATAAAAATTATTTAGGGTGCCTAAGTAAAGAGAAATGAATATAAAAAATATAATAGACAAGTATAAGCTTTTATCAGGTTTAATTTTCATTATTTTAAAAATTAAAGAAGGTATAAAAGTTAATACAAAAGCAGCAACTCCAATTAGTGTAAAATAGTAATCTTTTTTTGTAAAATTATTTATTACATTAATAAAAATAAGAATTCTTATAATATATTTACATAGATTATAAGTTAATGTTTTTATTTTATAATTAATGTTCAAAATATCACCTAACCTTTCATTTTGCATTATCTAATTTATAATATTATATGGTTATTAATAATTTATTATCATTAGGAAAATATTTCATAAATATTAGGAATATATTTTAAATTTAGAGGGGATTTATAAATTAAATGTGTAAAGCTAAACTTAATTTAGAGTGATTTTTTACTTTGCTTCAATTTTAGATGAAGGACACTTAGTATATTAGAATTGTGAAATTAACGGATAAAAATTAAATAATGAGGTGAGACATAGTGTTAAAAGACATAAAAATTAGAGGAAAAATTATAATTCTTACATTAATAATGATTTTAGTTTCAGTAATTATAGCTGCTACAGGATTTTATTATATAAGATCTGGTAACAAAGAAATGAGTAAGATGTATACTGATCAGTTAATGTCTGTAAAATTAATTAATGACAATAGAAATCAAACTAGAGGCATTGAAAATGATTTATTATATATGATAATTAAAAATAATGATAAATCTGTTTTAAATGAAAAAATTAAGAGTATTAATAATAGAAAAAAAGTATTTAAAGAAAATATGGACTATTTAAAAAAACAGGAGATGGAAGAGGAAGAAAAAAGTATATTTCAAAAGGTAGAAATAGGATTTTCAGAATATGAAAAAAATATAGCTAATATAATTTCATTAATAAATAATAATAAACTTAAAGAAGCTAATGAAGCTTATATAAGCACCAGTAAATCTTTAGAACAATTCCATAATGATTTAAGAACTTTATCAGAACAAAATTCTAAGGAAGCTGAAGAAACAAATACAAATAATGATAAAGATTATGGTAAAATAAAAATAATTTTTTTAACTGTTTTTTTATTAGCAATAGTAATAGCAATAATATTAGCATCTATTATATCTAGGTCTATAGTAGATCCTATAGGAAGAATGGTGAAATATTTAAATGATTTTTCAGAGGGAGATTTTACTGCAGAAATTCCTAAAGAAAGACTTAATAGAAAAGATGAAGTAGGTTATTTAGCTAAATCTCTTGTTAATATGCAAGAATCAATGAGGGGAATGGTTAATAGTGTAAAAAATGAATCTGAAAAATCACTAGAGTTTAGTGAGATTGCTGTAGGTTTAATAAATGAATTAAATATGAATATAGAAGAAGTTTCCTCAACTACAGAAGAATTATCTGCTGGAATGGAAGAGACAGCTGCTTCTGCAGAGGAAATAAATGCCACATCTATTGAGATAGAAAGAGCAATAGAAGGAGTAGCAAGAAAAGCAGAGGAAGTTGCTAATAGGTCTACAGATATAAGTAAGAAAGCAGAAGAGTTAAAAGTAAGTGGAGAAAATTCAAAAAATAATGCTATACATATGTATCAAAATAATGCAAAAGAATTATATTCTGCTATAGAACAATCTAAATCTGTAGAAAAGATAAATGAATTATCTGAAGCTATACTTGAAATAACAGATCAAACAAATTTATTAGCATTAAATGCCGCTATTGAAGCTGCTAGAGCAGGAGAAGCAGGAAAAGGATTTGCAGTAGTTGCAGATGAGGTAAGAAAATTAGCAGAAGAATCTAGTAACACAGCTTCACAAATAAAAGAGGTAATAGCCTTAGTTATAGATTCAGTAGGAAATCTTTCTGGTAGTGCTAAAAAATTACTAGAATTCATAAATGGACAAGTAATAAAAGATTATGAGAAGTTCGTTCAAACTGGGGATATGTATAGTGAAGATGCTAATTACTATAATGATGTTTCTCAAGGGATAAGTGCTACTTCAGAAGAGCTATTAGCTTCTATAAAAAATATAGTGGAAGTTATAAATACTGTAGCCCTAGCTGCCAATGAAGGTGCAGAGGGCGCTACTAATATAGCTAATAAATCTTCTATAGTAGTAGAGAAGGCTAATGAGGTAAAGGAAAAATCAGAAGAATCAGAACATAGGGCAGAGATTTTACAAGAATTAGTATCCAAATTCACTGTATAAAGAAATTACGACTTAAAAAGGAATTATACTGCCCATAGTTAAAAAAAGGATATATGGTTAGAAAGGCAGCTCACTTCGATAAGAGCTTCTAATTTATTTTTTTATTGTAGGTTTTCCTTTCAGTAGGAAATTATTATAACAACCTTTAAAGGTGTTAAAACAAGAAATACTTTTAGAGAAAATAGATATCTAGAAAAATAATCAGAATACTTTATTTTTATAGCTATCTATTGACTAAAAGTATTTTTTGTTTTAATTTTCAACATTTAAAGGCTGTTAAGTCGTAATTTAATTATTTAGTTCATGAACATTTTTATATCTTCATCTACTGAGGATATAGTTCCTATACCAAAGTTTTCTACTAATATTTTAGCCACATTTGGTGATAAGAAGGCTGGTAAAGTTGGTCCTAAGTGAATATTTTTAACACCTAAGTGAAGTAATGCAAGTAATACTATTACAGCTTTTTGTTCATACCATGCTATATTATAGGAAATTGGTAATTCGTTAATGTCTTCAAGTTCGAATACTTCTTTTAATTTAAGAGCTATTACAGCTAATGAATAAGAATCATTACATTGACCTGCATCTAATACTCTAGGTATTCCATTTATATCTCCTAAATCTAGTTTATTATATTTATATTTTGCACAACCTGCAGTTAATATAACTGTATCCTTTGGAAGTGCTTTAGCGAAATCTGTATAGTAATTTCTACTTTTCATTCTTCCATCACAACCTGCCATTACAAAGAATCTCTTTATGGCTCCAGTTTTTACTGCATCAACCACTTGAGGAGCTAAAGCTAAAACTTGGTTATGAGCAAATCCACCTATAATTTCACCTTTTTCTATTTCTTTAGGGGAGGCACATCTTTTCGCATGTTCAATTATTTCTGAAAAATCTTTTTTACCGTCTTTTGAAGGATTAATATGTTTAACTCCTTCAAAACCAGTTACACCAGTAGTGTACATTCTATCTTTGTAAGAAGCTTTAGGTGTAACAATACAGTTTGTAGTCATTAAAATCGGTCCATTGAAGGATTCAAATTCTTCGTTTTGTTTCCACCAAGCATTACCGTAGTTACCAACAAAATGTTTATATTTTTTGAATGCAGGATAGTAATTTGCAGGAAGCATTTCACTGTGAGTATATACATCTACTCCAGTACCTTCTGTTTGTTTTAAAAGTTCTTCCATATCCTTTAAGTCATGTCCACTTATTAATATACCAGGATTATTTCTAACACCTATATTAACCTTTGTTATTTCAGGATTTCCATAAGTTGATGTATTAGCTTTATCTAATAGAGCCATAACATCTACACCATATTTTCCACATTCTAAAACTAAAGCAGTCAATTCATCTGCAGAAAGGGTATCATCTAAAGTAGCTACTAAAGCTTTTGCCATAAAGGCATGGATACTATCTTCATCATAACCTAAATTGTTAGCATGTTCTAAATAAGCTGCCATTCCTTTTAATCCGTAAGTTAAAAGTTCTCTTAAAGATCTTATATCTTCATTTTCAGTAGCTAATACTCCTACTGTTTCAGCTTTCTTTTTAAAATCTTCAGGATTATTTGCAGCCCAAACTGCAGCATCGTGAATTTCTTTTTCATCTTTATCATTTTTTATTCCTAAAACACTTAAGAATTTAGAAGTCCAACTTTTATTTTCCTTAGAATTATAAGAACCACCAGCTTTTATAATAGCATCCTTTAAATCTTGTCTTATTTTTAGACCTTTTTGAACTCTAGCATTTAGAGCTTTACCATCAAAGTTAGCATTAGTTATAGTAGAGAAAAGACTTTCAACTATAAATTTATCAGCTTCATCAGTATTTAGACCTATTTCTCTAGCTTGAGAACTATATATTGCTATTCCTTTTACAACGTATATAATTAAATCTTGAGTTTTAGCTATATCCTCAGTTTTACCACATACACCTTTCACAGTGCAACCACGGCCACCAGCAGCTTCTTGACATTGATAACAAAACATACTCATTATTAATACCTCCATATATTTAAAATTATTTTTAGTTACTAATTTAGTAGAGTAAGTATATCACTTAACTCTGAATTAATTGTATAAAAAAAATATGATTAATTCTGTAACCTATGTTACAAGTAAAACAATTTCTAAAAATTTTATTAGAGATTATTTGTTATATAATTTTGAAAAAACAATATGAAGCAGTCCTTAATGTTAGTTGAAGAATGTTAGCTGAAGTTTGTTTAATAGTAAGAGCTTTTTAATTAAAGGTTAAAAATTTTATAAAGCAATATATAATAATTTTGTTGACAATAGTTAAAAGTTTTAGTATATTATAAGTGTATTAGTTGTAGTAGTACACTTAATACTTTATACACACCTTATTTTTTACAGATGGTAGATATAAGAGAAAATTAATAATTGTTTAAATTCTTAAAGAATGGGATGATTTCAGAATGAAGAAAAAAATAATTAACATTTTATTCACTATAGGATTTGTATTTTATATTTTATTCCTACTGTGGAATATTCCTTTTAAATATGTATCGCCATTAGAAGTATTTAGTACTAATAGATATTTTTCTAGAACACTTAATTTGATTCCTTTTTATGATATCTTTAATGGAAATTATAACAGTTTAGATATTTGGGGCAATATAATTTTATTTATTCCATTAGGAATTTATATGAATATAATCAATAAAAACAACGCTATATATAAGAGAATTTATAAAATTTTTGCAATAAGTTTAATCTTTGAAGCTAGTCAGTATATATTTGGCATAGGTGCCAGTGATATAACAGATGTTATTACTAATACTATTGGAGGAATTATTGGTATAGGTATATATATGGTAATTGAGAGAGTTTTCAAAGAGGATAAGAAAGTAAAAAATTTCATTACTATTTGTAGTATTGTAATTATGATACCAGTTGCAATTATATTAATAGCGCTATTTATATACAATTAGATTATAAACATAATCTATAGTAAATTTATAGAGTGATTTTAATGTTAGATAATATAGCATAGAAGAAAAGACAAATGTAATTTATATTTTAATTTTAAATATTATTAATAGTTTAAAACATAGATTAAAAAATAAATGTATTAGTAATAACAATAAAGTAAGGTGGTGAAGAAATGATAAATATAGATAGCAGAAGTAGCAAACCCATATATGAGCAAATAATAGACGGTATAAAAGAAAATGTTATAAGAGGAATATTGAAACCTGGAGATAAATTGCCTTCTGTAAGAGAACTAGCTGTAATGATAACTACAAATCCCAATACAGTTAGTAAAGCTTATAAAGAATTAGAAAGAGAAAAAATCATAGAGGTTTTAAGGGGAAAGGGAACTTATATATCAGATTTTAATCCTAGGGAGGATGAAGAAAAAATGAGTTTTTTAAGAAAAGAATTAAAGCAACTTTTGATAGAGGCACAATATATGGGAATAGATAAAAAGGAATTTTTAAAGTTAATAGAAGAAATTTATGAAGATTTAGATGGAAAGAGGTGATTAAGTTGATAAGTATAAGTAATGTATCAAAAATGTTAGGAGATAAAAAAGCTTTAAATAACATTAACTTAGATATAGAAAAAGGAAGTATATTTGGAGTTATAGGAGAAAATGGAGCGGGTAAAACTACCCTTATAAAATGCATGCTAGGAATATATAAACAGGATGAAGGAGAAATAAAGGTAGATGGAAAACCTGTTTTTGAAAATACTTTAGTAAAAGGCAAAATAGGTTATGTAGCATCAGAAATTCAATATTATTCATCTTTTAAAGTAAAGGAACTTGTAAAATTCTATACTTTAACCTATAGCACTTTTTCTTATGAACGTTTTAAAGAGCTTAATAAGATATTTAAAATACCAGAAAACAAGAGAATAAGAGAACTTTCAAAAGGGATGAAAATGAGAGTTTCTTTAATGTTAAATTTGAGTATATATCCAGAAATATTAATATTGGATGAACCTACTTCCGGATTAGATCCTATAATAAAAAGAAAGTTAATTAACATATTATTAGAAGAGGTTTCAGAAAGAAATACTACTATATTTATAGCAAGTCATCATTTAGATGATTTAGAAAGAATATGTGATTCTGTAGCTATTATAGAAAACGGACAAATAAAATACACAAATAATATAGAGGATATGAAGAAATATATAAAGAAACTTCAAGTTTTATTTAAAGATGAAAATAAAATAGAGGAAATAAAAGCCTGGGATGAAATAATGACAGTAGAAAATGTAGGGAGAATAAATTATTTAATAACAAATAATTATTCAAACGAACTGCAAGAAAAATTAATAAAATCAGGAGCGGAGTTTGTAGAAGAAATAGATTTGAGTTTAGAAGATATGTTTATATACTCCATGGAAGGAGAAAAAGAGAATGAAAAGCTTATTTAGAAATCCTTTGTTTTATAAAGAATGGAAAAATAGTAAATGGATTTGTCTACTTATGACTTTAATTTTATTTTGGGATAAGCCTAATAATGTGCTTGAACAAATCAGCTATCAAAAATATAGCATGCTTATAGATAAAGATTTTGTATTGGATAAAATGTGGTTTAATCAATGTTTATTAGGTTGGAATAGCGGGAAACTGATACTTATATTAGGAGTAATAGCGTTATTTTCCATACTATTATTTAAAGGAGAAAAACAGAGTTCCACATGCGATTTATTACATTCTATGCCTTTTACAAGAAAGGATATTATATTATCTAAGATTAAAGTGGGTATATTAACTGTAGCTATACCATTTTTCATTAATTTTACAATAATGACGGTTCTTTATTTTAACAATAAACCCCATATAGGAACTTCTTATTTAGATATACCTAAGTTTTATTCTATAAATTTATTGTTTTGTTTATTTTTCTTTATATTTTTGACGTTTATGCAAAGTTTAGTAGGACAATATTTTGCAGCAACTATAGTTGCACCAATAACTTTATACGTACCATATATAGTAGTAGGATATGTAGTAGATTTAATAAGATTAAGTCAAAACTTACAGTATGAAAGTCCTAGGCTGATGGCATTAGAGAAATTTGTTAGGAATTTATATATATATGGAATAGTAGATACTAAAGGATTGGAAAGAATTGAAAAAGCGCCAAATGGAGAAGAGATAAGAAATACCTATAAATTTATATATGAAAATTTTGATATTAAAATAATGGTACTTATAGTTTTAATAGTTATTTTCTCTATTTTAGCAGTAATTATATATAACAAGGTCAAATTAGAAAGAATAAATCAATTAATTATATTTAAACCTGTTGAAACAGCATTTAAATTAGGGGTAGGCATATGTGTAGGAATGATTTTTTCACAAATGTTTGGATATCCAAAAGGACCAGAACCAGTTACTAATATGCCACTAATATATATAACCTTATTAATAGGTACAATTATAGGATATTTCATATCAAAATTGGTTATAAAATTTTGCAGTAAATAGAGTTTAAGGAAAGTGCTATGCATTTTCCTTAAATAATAAATTTCAAATATAAATTATAAAGAAATATACATGATAGTATTTAAATTAAATATTATTATGTTCAATGATACTTGTTTTGCAAGGAGATGATAACTATGCAGGGTATTGAAATTTTATTGAGAAATGTGATAATATCTATTATTATTATACTTATACTTTTAAAGATAAATAAAAAACAACAGAATAAGATAGGTCATATAATTGGAGTATTATTTTTTATATTTATAATGAATGTAATTTTTGGGTTAACAGGTATTTCTCCTATTAGTGGATTTCATACAGATATTCGAATTGATGAAATTTCATATATTCCAGTTGTAAGCACTTTGGGAATGGTTAAAGAGGTATTTAATATGGCAGTTGTTGAAAATATACCAAGAAATGAGACTATATTATATCTAGGGGCAAATATATTTGGAAACATTTTAATGTTTGGACCACTGGGGTTATTATTACCTTTACTATGGAAATATTTTAGAAAATTTTCGAAGACTGTTTTATTTGGTTTTTTAGTTTCTTTTACAATTGAGTTTTCTCAGTTATTTTTGGCACGTGGAACAGATATTGATGATTTAATATTAAATACTATAGGAACAATGCTTGGATACTTAACATTTGTTGTTTTTCACAAATTGTTTCCAAAATTTACCGAAAAATTCTCTTTAGAACATGGTGTGGAGAAACCATTATGGAATATATTACCTGTAATTTGTGTAATAATTCCATATTTAGTTACTGTAATATTAGGTTTTCATGACAGAGCTATTTTATTTTCAAGATAAATTGTTTTTACTAGTTATAATCTATTATCCTTAATAAATATAAAAATGCTAGTAATTAATAACTAAGTTAATATTACTAGCATTATTTTAATATTAAAAATTAAGTTAATTGCTATTCAGTTATAACTCCAGTACCAGAAGCTGTTACCATAAGCATTCCCCCACCCTGACCTAAAACCTCATAATCTATATCTACTCCTACTATTGCGTTACAACCTAATGAAGCAGCTCTATCCATCATTTCATCTATAGCTTCATTTCTTGCGCGAATTAACTCTTCTTCATAACCTTGAGATCTTCCACCTACTAAGTCTCTTATTCCAGCCATGAAATCTTTTAAAAAATTAACTCCTGTAATAACTTCACCACAGACTATTCCTTTATATTGTTTTATTTGTTTACCTTCTATGTTATTAGTAGTAGTAATTAGCATAATTAAAACCTCCTAAAAATTATTAATAGAAACAATTCTATATAGTTTATGTAAATCCTTTAAAATTAATATTAAAAATTTCTTAAAGTAATATTAGTTTTAAATTAGCCAGCATATACTAAAAGTGTAAAGTATATTAAATATAATTCAAAGTCAATATTAATTTTTTAATATATAAATTTAATTGAATAAGTTTAAATGGGGGGAGGGAAATTCTTAGTTATTTTTTATAGAAGAGCACATATTATAAATTTTGGTGAAAAACTCTATAGTGAATTAACATTTGGTTGTATTTAAACTAGTATGTAGTAAATTAAAAGTAAAATAATTACAATGTTTTCGAATTTTATATTTTTTGTATAATTAATTTTAAAAAAATGAAAAAATATATATTGAAAACGTAAACAAAAGATGATAAAATAAAATAAATTTAATATTTTAAGGCGGAGATAAGAGAGCCAATTCATTACATTTCAATAGGTGAATTGGCTCTATTTTTGTCTTTTCCAAAATTAAATAATTTTAACAGGGGGAGTAAAAATTATGTCAATTTATATGGCGGAGTTTTTGGGTACTATGATGTTAATTTGGTTAGGAGACGGTGTTGTAGCCAGTGTAGCTCTTAATAAAAGTAAGGGAAAAGATGGTGGTTGGATTGTTGTAACTGCAGCCTGGGGATTAGCTGTTGCTATACCTGCATATATTTTTGGAGGTATAAGTGGAGCTCATATGAATCCAGCAGTTACTATTGGTAATGCAATAGCAGGAAATTTTCCTTGGGCAAATGTAGCAGGTTATATTATAGCTCAAATGTTAGGGGGATTTGCAGGGGCAGTTTTAGTTTGGCTTACTTACCTTCCACATTGGAAAGCTACAGAAGATAAAGCTACCAAGTTAGGTGTATTTTGTACAGCTCCAGCAATAAGAGATACAAAGGCTAACTTTATAACTGAATTTTTAGCAACTGCATTTTTAGTATTTGGTTTAATGGGTTTTGGCCAGGCTAAAATGGTAGATGGTTTTGGTCCATTAACTGCAGGTGCATTTATATTTGTTTTAGGACTTTCTTTGGGTGGACCAACAGGATATGCTATAAATCCAGCCAGAGATTTAGCACCAAGAATAGCTCATGCAATTTTACCTATAGATGGTAAAGGAGATTCTGATTGGAAATATGCATGGATACCAGTATTAGGTCCAATACTAGGAGGAATAGCAGGAGCATTATTATTTATGTTAGTTTTTTAATCAAAACTTTATGAAGACATTTAATCAAATTATTTTATCATGATATAATAAAACAAAAATAATATTAATAAGTTATATATAATAGAAAAATATTTAAAGAACTTTGTTGTTAATAAGGTTGCATATTATTTATAATTATTTTTACAGTTGAAAGTTTAAATATAAGAAAGTTATGTTTAAAAAGAATTATTTTACTAGTTTTTTATCTTAATATTTTTAAAAGAAATTTATATTATTAAAAAGCAATTTTAAATAGTATACATGATTTAAAAGGGGAAGGTGGAGTTTGTAATGGAAAAATATATAATGTCTTTAGATCAAGGAACTACTAGTTCAAGATGTATAATATTCAATAAAAAAGGTGAAGTAGTAAGCGTTGCTCAAAAGGAATTTACACAAATATATCCTAAAGCAGGATGGGTAGAACATGATCCGCTAGAAATATGGGGAAAACAAGCAGGTGTAGCAGGAGAAGCATTAAATATAGCTAGAATTTCTCCAGAACAAATAGCAGGTATAGGTATAACTAATCAAAGAGAAACTACAGTAGTTTGGAATAAAAGAACAGGAATGCCAGTATATAATGCTATAGTATGGCAATGTAGAAGAACTGCTGGTTATTGTGATGAGCTAAGGGAAAAAAACATAGATAAGACTATAAAAGAAAAAACAGGGTTAATGTTAGATGCTTACTTCTCTGCTACAAAAATAAAATGGATATTAGATAATGTAGAAGGAGCTAGGGAATTAGCAGAAAAAGGTGATTTATTATTCGGAAATATAGATACTTGGCTAATATGGAATATGACTAAAGGTAAGGTTCATGTAACGGATTATACTAATGCTTCAAGAACTATGTTATTTAACATACATGAATTAAAATGGGATGAAGAATTATTGGAAATATTTGATATACCAAAATCTATGTTACCAGAAGTAAAACCATCTAGCTGTGTTTATGGTGAAACAGATGAAATATTATTTGGAGTATCAATCCCAATATCAGGAGATGCAGGAGATCAACAAGCAGCCTTATTTGG
>Ga0129306_1003598_pt1 | contig 11286 bp, 12 predicted proteins | sample P827metagenome_FD_94438 | JGI IMG/M metagenome (GOLD analysis project Ga0129306, IMG submission 94438) | Capybara group fecal microbial communities from Wisconsin, USA - P827 metagenome | ecosystem: Host-associated > Mammals > Digestive system > Large intestine > Fecal | place: USA: Wisconsin...
AAATAGACCGTCTTGCTCCATTCCTCATTATCAACAGCTTTTATATTGTCAGAAAGACTATTTCCATTCAAAGATAACTTTTGAAATCCAAGCCTTGCTCCGAACTTGTGAAGAAAAGCATCGTGGATTAGTTTTTCTGCTTCCGGAGCGTGCATACCTATGTCTATCGGTGACTGTACTACCGTTCTCCATAATGTAACCGTTTCCCTGTTGGATTTGCTTAGTTGGTGGCTAAACTCATACTGTTCAGACCGGAGAACAACATATCCGTCATGCTGCTTCTTTGGCTTTATACCTCTTTTGGCGTTTGCCCGGTTTTTCATGATTTCAAGAAGTTGCTCTCGTTCGTTTTCCGCATATATCTTATCATTCTTTGCTTGCTGAAGTTCATTCGCTATTGCTTTGCGACCCTCTTCAAGTTTTTCTTCCGCTTCCTTTTTTGCCTGTCTGATACCTTCACGCATCTGATCTTCAGCTTGGTATTGTTTTTTTTCTGCATTTTCAGCATTCTTTTTTGCTGTGCTGATGCGCTTCAGAAGATCATCATATTCTTTGACCGTCATTCTTACATGGGTGGCATCACCTTTTTCGCTATCATGCCTTTCAGACAATTTTGTGTAACTCGTTCCCGTTATTCCGCTTTTCTCTTTTAACCATGCTACAGCCATATTACAGTCCTCTTATATAGTTGTTTGCGACCACTTCAAGACGGTTATGCCCCAGGGCTTTACTCGCCTTTAACATAGCTTCTTTATCGAGTTTCTTCCCGGACTCGTCCTTACGGCACGTATATACTCCGCTCTGGAATTTTTTTCCGGTGCCTTTATTTGTCCGATCATACGGGATTTCTTCTATCGGTCTCGCATACATCTTATATATAGCGGTTGCATATTCTCCCCTATACCCATGTATGTCTGCGTTGCCCGGTACATGCTGCCACACCTTTTCATCCGGTGCGGTTGCTTTCATGCGGTCAACAATCTGCTCCTTATGATCCCCAATAATAGGCGAAAACCTTTCCCGACCGCCCTTATCTCTTCTATGATGGAGGAAATAATCTTGATCCGGAAACTGTGTTATTGCATCTTTTAATACTCCTAGATGCTTTTCTTCAGCTTCCGTCCGTCCGGTCTTTGCTTCAAGGCTTGCTATCTGCTTATCTATGTCAACCCTCGTTGTCAGATCCTTACCTTCAAGTTTTTCCATGATGTTCCTGCGGCAGCCTGTTCCCTTGCAGAACTTTACAAATTCATCATTGTTTTTTTCAGAAAAGTGCTTATCCCGAACCGCATCACCACGGGATCTTACTATATCAGCCCTATGACGCTGCGGAGCCTGGAAGAAATTAGCATCATCTGGTTTTATTCCGTACAGCTTTCCCAGAGCTTCCCTTTCAAGGGTTATTGTCCATGCAGAGAGTGGTTTTCCATTGATGCCGCCATTATCTACCCTTGATTGTAACCACTCGTTCACATACTTCCTTGCAGCCTTTAGAGTGGTACACTCCGGATGCTTTTCATTTATATAGTTAGCAAAGTATTTGCAATGTTTCCAATATGCTTGATACGTGCTATAGGAAAAAATCTTTTCCCGATCCGTTCCGTCAGCTATCGCTTCTTTCTTGCTTGTACCTTCCCCGGCATGGAGCATCCCGGTCAACTTGTCATACATTTGTTCTTTTATATCTTTATGGAAGCGTTTATCTTTTCTTCCCATGTCCGGAAACTCCTTTCCTCGTAATATATGCAAATATACAAAGACTTTCGCCCTTGTTTCAGAATTTTCATATCGTGGTGTTAAAGCTAAGCTGCTTCCTCTTCTCCCGAAGGATCCGATTCGGCTAATACACTTTTTTTCATTCCCTATCCTTACGGATCAGGGCGAGACTTATGTGTGTCTAACAAATACACTTTTTATCTTGCTTATGTGTGCAGCCTTTATTTCTTCACTTTAAGGTTATGTGCCGTTCCCTTTGTGGAGTGGGTCCGAGGGTTCTCCGCTGATCTTTGGTAATCAGCCTACCGGTCCACGTTTTCTCGCCGTGTGCGTCCTTTCGTATTATCCTAACGTCAGCTTAAGGTGGCTATCGGATGGATTAGTTCATCAGTCTCCGGTCTTTTACAGCTTCCGGCGCATTCACTTTGGTTTTCGAGTGCTTCTTCTTTGGAAGAATAGTCAGCCGGTATTTTTCTCGTTTTGGCTTCCGAGGATCTCCGATTTCTTACGTGGCGGATTTTTATACCTTATTTGAGCGAACCGCCGAAGGTCATTTAAGCTCGTTTCGTTCAGCTTCGGATAAACTGAGGTCTCCGATTTATTTGCTTGTACCGGATATACAATGTTCTCGACTTTGCCGATAGTCAACTTTATTTGTCTTGTTAAGTTTCAAGGTTCTCCGTTAATCAGTGAGCAACGGATAAATCTCGGCGGTACATTTTACATTCACTCCGTTCACAAACGTTATTAAGAGGAACAATGTGATTCATAATCATCTCCACAAACGTATCATTGATGTTGTCCTGAATCACTTCGGTGTACCAGACCGAATTGACAATTTGGAAGAGTTCCAAATGTCTTTCGACCGCTCCGGGCTTAATTGGCTCTTTATACTCGCCCGGTCGAGTAGGGTGTTACCCCTTGACTAAATACTACCATATCCCTTATGATAAATCAACAACATATTTAAGCTAAAGATATACATATCGGTTTACCCGTTCATTCCGTTTCGGGGTAAACCCCTCACTCCATAAAACGGGTAAACCGATATTTTACTCCGTTCCTCACCCTTCACTCGGCCTTCACTCACTCCACTCCGTCCGACATAATGACCTGCCACCGGCAGCTCATTTTTCGTCCGTCACTTCGTTCCTTTGGTCTCGATCAGGGATCGTCTCTACGTGCCACCACCATCCCCATAAATCAACCATCATAAATTATTCTAATTTATGAATCAACCATAAATAAACTAGTTTAGTTTATATATGGTTGTTGTATGGTTGATTTATTAACCATTTTCATATATAATTTGTTGTGAGATAGTTTACTCTTCCACTATCTCCCAACCATGTATATATTTCAAATGTATGGAGGTGGTTGCTATGGCAAGAAACACAGTTACAGAACAGTTCAGACAATCCGCTACCGAGGTTCAATGGCGTGAGCTTGTCTCCGATCACGATACTCTCCCCAAGGAGCAGTTTGAAGAAAAGTATCACTTCTCCTGGAGTTCCATCATGAATGATGCTGCTGACAAAGGTTATTATGAGAAGAAACGTCAACGCCACTCTTCCACCCTACCGCAGCGAAATCCGGACGGATCTGAAGCGTTCTATGTAGCAGACAGACCGGCTGACAGAAAGAAGGTCTCTCGCTCCGTTCAGCTTGACGAGGATATCTATACCAGGCTCCAAGCTCTGGAACGTGACAAAGGGCAATATACCCACTCTTCTATCCTCAATCAGCTTTTGGATGATGCCTTAAAGAAATACGGTTATTAAAATAAAGAATTTTACTTGTATTTTTCTTTATATTTGCTTATAATATATTCACAAGAATATATGAAAGGAAGTGATTATATGGCTCAAGCAGTTAATGTAAACTTCAAACTTGATTCGGATGTTAAAAGAAGTATGGAACAGGCTTGTTCCGATATGGGCTTATCAATGAGCGCAGCCTTTACTATCTTTGCCAAAAAGGTAGGGCGTGAAAGACGCATCCCTTTTGAGGTTTCCGCAGATCCGTTTTATTCAGAGAGCAATATGCGCTACCTTGAAGGCATTGCCAGGGATATTAAAGAAGGAAAGGCTCATTTTGAAGAGCATGAGCTTATTGAGGACTGACAATGAGAACATTATGGGAAGATCGTGCCTGGGATGATTATCTATATTGGCAGACACAAGACAAGAAAACCTTAAAGCGCATCAATGCCCTGGTTAAGGATATCAAGCGTAGTCCATTTGAAGGAATTGGTAAACCGGAACCGCTGAAAGAAAATCTCAGTGGTATGTGGAGTCGTCGCATTGATGAAGAAAACCGTATTGTCTACTATGTGGATGCTGACATATTGTATATAATCTCATGCCGTGGACACTATGATTGATTGAAATAGTGGGGGCTACTCCCCCACACCCCTGTCTACCGCACTCCAAGAGAGCCTAAAAACAGGCTCTCTTTTCGTTTGGTGGTCTATAATGAAGGTTCGACTTTTTGGTACTTTGGGATTTTACTACCCGATAAGGTACTTTAAGATTTGATGTACTTGCTCTTAAAAATAAAATTTTTCTCTCAGGGATCAACAACAGTCTTGTTTTGTTGTTATACATATATTTAGTTTTCTATTTTCAGATTTTAGGAAAGCTGAAAGCCTTGATATTACTGGGATTGCGGCACTATTTGATGTACTTTTTATCTGTATTTGATGTACCTTAAATCTTTATTAGATGTACTTTTTATCTGAAATTATTGATGATTTGATGTACTTTTTTCCGTTTTTGATGTACCTTATATATTGACAAGTACATCAAATAAAGGTATCATGTACACAGAAAATATGTTCCCACAAAATCTTGGAAACATGCACAGACCGTATAGATAAAAGGTACACCAAAACGATAGGAGAGTCTATGGGAGAACTTATCATCTACGAGAATGACATGAACAAGCTGAAGTTTGGCAACTTCACGAAGGTATCAATGAACTTTTTCATGGCATTATGCTACTTTATGAAAAACAAGGGAAATACTCATTTTCAGATATCTTTCGACGAGTTGAGGCAGAAAGCCAACTATACCCAGACCGAGCGGAAGGACTTCATGCGGGATCTTGATTATATGACTGATCAGATGCTTGAAGTCAATTCTACCATCATAGAGAAGAAACCGAGCGGAAAGAAGCGCATATATAAATTTGACCTGTTTCCGACATTTGTCATTGATGAAGAGACCGAAACCCTTGAAGTGGCTGTAAATGAGCGTTTTACATGGCTACTCAACGAGTTCGATCATTACACATCTATTGATCTGGAAGAGATAGTAGGCTTTAAAAGCAAGTACACCAAGAACCTTTTCAGACTTATAAGACAATGGAAATCAAAGGGAGAGCTGCGGATCAGCGGCACAGACAACATACAAGAGTTTAGGGAGAAGATAGGAGTTAAAGACACATATTCCAATGCAGAAATGAACCGCCGGTGCCTTGCTCCGTCCGTAAAAGAAATCAATGACAGTAATTGCAGCATACAGAACCTTACTTATGATTTGGAATATGCAAATAAGCGAGGAAAGCCCCTTAAAGCCATCATATTCACCTGGGATAAGGTTATAGGAGAGAATGCCAAGAAGGTCACGGATATAACCACAGAGAGCGTTTATTTTACCGTTAAGGAAGCTCTGAAGGATCATCCGGAGTTTAAGGAAGAAGATATTATATCTATTGCCAGAGCCGCCAAGAAAAACGATATAAAGGATATTCAGGTAAAGCAGCGGATCGGATATGCCTTGAAACAAGAAAACATCCTAAATCCGGTCGGATATATCGTTGCTCTAATGCAGAAATTTAATAATACCGTTGAGATTAAGAATAAATTCAATAAATTTAGCAACTTTCAGCAGAGAGATTATGATTTTGATGAACTTGAAAGAATGCTACTTGCGAGATCAATGCCTGAAACATATGGTAAAAAAGAAGATAAGACAGAAGAAAAACCAGAGAAGCTGTCGGATATTGTAAAAGCAGAAGAGGAGAAAGAACAAATGAAGGACTCACCAGATTATGTTGTGACGGATGAAAAAGGAGAACAGTATAAGATTGAAGCAGAAGAGCCAAGTAATGATGAAGTCACAAAGGAAAGGCTTAAAAAACTGATGAATATTATGAAAAACACATCAGATAAAGATTGAAAACAAAGCAAAAATTGTATATACTGATGTATATTCATATGCAATACATTTGTATATACATTTAACGGAGGAATAAAAATGGCTGCGAAAATCATAGCCGTTGCAAATCAAAAAGGTGGAGTAGCAAAAACTACTACCACCTTTAATCTTGCGACCGCCAAGGCATTAAAAGGAAAACGGGTACTTATGATCGACCTGGATCCCCAGGCGTCACTCACAATTGCATGTGGTATAGAACCGGGAGAGGATAGGTTAGACGGATATAGCACCATAAAGCTGTTTCAGAAGAATACAGATGTATTAGAGACCGCTTTTAAGGTAAATGGACTTGATAAGGATATATTTTTGTTTGTTGTTCCGTCCGATCCGGAGCTTGCCAAGACAGAAACACAGATTGCCACAAGTGATGAAAAAGCGTATTTCATAAAAGATGCGTGTGAGATCTTTGAAAGTCACTTCGATTATATCTTTCTGGACTGTCCGCCAAACCTCGGGCCGTTCGTCTTAAACGCACTCACAGCAGCGCATGAGGTCATTATTCCGGTCAAAACGGATTACCTGAGCTTTAGAGGCTTGGAGTTGATCCTTGACAGTATAGCCAATGTAAAAGCCTCAAAGAGATTAAACCCTGATCTTGTAACCAAGGGTGTGATAGCTACCATGTACAGAAAGCAGACAAAAGATCATCAGGACATACTCGGACTGTTGGATCAGACCGCAACACTTCTCGGAGTAGTCAAGGAATCTGTCGAAGCATCAAAGGGAGATGTTGACGGATTACCGGTTGTCGTATCTGCTCCGAAGTCAGATGTGGCAAAGGCATATATAGAGATAGCAGATAAGTTATAATTGTATATACTCATATAATACATAAGTAGTACATATGTATATACAAAATGAAAGGAGCTATAATGGGAGATTTAGGAACGAAAGCAGCTGCAAGACAAAAGAGAACGGAAGCAGCCAAGAAAGATAATACAACCATAGAATTCTTTTCTCGGGAGCATGGATCTGGTGGAAAGAACCGAGCGATATCTGCCAGGGTAAATGATGATGTGTATTCAGATTTCAAGAAGATCTGCAAGGCAAAGAGTATCACGCCAAATGCAAAAATCAATGAACTGATCAGCGAATTTGTTCTTGATAACAAGAAATATATAGAGAGATAAAGTATATACATACATAATACATATGCAATACATGTGTATATACATAAATGCATCAAAAGAAAAAATGGATAATTTCGAATGAGAAAACGACTGTATGAAATAATAGAGGTATCACAAAACAATGATCGCTTAAGTACCATATACGATATTATTATGATGTTGGCGATCGTAGTAAGCATCATTCCGCTTGCTTTTAAAAATACATATAGCTTTTTTAAATATACGGATATAGTAACAACGGCCTTGTTCATAATAGATTATGTAGCACGACTTATAACTGCCGATTATAAATTAAAGGATAAGTCGCCTAAAGCCTTTCTTAAATATCCGTTCACTCCGTGGGCAATAATAGATTTGGTTTCTATACTTCCGACAATCACTGTTTTAAACAGTGGTTTTAAGTTACTTAGGCTATTTAGAATATTCAGAACGTTTAGGGTGTTTAGAGTATTTAAGGCGTTTAGATATTCTAAGAGTATTATGATTATAATAAAAGTAATACATAATACGAAGGACGTGTTGCTGGCGGTATGTACGCTTGCAATAGGCTATGTTATGATATCTGCACTTATTATATTCAACGTGGAGGCAGATTCATTCAATACATTTTTTGATGCAATTTACTGGGCTACTGTATCTTTAACGACAGTTGGTTATGGAGACATATATCCCATTACTACAGCTGGACGAGTAATAACGATGATCTCATCAGTATTTGGAATTGCAGTAGTCGCACTTCCCGCAGGTGTAATAACAGCGGGATATATGGATGTTATCAATGAAGAAAAACAAAATAAGGATGATCAATAAGAGGAGGTAAGATCATGAAATGTCCAAATTGTGGTGCTGAAATTGGTGCAAATAGCAAATTCTGCGAGGCATGTGGTTCTCAAATAACCTATGAGATGCGCAGAGAACAGGAACAGGTTAATAAGCAGGGATGCCCTAAGTGTGGTAGTTCCAATATCGAGTTTAAGCGTGAAAACCAAGGAGAAGTCCGGGGAAAGAATGCAAAGCAGATTATTCATAGGACAGTTGGCTTTTGTAAGGACTGCGGACACACTTGGTACACTTCCGATATAAGCAATGATGTTCCAAAGAAAAACAACATGATTTGGTGGATTCTCGGATGGATTTTCTTCTTCCCGGCACCCGTTATGGTCTTAATATGGCGAAAGAAGAATACATGGGATATAAAAGTTAAAATCGCTGTTACAGTTGTATTTTGGATTTTGATTTTTATTATAGGTTCAACAAATAAGAGTAGTGATACGACCACTCCGAATACGACAACAACAGCGACGGAAGAAACAACTGACGAGTCTAAAAATGTGGCTCCTGTAAATGAAATAGTTGAAGAAAAAAAAGAAGAGACCGTAGAAGATAGTTCCGATAAGCCATTCTATGAAAACGGAGAAATCGTAGATTTAATGAGCGGATCCGGCACTAATAAAATCGGCACTATTTCTGTAGTAAAAGCTAATCAGGCGGATTGTACGGATGAAGGTCTGTTAGATTGGTATTTTAATTATGTTAAGAAAAATCCGGATTGTAATTATCACATCATTGTTTATAATGATGTGCCGGATAAAGGCGTATATGCTATGGGAAGCGGAGGATTCGTACAGAAGGATGTTTCATTAAAAGCCGAGAGCAATGGAACGTATTCTTTAGGGGATGATGCAGGATCAACATATTATATAGTTGATGAAAGCACAAAAACTCTTAAAGTACAAACTCAAATGGCTGATTCAAGTATTGTTGAAGACGTTAAGGCTAAGGTAGATGAAGTAATCCCTAATGATTATAAAAATGGAAAATTCTATACTGTAGATATCGCAGGCCCAGAAGGTGCTATGGATTGTAACTTAACTTTAATTAGCGAATCTTTCTCAGATGCGGATTTGCAAGGCATAGCCGTAGATCTGGCAACAAAAATAAAAGGACTTGATGTTGGAGTTGGATATTTTTCAATAGCATTCCAGACAGATGATTATACTATGGTAGGACTTTCTTCTGTTGATTTAAGCGAGCAGGATCCATCAGAAATATCAACAACTACTTTCTAAATAAAATGCTAAGGGAAGACCCTCTAAATAACAGAGCGGCTCTTCCCTTGGTTTGTATATACATCCGTATTACTTATGTATATACTTTTTCTTTGCTCTTATGAGTGTGCTTTTTGATATACCTGTCATCTTTACAACATCTGTATAACTATAAGGTCCCTTCAGAAGATCCAGGGCGTGGCTTATCTGTTCTTCGGTATAGATGGGTTTACGCCCTTCTCTATGGTTTGGATTTTGCCTTGCAACTTCTCTTCCTTCCCTGGTACGCTGCATTATCATATCTCTTTCAAACTCAGCAAAGGAAAGCATCACATTACGGATTAGCTTACCGGTCGGAGTATTATCCATCATTCCCATATTGAGAACATGAACCTTTATGCCCTTGGTAACAAGACCATCTATCAGCTCAATACCTTGTTGTACAGACCTGGCTATTCTATCAAGCTTCGTTACTATGATGGTATCTCCGCCCTTCAGCTCTCCAATCAACTTATCAAGCTCAGGGCGATCCGTTGTGGTGCCGGTGTAAATATCCGTGTACAAAATTTCAGCCCCAGCAGCTTCCAGATCCCTTTTCTGTGCTTCCAGGGAATTGCCATCACGAGCTTGTCCTTTGGATGATACTCTCAGATATCCGTAAACGGTCGGTTTATTCATCAGATCGTCCATCTTCAGCCGGATCTGTTCCGCATCTTTGGCTAAACGATCATATTCTTTTTGTTCTTCAGCGGTCATTTTTCTCGCCATTTTATGCCTTCCTTTATGGCACCATATTATGACACCGATAAACGCAAAGAAAATGCGGTATTTTTACCGCTATCTTCTTCCGGTGCCGTAAATGTTGAATTACGACACCAAATAACTGATGTAGTTATCTAAAAACAGCACATGAAATAGCTTCTTCCGCCGATTCACAAGGTTGATATCCGGTTTCTTTACTATTTCCGTTGCTATATTCCATGGTTATTCCGCCTTTAGTGTCTCCGGGATTATGATGATAATATCCACTGTATGTATTATTCGCAGCGTCTTCTCTAAAATCCCAATAGGTGCCATAACTATACAGTATCGCATTCTTAAACGCATCACAGTTAAAATATTCTGCATACATGAATGACCCGTCATCTTGGTTAAAAGTCACTTCTACATTGTCACCTTCTTTTGCGTGGGATTGTTTGGCAACATCGGCTGAATAAGCAATTTTATACTGTATTTTATTTGGGTTATACTCTTCAGCGGTATATTCTAACCCATGCTCTGAAATCATTGTCTCTATGTCTTCTGCGGTTGTATCATAACTCAACGCACAAAAAATACTCTGCAAATCATCAAATTCTGTTAATATGGGCGGTTTCTCTGTATCATCTTCAGCCTCAGCTACTTCTTCCGACACATCTGATGGTTCTACCACCTCCGCTTTTTCGTTTACAGGCATGGTTTCCGTAGTATTGGAAGTCCCACAAGCCACTAAGATCAAAGAAAGTGATACCGTAATCATTGTTAGAATTTTGCTTCTCATTGATTTCTCCTATAATTTCATCCCGTTTATAATTTACAGGACAAGAGTATCATAATATTTTTTCATTTAAAAGAAGGAATTACCCTTCTAAATTTTCACATACTTCCTTTGACTGTTTTTCATCAAAAAGTAAGCTGAACCTATTCCGAACAGCCTTTCCTTGATCCTCGTCTATCGTGCCTTCTGATACAAGCTCCTTAACTGCCAAACGCATATAAGACTTTGCTATCTCGTTAAATGCGGAGCTATCGAAAAGCTTGTAAAAATCATCATCATCACAGGTGCCGAGAAAATCAAAGATCCTGCAATCCTTATCAGCCTGTTCCTTGCTGATCTTACCCTCTTCCGCAGCCTTGCGGTAACTATCAGCCAAAACATTAAAACCGTTCATACCCTCTCTCCTTCCTTATGACGCATACATTTCTTTTGGAATTGTGATAGCACCATTGTGAACATAGGTTACTTCCCATAGTCTTGTTTTTGTATTTTGTCGATATTTTATATCAAGCAAATAGACCGTCTTGCTCCATTCCTCATTATCAACAGCTTTTATATTGTCAGAAAGACTATTTCCATTCAAAGATAACTTTTGAAATCCAAGCCTTGCTCCGAACTTGTGAAGAAAAGCATCG
>Ga0129306_1003603_pt1 | contig 11277 bp, 5 predicted proteins | sample P827metagenome_FD_94438 | JGI IMG/M metagenome (GOLD analysis project Ga0129306, IMG submission 94438) | Capybara group fecal microbial communities from Wisconsin, USA - P827 metagenome | ecosystem: Host-associated > Mammals > Digestive system > Large intestine > Fecal | place: USA: Wisconsin...
AATAAGCGGGGTGGCGTATCATGGGGATCAGTTCCCGTAATGAGCCTTGAGAGCGGCGACGTCGTCGTCCGTGAGCGTGCCTTCGATCAGGAGGAATTCGTCGAGCACGGCCTCGAGGTGCTTGCCGTACCTGCCCGAGCCGTCCTGACCGATGTTGAGCTTCAACGCGGTAAAGGAAGTGTCTATAAGCTCATTCGGGATGGCCGTCGTCGTGAAGGATCCGAAATCGTAGCTGAAGCGGATCTGGTTCTTGTCCCGGTCGACCACGAGGATCACGTAAACCCAGCCGTCCTTGTAATCGAGCGGCAGAGGATGTTCCGCGTCCATGCGGGAGCCGCCGTTGCCGAGATTGAACTTCACGTCCGTATCCCGGAGCGAGAGGACAAAGCCCTTGTTCGCGCCGCTGTCCCAGTCCTTGTTCGAGAAGATGCACGGGTCGGAGCTTACGCCGCCGGTCTTCATCCAGACGCCGACGCTGAAGCTGTCCTTGTCGGGCTGGTAGCCGGAGAGCGTGATGTACCCGTCGTCGAACTGTATGCCGCTGCCGAAATAGCCGTCCACATAGTAGAGCTTGCCGTTCTGCTTCGTCGTGACGGATCCTGCCGCCGGTTCCACATCCTCGTCCATAGGAAGATAGGCAAGCACGCGCTTTTCGCCGACGATGTCCGTAAGAGTACTCACCGCGGGCGTGGGCTCGGATTCATGCGTCCGGTGACCGTACTGATAGGTAACCGTATAGACGGGACGCTCGACGGCCTCCACGCCTTCAAACAAACCGGACGGAACGCGGGAGGTCCAGGTATCGGGCTGTTTATCCGCGATGCCGAGCGCCATGAGCACGACGGACGCGGTGTCGCGGATGCCCATGTCCTGAATCTCGCCGCCGGGGATCACGGTCTTCCCCGCCGCCGCCCACATGATGTATTTTTCCCCGTCGGTCCAGCCGCCGTGCGAAGTGCCGTTTCCGCCGTGGTCCGCTGTGACGATGAAGAGCGTGTCGTCGAGGATGCCCGCTTCTTCGTAGGCGGTGTGGATCCGGTCGATGTAGCCGTCCTCGGTGTGAAGCTGCGCGAGCTGCTGTTTGCCGCCGAAGCCGCTGCCATGGCCGGCGCCGTCGACCTCGTCGAACTGAACGAAGAGGACCGTGGGCTTCTCCGCCTTGACATACTTGACAATCAGATCGGTGAGGGCGCTGTCGCCGGGGGCAGTCCCTTTTGTAACGTCGATGCCGTCTTCGACGATACCCACGTTGATCGGATTCCAGTTGCAGAAGGAGCCGAGCACGGCGTCGGGCATGGCGTTGCGCACCACGTGGAAGAACGTCGGAAAGATAGAATCAAGCGGATAGGGATTCGCGCTGATGTAGGAGTTGGACAGGCGGTGGCATTCCGGCGTCGTGCCCGTCATGAGGGAACCCCAGCTCTGCGCGCTGATCGTCGGGTCGGAAGTGAGGCAGCGATACGTCCGCGCGCCGTTCTCGAAGATGGCTTCGAGCTTCGGCATGTCAGCGTCCTTGAAATACGCGCCGGCCCCGTCCACGCCGATGATGACGACGTGACTGTACACAGAGGACTCTGCGGTCTTTGCTTCGTCAGCTGCTTCCGCTTCGGGCTCCGGTTCCGGCTCGGGCGTTTCTTTGGGCGTCTGTGCTTCGGTTTCGTCCTCGGGGAAAACAGAAACCGATGTCCCTGCTGCGGCATCGGTCTCGATATTCTCCGGATGTTCCGTATTGCCCGCGCATCCGCAGAAGAGCAGCGCAGGCAGGCAAATTGCAAGGATGATGGTCAGAACAGTGTTTTTCATGTCACTCCGGAAAAGAAGACGAGTCCGTCCCCGGGGGAGAAATCCCAGAGAACGGACCCGGTGTCAAAATGTCTTATTTCTTCTTGGAAATGGCGAAGCCGGCGAGGGAGATGACCGCAGCGACAGCGGCAACAATACCGAAGTCGAAGGTCTGCGGAGCTTCTTCCTTGGTGGCAAGTTCTTCGGTCACGTCCGCGGCCTTGTCGCCGAACAGCGTGACTTCGGAAACCTGGAAGCAGCCGGAAGGTGCGCCCTCCGCGTTGAACTTCACGTAGGAGACGCCGGCAGCCGTGCCTTCGCCCGCATAGTAGGTGAAGTTGGTCTCCTCGAAGAAGGAGTCGTCGCCGGATGCCAGTTCGGTCCAGTTCTCGCCGTCCGCAGAGACGGAAATCGTCCATGCGCTCGGGGATCTACCGTTCCAGTCGGCGTTGTCGTTCGCGGTCGCCATGGTGAAGCCGGTGATGTCATAGGTACCGTCGAGCTTCGCAATGGATTCGATCGGGAATTCGCCGGTGCAGAACTTCGTGCCGGTGTTGCCGTCCCAGAGATTCTCCGGACCTTCACCGCCGTTGCCGTTCGTGCCGGAGACGAATTCGTAACCGGTGATGATGTTCTTGCCGGCAGCCGCTTCTTCCACGGTCGCAAGGCCTTTGGATTCCGCAGCAGGTTCTTCCGCAGCCGCGCCGCCCTTTGTGAAGGCGAGATCAAAGGTGGTGTCGACCAGCTCGTCGTTCGCGCTGACCGCGTAGAACTTGATGGTGTGCGCGCCGTCACCGAGACCGGAGACGTCGACGGTGATTTCAAAGCCTTCCGCTTCTTCGTTGATCGCAGCCTTGACATCGGGTCTGTCGACGATGTAGTCGGCGGACTTCACGGCGTCGCCGCCGTCGATGGCGTAAGCGAAGCCGGTGATCGGGGTGCTGATGTAAGCCCAGCCGCGGGCGCCCAGTTCATTGACGTCGCCCTCGATCGGGTTCTCGGCGAGCCATGCGCCGGCGCCGCCGTTGACCATCTGCTCACCGTTCACGTAGATGTTGTCCCAGGACTGGCTGAGAAGCGTCGCCGGGCCGGCGGGTTCTTCCGCAGCGGGAGCGGCCGCTTCTTCCTGCATGTTGAGGGAGTAGAGAGCCGCGATTTCTTCGCCGCTCAGCGCCTTTTTGAAGACCGCGATTTCATCGAAGACGGCGACGAGAGAGACGCCGTCCGCATTCGCGGTGTACTTTTCGGGTCCGTCTTCGCCGATGACGAACGGATACTCGGTATCGTAGGATGCATCGGTATGGTCGACGCCGAACTCAACGGGCTCAAAGTACGGTCTGCCGTTGATGTACAGCTGGAGCGTCTGCGCCGCGCGGTCCACCACGAGAGCCATGTGATACCACTGGCCGTTGAGGGAGAAGCCGTCTTCGGGCATGAGCGCGTAGCTGAAGGTCTTGTCGACCTTATCATAACCGGAAGCGTTGGCGGCATATCTCCAGTTGTCGTCTTTCTGGCTGATCAGCCAGCCGGGGTTGGAGCTGGAATCCCAGTCCTTGTTGGAGAAGATGCAGGGGTCACTGGTCGAGCTTTCGCCGTTGATCCATGCGGTCACGGTGAAGGAATCGGTGCCGAACTTGTAATCGTCGATGGCAATGTGGCCCTTGTCGCCGTCGATCTTGAGAGCCTTGCCGGAGATACCGTCGACCGTCTCGACTTCACCTTCCTGACGAACGGCATGGCCCTTCGCATCGGTGATGCCGTCATCGAAGGAGATGTACAGGTCCGCGGAATCGAGGACCGCAGCGGGATCCACGCTGAATTCCGGAAGCGGAATGTGCAGATCCTTGGCCTCGCTGAGCGTCGCGCCTTCATAGCCTTCCGGCGCGTAGGTATAGATCGCGACAACTTCTTCTTCGCTCAGCGCCTTGAAGATGACCGCGAACTCGTCCACCTCGAAGTTGAGGAGCTTGGACATGTTGTAAAGGCCGGTGCCATCTTCGCCGATGTAGAAGGGATATTCGTTCCACTCGTCGTCGTAGCTCTTGCCTTCATGGCCCTTGTCGGAGAAGTCGGTGCCCTTGTTGAGCGGATGGCCGTTGATGTACAGGCAGTAGGTCTGCGCTTCCCGGTCAACCACCATCGCGACATGGTACCACTGGTCTTCCATCGTGCCGATGCCGGCGAGATCGTAGGGATACTCGGTGTCGGTACGGGTACCGCCGTCACAGTTGCAGTTGTACTTCCAGTCACTGCCGCGGATAGAAAGCAGGAAGCCGTTGTTGGCCCCGGAGTTCCAGTCCTTGTTCGCGAACAGGCAGGGGTCGCTGTCGTGTTCATGGACGTTCACCCACGTGGTAACGGTAAAGGAATTGGTTTCAAACTTGAGATCCTCGGTGTAGAGAGCGCCGTCACCGCTGCGGATCGCCGCGGCTTTTCCGAAACGGCCTTCCACGAATTCGGGATCGTCGCCGTCCACCTGGACTTCGTGTTTGCCGGTCACGTCAGCGTACGTATCCTCAAAGGTGAGGTACATCTCTGCCGATTTCAGCAGTTCTTCGCCGGTAGCCGCATAGCAGACCGCGGAAAGCGCGATCGTCATCAGCACGACCAGCAGAATCGCTCCGAGTTTTTTCATAACGAACCTCCGTATGGTCTATATGGGAAACGGTACGTATCCATCTCCTTCGTTTATTATAAACGAACCGCACGGATTTGTCAAGGGTTTGTCCACGAAAAGATCGGGTTTTATTCAGTTTTCATTCAAAAGAAATCACAAATTCCACACAGCTTAACACGCGCGCCCGCATGGCTTCCCGACCGCGGCGGATAATGGCGGATAAATCACGAAATCAGACCGGAACAGCCCTTGACATCCGGGAAACGGCGTGATAAAATGAGAGCAACAAATCCTTTCCCGAAAAAGGAGATCCCGCCATGACAACCAGACCTCTGTGCCGCATCCTCTCGCTGATCCTCTGCGCATTCCTGCTCCTGCCCCTCTTTGCGGCGTGCAGCGAATCCGGGGGGAACAGCGATAACCCGTCCTCTTCCTCCGGGAACGATCCGGAGACGCCCGCTGCCGAGACGGAGCCGGAGACCGAGGACCCGACCGTGCATACCGCACTCCCCGACGATCTCAACTTCAACGGCGCGTCCTACCGCATCCAGAACATCGACTGCGCTTCGTATTACGACACACTGACCGCCTCTGAACAGACGGGCGAGAAGCTGAACGACGCGATCTACATGCGCGATGCGAAGCTGATGGACACGATGGGCTTTGTCTTTGAGGAAACCGTCGTTCCCAACGATACGGCGGTGAACAGCATCCGTCAGATCGTATCCGCCGGGGACGACGCGTTTGATCAGTATGTCTCGGTTGACTGGCGCGGCTACACGCTGGCGCAGGAGGGATATGCGCTGCCGATCTCTTCTCTGCCCTACGTGGACGTGAACCGCGAATACTGGGCGCAGTCCATCCACAAAGATATGTCGATCCGCGGTAAGCTCTACTATGCCTTCGGCGATCACAATCTCTCGACGTACGACAGCGTCAACACACTGCTCTTCAACAAGGTCATGTCCGAGGATCTCGGCCTGCCGAACCACTATCAGACGATCCTCGAGGGCGGCTGGACGCTCGACCTCATGCAGCAGAACATGATGCTGGCGACCAACGACACGAACGGCGACGGCAACTGGACCGTGGACGACACGTACGGCATCACGTCCCATTCCAAGCAGGTCCTTCCCTGCTTCTGGATCGCGGCAGGCCTGCGCTGCATCGACAAAGACGAGGAAGACGTTCCGTATTTCAACCTCCCAGGCAACGAGAAGTTTGAAAACCTCTACGAGCGCATCCTTTCGATGATGCACAACGACCATCTGCTCTACATGTCCGACAGCTTCCCGGACTATGCGAACAACACGCTCTTCATCTCGGGCGGCGCGCTCTACAACATCGTCCGCGTGGCGTTCCTGCACTTCTACCGCGACATGGACATCGACTACGGCATCATCCCGTACCCCAAGTACGAGGAATCACAGGAAACTTATTACAGCCGGACCGAAGGCGCGTACATCCACATCTACCCGATCACGCTGACCCAGTACGATCTGGCGGGAGCGGTGGCGGAGGCGATGGCATGTGCATCTCTCAACGAAGTCATTCCGGTGTACTACGACGAAGTTCTGAAGAGCAAGTATACCCGCGACGAGAACTCCACGGCGATGCTCGATCTCATTTACTCGAACCGCTTCTATGACCTCGGCGACACGCTCTTCTGCTCCGAGATCCGCGACGGCGTATTCGCCGGAAGATTCAAGAGCAACGACACAAACCTCCAGAGCACGCTGAAATCGCTGACCAAGATCGCGGAACGCACGATCAATAAATACGTGAGCGCATTCGACGCGCTGGAAGAACAGCCGTAAGCTGCGGCTGCGGAAAACCGAAAAATCCCCCTTCGGGCATGAACCGGCGGAGCCCTTCCGTCGGTTTTTTTGCTGCCTTCTGGGAATCAATAAAAAAAGTTGAGTTTTTTTGAAAAACCTCTTGACAAGGGATGCCGGACGTGCTATAATGTCACCAACCTACCGGGGAGGTAGTTAATTAAAGTGTGAAAGGGCCACTCCCATGAAGCATCCGATCAATTTCTTTGAAGCGCTGGTGCGCGCCAATTTCCGCTTCGGGCGAATGTGACCGCGGCGTCCATAACCGACACGTTCCGATCACGTTTCCCGAAAAACCAAAATACATAAAAGAAAGAGGTACGCTATGAGCGCCAACTATAAATTTGAAACCCTTCAGCTTCACGTCGGGCAGGAGCAGCCCGATCCCGCCACCGATTCCCGCGCGGTCCCGATCTACGCGACCACGTCCTATGTCTTCCGCAATTCCGCCCACGCCGCCGCCCGCTTCAACCTGACGGACGCCGGCAACATCTACGGCCGCCTGACCAATTCGACGCAGGATGTCCTCGAAAAGCGGATCGCGGCGCTTGAAGGCGGCGTCGCGGCACTCGCGGTAGCCTCCGGCGCGGCGGCGATCACCTACACGATCCAGGCCCTCGCACAGGCCGGCGATCACGTCGTCGCCCAGAAGACGATCTACGGCGGGACGTACAATCTTCTCGCACACACCCTGAAGCAGTTCGGCGTAGAGACCACCTTCGTCGACGCGCACAAGCCCGACGAGGTCGAGGCTGCCATCCGGCCGAACACCAAGCTCCTCTTCCTCGAGACCCTCGGCAACCCGAACAGCGACATCCCGGACATCGACGCGCTCTCCGCCATCGCGCATGAACACGGCATCCCGGTCGCGGTCGACAACACCTTCGGCACGCCGTATCTCATCCGTCCGATCGAGCACGGCGCGGACATCGTCGTGCACTCGGCAACGAAGTTCATCGGCGGGCACGGCACGACCCTCGGCGGCATCGTCGTGGATTCCGGCAAGTTCGACTGGAAAGCATCCGGCAAATACGCCCCGATCGCGGAGCCAAATCCGAGCTATCACGGCGTCTCCTTCGTGGATGCAGCGGGCCCGGCGGCGTTCGTCACCTACATCCGGGCGATCCTCTTGCGGGACGAAGGCGCGGCGATCTCTCCCTTCGCGGCATTCCTGCTCCTGCAGGGTACCGAGACGCTCTCCCTGCGTCTGGAGCGGCACGCGGAAAATGCAAAGCGCGTGATCGAATATCTCGTGAAGCACCCGAAGGTCGCGAAGGTGAACCATCCTTCCCTGCCCGATCACCCGGATCACGCCCTTTACGAGCGGTATTTTCCGAACGGCGGCGGCTCGATCTTCACGTTTGAGATCCAGGGCGGACAGGAGGAGGCACACCGGTTCATCGACCATCTGACGCTCTTCTCGCTCCTCGCGAACGTCGCGGACGTCAAATCCCTCGTGATCCATCCGGCGACGACGACGCACTCCCAGCTCTCCGCCGAGGAGCTTGCGGCGTCCGGCATCACCCCGGCGACGATCCGGCTGTCGATCGGCACCGAACACATCGACGACATCCTCGCGGACCTCGAAGCGGGTTTCGCGGCGGTCTGAGAGACATATCTTTCAGGGACTGCTCTCCGGAGCGGTCCTTTTTTGCGTTTTCCACAAAAACCGGATTGACAAGCGGCGGAAATCAGACTATAATGAAGAAAAATACTGCTCGGAGGCAGCCATGAACGACATCTTTGTCCTCGAACCCTACGGCGCGGGATTTCACGCGGAAGCGGGACGCCCGCAGAACATCCGCATGGCGCGCGGATCTCTCGAAGCCGCGAAGGCCTGTTCGATCCGCATCCCGAAAGGCGAATTCCTCGCGTATGCCTCGCCGGGCGCTCCGACCTCCGCTTCGTGGTACACGTTCGGATCGGGGCTGGCGGTCGACCACGGGAAATTCCGCGAGAATATTGAGAAATACCCCGATCTCGCCGACGAACTGCGGGCGATTTACGACGACATTAAGAACTGGTGCACCGGGGAGCAGATCGGCGCACATCAGGACGCCTACGAGCGCGAGATCGCCTCGACCGGCGCGTGCTGGGGCGGCGGCTGGGCGGGACACTCGAATCCCGATTACGACCGGCTCCTCCATCTCGGGACGGAGGGGATCCGCGCGCTCATCGCCGAAGGGCTCGCGAAGAATCCCGGTGCGGCGGACTTTTACGAGGGCACATTCCTCTCGATGGACGCGCTCGACGTGCTCGGGGACCGGTTCCGCGCGCTGGCCGAAGAGCTTGCGGCGTCCGCGGAGGATCCCGAAGACCGGGCGGAATACGAGGCGACGGCGGCGGCATTCTCCGTGATCCCGCGCAGGCCCGCGTATGACATGCGCTCGGCGGTCCTCTTCTTCTGGATGTTCTTCACCTTCGACGGGATCGATTCGCCCGGACGGCTCGATCAGTTCTTCCTCGATTACTGGCGCGCGACGCCCGAGGACGAGGCGATAAAACAGCTCGAGCGGCTCTGGCAGGCGTTTCACGAGACCCGGACGTGGAACCTCTGCATCAGCGGGAGCGACGAAAACTGGGTCGATCAGACGAACGAGGTGTCCTGGGCGATCCTCGCGCTGGCGGAAAAATACCGCTATCAGACGCCGAACATCACGATGCGCGTGCACCGGAACACCCCGGACGCGCTCTGGAAACGGGCGGCGGAGGTCCTCGCGACGGGGATCGGGATGCCCGCGCTCTACAACGACGAGGTCGTCTGTCCCGCGCTCGAAAAGATGGGGATCCCGCCCGTCCACAGCCATCTCTACTGCATGAACGGCTGCAACCAGATCGACATCATGGGCAAGTCGCACATGGGGCTCGAAGACGGCGAGGTCAATTTCGGAAAATGCCTCGAATACGCGCTCTTCGACGGCTATGACACCATGCGGGGCGCGCAGCTCTCGATCCACACGGGCGACGCGTCGAAGTTTGCGACCTTCGAGGAGCTCATGGAGGCCCTGTACCGGCAGGTCGACCGGATCACCGACGTGTCCGTCAGCCTGTCCCTCTCCTCGCAGATGACCTACGCCCGGTACGCGCCGTCCCCGATGCGCTCCTGTCTCCTCGACGGATGCCTCGAGCGCGGGCGGGATTACAAGAACGGCGGTCCGCTCTACGGCGACGGGCAGATCCTCTCGGAAGGAATGCCGGACTGCGTCGATTCCCTCGCGGCGGTGAAGAAATTCGTGTTCGAGGAAGGCCGGTATTCCATGGCGGAGCTCCTCGACGCGCTGCGGAAGAATTTCGAGGGATATGAGGAGATGCGTGCCGTGCTCATGACCGCGCCGAAGTTCGGCAACGACGATCCGTACGTCGATTCGATCATGAAGGCGCTGTCGGATCACTGGTTCGCATATCTGAAGACAAAGCACACCTTCCGCGGCGGCACCTTTGCGGGCGGATGCTCGACATTCAGCCGCGCGGCAAACAACGGACGCGCCTGCCCCGCCCTGCCGAACGGACATCTGCGCGGGGATCCGATGTTCGCGGACTGCATCGGCGCGGTCCCGGGTCAGGACGTCTGCGGTCCGACGGCGGCGGTGAAATCCGCGCTCGTCTACGATCAGACGGAGGTCACGAGCGGCTTCGTGTTCCAGCTGCGCTTCGACAAGGCGCTCTTCGCGACGGAAAAAGGGATGGCATCCTTCATCTCGCTCGCGAAATCCTATTTCAAGGGCGGCGGCCAGCAGCTCTCCGTCAATGTGCTCAATCCGGAGGAACTGAAGGACGCGCAGGCGCATCCCGAGCGGTACGGCGACCTCATCGTGCGCGTCGGCGGATACAGCGACTACTTCGTGCGGCTCTCCCGAGACCTGCAGGACAACATCATTGCCAGAACCAGCTATTGAGAGGTGAATAACATGACCACATTTTTCTCGGGCGCATCCCGTGCGGACATCACGCCTGCCGTCGGGACGCTCCTCTTCGGGTACAATCCCCATCAGGTGAGCACATCGATCCACGACCGGCTCAAGGTCACGGCTGCGGCCTTCTCGGACGGACAGCAGACCGCCGTGCTCGTCACCGCCGACGTCTGTGAGATCCAGACCGCGCTCGCCGACGAGATCCGTCAGGCAGCCGGGGACGCCGCGGGCATTCCGTGGCAGAACATCCTGCTCTCCGCGACGCACACCCACTCCGCGCCGAACGTGACCGGCATGGAGGGCTGGGGCGACGTAGACCGTCCCTATGTCGATGCGATCTTCCTCCCGGCGATCGTACAAGCGGTGACGGAAGCCGTACGCGCGATGGAGCCCGCGGTCCTCGGACTGGCGGAGACGGAGAGCCGGGTCGGCATCAACCGCCGGGAGCTGAAACGCGGCGGCCGGGTCGACTTCGGGCAGAATCCGTGGGGACCGTTCGACACCACGATGACCGTGATCGCCGTGAAATCGGCGGACGGGCGCGGGATCCTCAACCTCATCCATTACGGATGCCACGGGACGGCGGCGGGCTGCAACCATGAAATCAGCCGCGACTGGTCCGGGATGATGGTCGACCGCATGGAGCGCGAGACCGGGATCATGACGGCCTACTGGCAGGGCGCGTGCGGCGACACGGGTCCGCGGATCTCCAACGGCGCCACGACCGGCGACATCACCTACGTCGAAGAGCTCGGCTCCGAGGCGGCGATGGACGCGGTCCGGGCATGGCGGCAGATCCGGTCCTATCATACGCCCGCGCTCGGCGTCTTTCGCGGAACGGTCCGCATCCCCTGCGTGCCGCTCCCGTCCGAGGAAGAAGTCGCAGCGAAGCTCGCCTCCTACCGCGACCCGGCGTCGCTCATCAACATTCAGGCAATGGAGTACGGGCACTGGCGGGACGTACTCGCGGCGATCCGGAGCGGAGAGACCCCGCCCGACGCGCTGACCTACGACAACACACTCGTCGCGCTCGGGGACATCCTCTGGATCCCGCATCCGTTCGAGATCTTCACGGAGATCACGCTCCGGCTCAGGCAATACGCGCCGTATGCGCACGTGCTTTCGCTCTCGA
>Ga0129306_1003606_pt1 | contig 11271 bp, 6 predicted proteins | sample P827metagenome_FD_94438 | JGI IMG/M metagenome (GOLD analysis project Ga0129306, IMG submission 94438) | Capybara group fecal microbial communities from Wisconsin, USA - P827 metagenome | ecosystem: Host-associated > Mammals > Digestive system > Large intestine > Fecal | place: USA: Wisconsin...
CATCCGCGTGGTTTCCGAAATTCAGGAATCCAACGGTTCTTCTTCCATGGCCTCTGTTTGCGGTGGCTGCCTCAGCTTGATGGACGCTGGCGTTCCTATCAAGGCTCCGGTCGCAGGTGTCGCTATGGGCCTCATCTCCGAAAAGGGTTCCGTGAAGGAAGGCGGCAAGATCAAGATCTTGACCGACATCACCGGTACGGAAGACCACCTCGGCGATATGGACTTTAAGGTGACGGGTACTGCCGAAGGTATCACTGCCTTCCAGATGGATATCAAGATCCGCGGCATTACTCCGGAACTCATGCGCGAAGCTCTGGAACAGGCTCGCCAAGGCCGTCTGCACATTCTCGGCAAGATGGCAGAACTCGGCCTCGCCGCTCCGCGCCCGCACGTCTCCGAGAAGGCTCCGACCATGATCAAGATGCGCATCCCGACCAACAAGATCCGCGACGTCATCGGTTCCGGTGGTTCCGTGATCAAGGGCATGCAGTCTCAGACGGGTTGCACCATCAACATCGACGACGATGGCAACATCGACATTGCCGCTCCCAGTGGCAAGGCCGCTGCAGTCTGCCGCCGCATGATTGAAGAACTCACTGCCGAACCCGAACCGGGCCGCAAGTACAAGGGCAAGGTCAAGACGATCCAGCCGTTTGGCGCATTCGTCGAAATCCTCCCGGGTCGCGACGGTCTCGTGCACATCTCCGAACTTGCCGACCACCGCGTCGATAAGGTCGAAGACGTTGTTCACGTGGGTGACGAAGTCGAAGTGCTCTGCCTCGGTGTGGACCCGAAGGGCAAGGTGAAGCTTTCCATGAAGGCTTTGCTCCCTCCGAAGCCCGCTGCAGAAGCTCCGGCCGCAGAAGCCGCTCCGGAAGCTCCGGCTGAAGGTTAGTCGAACTCTAGTTAATTTATTAGGAATGTCGGGTAAAACCCGGCATTCTTTTTTTATAGTAAATGTAAGGCATAACCTGACACTTTCGTGATTCTGTAAATAGACTGAATCGTGAATAAGCCTTTTGCAAAAAAATGCCCGTTGCCATTGACATATTTTTTGCACTGCATCCCCGTCAACTGCGGTGCTCACTCCATAATGACGCCCCAGTTGCGATAATTCTATATTTTCCGTTGGAAAAAGAGGTCTTTATGAAAGTTTATATGGCCCAACTGTTTGTGGAAGCGGGCAAACCTGAAGTGAATCTTGAAACGGTGATGGCCGCCGTGGAAAGAGGCAAGGCGGCCGGTGCCGACCTGGTGCTTTTGCCCCAGAACGCTATCGAAGGTTCGACTATGCTGGGTTCCCTAGGGGACGAGGTCGAGTTTCTCCAAAAATGTGGGGGTTTCAGGGACAAGGTGGCAGAACTTTCCCAGGGAATCGAAATCCTGCTGGGCGGGAGCGACATGCTTTCCGACGGTGGGGTGTTTTTTAGCAAAGGGAAACCTGCAAAATGGGGCTACGACTTTGAGGTCCTTTCTGGACTTTCCACCTTTACGGAAGGCAAGAACCTGGTTGTCCGCAACGCCTGTGCAGGCCATGCCCAAAAATTGCAGTGGCCGATTTTCTATCTGGATTTGGTAGGTACCGAAAACAGCGGCAAGAACATTTATGCCATGGACGGCGGCAGCGGCATTTGGGACAAAAGCGGAAACCAGGTGTTTGCCATGCCCCGGTTTGAATCGTCGGAATGCCTGGTAGAGGTGGGTGAGGACGGCTCTGTTTCCGGATTCCCCCAGAATACCGTTGTGGAGCCTGACCGCATTGCCCTTATCCACGATGCCTTGGTTTTCATGATTCGGGAGAACCTGAAAAAGTTCCATATTCCCCGTATGGTTATCGGGGCTAGCGGCGGTATCGACAGCGCTGTGTCGGCGGCACTCTATGCGGAGGCCATCGGTGCAAAGAACGTTTACCTGATCAACATGCCCACCCGTTTCAATTCGGCCACCACCCGGAATGCGGCGGCAGACCTGGCGAAGAATCTAGGCAGCCCCTACATGGTGGCGCCTATTTCTGCTATCGTAGAGTCCGTTTGCAACAGCTTGGGACAGTGCAAGTTCGAAGGGGACGATACCCCCATAAAGGTGGAAGGCATCAACCACGAGAACCTGCAGGCCAGAACCCGCTCGGCATCGGTGCTGTTGACGGTGGCCTCTGTGCTTGGAGCGGGCATTACCTGCAACGGCAACAAGAGTGAAGCTACCGCCGGTTACTGCACCCTGTACGGGGACAGTTGCGGCGTCATGTGCGCCCTGGGCGACCTGTGGAAAACGGACGTGTATGCTCTGGCTCGCTACATCAACCGTGACAAAGAAATTATCCCCCAGGCCTCTATAGACGTGCCTGCCAGTGCGGAACTCAGCGACGCCATGAACGTGGACGAGGGAAAGGGCGACCCCATCAAGTATCCGTATCACGACAAGCTTTTTGCCGAATGGGTGGAATGGGGGAGCAGTCTGGAAAGCACGGAAGCCCGCTTGGCGGCAGGCTTTGAAAGCTACTGCAAGGATTTGGGCGTGGACCTGGAGTATTTCAAGTCCCTGTTCAAGACTCCCGAAGAGGCTCTGCAAGACATGCGGGCCTGGCACAAGCGTTTCCGCGGGATTGCCTTGGCCAAGCGCATCCAGTTCCCGCCAATACTTTCTGTTTCGGGTCACGCCTTTGGCGCGGAATACCCGGAATCACAGGTGTAGATTAGGATCTAGGGGCTAGGATTTAGGGGCTAGGGGCGAGAACTGACGGAGACAAGAAATTAATGTGAAATGTGTGATGTGAAATGATAAGTTAAGAATAATTCATTCCACACTTCACATTCCACATCGCCTCACACCCCGTGGTGCTTGTCGTGGTTGGGGCAGCCGCAGCCACCCTTGCCATCGCAGTTTTCCTTGTGACCTTCGCCGCCACATTCGCATTCGTGGCCTTCTTCGCCGCACTTGCAGTCCCCTTCGCCCTTGCCGCCACAGCAGCAGTGGCCCTTGGGGTTCAGTTCCTCTTCGGTGGCCTCGCGTACAGAAACAACTTCGATGGCGAAGTTCAGGTTCTTGCCCGCCAGTTCGTGGTTGGCGTCGATGACCGCCTTGTCTGCTGAAACGGACTTGACCCGAATAGGCATGGGGCCCATGGGCGTCTGGGCATAGAACATCATGCCGGGTTCTACCTTTTCTACTCCCTGGAACACGTTCAGCGGCACCTCTTGGGCGAGGGTTTCGTCGTATTCGCCGTAGCCTTCGGCGGGGATGACCTTCACGTCGAACTTGTCGCCAACGTCGTGGCCTACCATGGCCTTTTCAAGACCTACCACGATCATGTGGGCGCCCTGGATGTACTGGAGCGGTTCGCGACCTTCGGAAGAGTCAATGACTGCTCCTTCGTCGGAGGTGAGGATGTAGTGCATCTGGACCACGGTCTTGTCGGCGATTTTCATGTTTTATCCTTGTGTGATGGGGTAAAAAGTAGGCGAAATATAGAAAATTACGCTTTTTTGCGGTCGTGCCAGACGCTTTCATTGAATAGCTGGCCTTCGGATAGACCGTATTTTTCTTCGACTCCTGCCATACGGGTGGCTTCGTCGATGGAAATTCTTCCGCGAATTGCCTGGGTGTAGATGGAAACCTTGCGCCGCACCGTTTCGGCGTCTTCTTGGAGCATTTCGAGACGGAAGTGGTTCACTCCGATGGCGCGCAAGTCCGGCAACAGCTTTAAGGCCGATTGGGGCTTGCCAACGAACAGCGTGTTTCGGCATTCGGCGTCACTTTGCAGAAAATGCCGCTCTCCCTTGTGGTCCAGAATTTCCACCTTGTGCTGGGTGCAAATCTTGCCGCATTCGGGGAACCGCTTGCCGGTTGTGAGGGCGCGGGCGAACGCGCAGTATTCGGAATGGAACGCGGGCATGTACTGGTGGAGCGTGAGTTCCAGACGGCTCCCGTCGATATCGCCAAGCAGGTCGAAAAGCTGTGTGGAGTTCAGGTCCCAGGAGGGGTGAAGCGTTTGCAGCCCCTGCGAGAGCAACCAGTCGTAACTCAGGCTGTTGGCGGCGTTCAGGCTGTAATCACCGGCGAGCGGGATGCCGCTTTCGCGTAATATGGCCAGTGCACCGAGGTTTCGCACCAGCGCAAAGTCGGGGCAAAGTCGCAGGATGTTCTTGAGGTAGTGGCTTTCTCCCGGCTTGTGGATGCGGAGGGTGGCCATGCCTGCCTTGAAACCGAGTTCACGAATTTGTTCTAGGGGCTTTTCGTATTTGACGCCCCAGTCAAAGTCCATGATGATGCTGTCTATATCAAGGCCTTCAAGGGCGGCGATTTGTTCAGGACGGCGGACCAGGACTGAGATGAAGGGTCGCGTGGCGTTTCCGCCCGCAACCTTCGTGCCAAACTTTACGCTGTTGAGAAGTGCCCGTCCTGCATTGGCGCTTGGGTTCAGTTCGTGCCATTCGCAGCGCTTTGCGTCGAGCTGTTCGATGGCCTTTTGGCGGAGCGTCCGTAGGAGTTTTCCAGGAATGAAAGTACCGCGTTCGATGTCGACTTTGAGTTTCCCGAGGCGGTAGGCAGTTCCACTTAGTGCCGAAAGTTCTTTCTGAGCAAGTTCGCGAAGTCCATTGGCGGCGTCGGCGTCCTTGTTTCGTGATGCCTCCAGAACGGTTTCGCTTTCGGCTATCGCTTTATTCTGGAACTCGTCGTTTACCTCCAGGCGGAGCTTTTCTCCGACCTTTCCCGAAAGGAGCATGTCAACGGGAACGTGCTTCATGGATTCCCTGTCGGTGAAGGTCTTGCGCAGTTCCCGTTCAAGGGCGGGAGAGTCGTTGCGGTAACATTTCATTCCCACGGCGACCTTGCGGGCGTCAAAAACCTTGCCGAATGTCAGGGTAAGCGTTTTTCCCTGCACCTTGATACCGTAGAGCCTCGAACCTATGCTGATATCCCTTTGCGAATCTTCAAAGAGTATTCCGTCGCCAGGGCGGGGGAGACCAGCGTTGTTTTCAATGTCAATCTGCCCGCGCCCCACCTTCATAACCGTTCCGAGGAACATCCCGTGGTGGTTGCTGAAGGTGCCATCTACAAGTTCCTGGTGGTTGTCGCCGTTGAGCCAGCCAGTCCGGAGACCTCGGCTGAACAACACTTCGTGGGGCTCGGTGTCTATGTCTTGCAGGGGCTGGCTGTCAAGAGCCTTGCGATAGGCCTTCGCTACGGCGGCCACATATTCGGGGCTTTTTAGCCGGCCTTCAACTTTGAGGGAGTCTACACCGATTTCTACGAGTTCTTTCAGTTTCGGGAGCGCACACAGGTCGTGAGGGCTGAACAGGTATTTGGCATCAGTATCCCGGTACTCCTTGCCGTCTACAAATATGCGGTAGGGAAGCCTGCAACTCTGGGCGCATTGTCCCCGGTTGGCGCTCCGGCCTCCGAAGTTTTCGCTGGTAAGGCATTGACCAGAATAGCTCACGCACAGAGCCCCGTGGATAAAAACCTCCAGTTCCAAATCTGTGGCGGATTTTATGGAGGCTATTTCTTTTAGGGAAAGTTCTCGTGCCAGGACGGCGCGGTTGAATCCCAATTTTGCTGCCAGGTTCACCGCTTCGGCACTGGAAAGTGTCATCTGGGTGCTGGCGTGAATTTCCTGATTTGGAGCGATGGCCCGGATTAGCCGTGCAAGCCCGATGTCCTGGATGATGAAGGCGTCTGGTTCCAGGGCGATTAATCGCTCTAGAAATTCGGGCAAATCCCGTATCTCCCGCTCAAAGACCAGTACGTTCATGGCCAAAAAAGTCCGAACCCCCCGAATACGAGCGTAACGTATCATTTCGGCAACATCTTCGAAACTGAAATCTTCGGTACGACCTCGGGCGTTCCAGTGGGGCACTCCAAAATACACCGCATCGGCACCATTGTTGACGGCGGCGGTGAGCATTTCTCGTGTCCCTACGGGGAGTAGCAGTTCCGGTTTTTTCACGATGGAAAAATAGTTTTTTTCTTATATTTAGTGAGGATTGGATAAATAAAGGCAACAAGGATTAGTTTATGAAAAAGTTTATATCCCTGGTTTTGTTTTTTTCAGCATTCCTTCTCACGAGTTGCAATGGTCTTGGTAACAAGGACACTATTGTAGCGCGAATAGGGAACGAGAACCTTTATGCAGAAGATTTGGACTTCATCGTATTGCAGGAACAAGGTGGCTTGGGATTCCAAGAAAAATACAGAGCTGCCTTGGAAGATTATATGCTGTCTTTGGCAATGCTGTCTGATGTGGAGACTGAATCTAGTTCATATGATTCCGCTTGGAAAGAGTATGAATCGGTGATTTCCAACCGCTTGCTTACCATAGCCTACACAAAATATCATTTAATGGATCGTTTGGGGTATTCCGATGAGGAATTGAAAAAGTATTTTAATGAGCATCGTTCTGAATTTGGTGATTCGGTAACTTACCTGCAAGTTCGGAAAAATGTTGCAGGGCGCTACCTTATTTTGAACAATCAGGATTCTTTAAAACGTTTTAATCAAGAAAAACTTCTAGAAAAAAATGAGCCGGAAAAAGTAGAGCTGTTGATTTTTGTCGGGGATTCCCTTGCTGTATCGGATGCAGAGAAAAAATGCAATGCGGGAGTTTTCGGAGATTCTTTGACAAAAACACGTCATATTACAGTTTCTCAGGGAAGGGAGAAAGGAGTTTACCAAGACAGCTCGGTTATCCGCGCATTGTTCCTTGCTGATTCTATGACAACAGGAACATGTCGTAGTTTTGCAGTTAAAGAAAAATCTTCGATGATATATTTTGTAGCGAAGGTGTTAGGTCGCATAGCGCCCGTTCTGGCTCGCGAAGAGGATTATCGTGAATCATTTAAAGAGACTTTCGTCTTGTTGTATCGGGAGGCTTTGGTTGAAAAAGTGCAAGCGGATATGGAAAATTTGAAGACCGTAAAAATTGAAAAATTGGTTCCGGCAGACCCACACAAATTTTACGAAGATAATCGTGACAAGTTTATGACTGCTCCGGGCTATGAGGTCTATCACGTAGCAATGAAAGATTCTGCGGTTTTGGCTAAAACAATGGCAAATGTGAAGGATTTGGAATCCTTCAAGGCTGTTGCTGCGACCATCAGTGAAAACGAGGAAACCTCTGAAAAAGATGGCTTGGTGGGGCGAGTCAAAAAGGATTATGCTTTGCCTTATGGCATTGGAATGATGCCCGCCCTGTTCGCCGAGTTGGAAGGTAAGCAAGTTGGGTATATTTCTTCGGTTATTCGTTCTGCCGCTGATTCCCTGTACCATAGCTTCTACGTTTCTGCAATCGTTCCGTCGGAATTGAAATCATTTGACCGTGTAGAGAAGCGGATTAACGAAATGTATGCAGGTGACGTGCAAAATTTGGATCTTTCTACAGTCCTTGTGACTAAGGATGGGAAGCCCCTCTACACTAAGGCCGACCTAATGAAAGTTTTTAATGCAGAACCTGGTATGCCCTATAATGCAAGGTCTCATCAAGGGATGACGAAAATGCTTGCGCAAGCCTACGAGTTTGGAGAGAAAGCTCGTCAGATTGGAGTTGATAAATCTTGGGAATATCGGGCCTTGAAGCGTGTAGCTCGCATGGAGTTTATGTTAAACGCTTATGAACGTAAGAGTTCGACAGAGCAAAAAGCTCTTCAAGTTCCAGAGAACCAGAAAAAATTCGAATATTACCTTAATTCAGGCAGGCTATACAAGGGAAAAACGTACGAGGAGGCTCTTCCTCAAGTGATGGCTGCATTAGAGTCTAAATTGCGCACGAATCAAAAGATATTGTCTAGAATGGAGGCTTGGAATAAGACCAGGGTGTTCTTCTATGACAACTCCAAGGCTGCGCTTGCTCCAGTGACTACGGCCGAAGGCTTTATGGCTCTTGGGGATTCAGCCGCTCAACGCCAGGATTTTGATAAGGCTGTTTACGCTTACCAGAAGGTGATGGATTTGTTTGCCAGTCATGATACGCTGTTCCGTACGGCGGCTTATAACTTGGCACAGGTATATTCTGACGCTCAGAGATATGAGGAAGCAGCCGGTTGTTACAATGTGTTTTTAAAGGTGTGGCCGGATGCTCCCGAGACAGAGAAAGCTATGTTTAGCTTGGGATTTATTTTGAGTGAAAATTTAAATCGCAATGATCAGGCCCTGGAGGTCCTGGAAGACTTCCAGAAGCGCTTCCCCAAGAGCGAACTGAAGGAATCCGTCGACTGGCTAGTGGAAAACATCAAGAGCAACGGAAAACTGGCCGAAGACCTGATGAAGAAGATAGAGGCAGAGGAGTAAGGGCTCGCTCGTTACACTCGCTCTGGGGTATGGGCTCGGTTGCTTTCAGCAACCTTTGGGGTGAAATTAGGCGCCGTAGGCGCGACTATTTAGCCCAAAGCACCGAAGGTGCGACCCCAAAGCGCGTAAGCGCGACCTCATAGCTCAAACCTAATAACTATATTTCCCACATCTTAAACTAAAAGGTACCTACTATGGAAATGACATTCGCAATGATTAAGCCCAATGCCGTCAAGTCCGGCCTTATCGGGCGCATTATCGACCGTTACATCGCTGCAGGCCTCTCCGTCTGCGCCGTGAAGATGCACCAGATGACCTCCGCCGATGCTCGCGGTTTCTACGCCGAACACGTGGAAAAGCCGTTCTTCCCGGAACTCGAAGCCTACATGACCAAGGGCCCCTCCGTGATGCTCGCCCTGGGTGGTGAAAATGCCATTGCCAAGGTCCGCGCCATCAACGGTGCCACCAATCCGGCTAAGGCGGAACCCGGTACCCTCCGCTACGATTTTGCCCCTTCCATGACCGAAAACGTCGTGCACAGCTCCGACAGCCCCGAGTCTGCTAAGCGCGAACTGGACTTCTGGTTCAAGGAAGACGAACGCTACGCTTACGAAATGCCTTCTCTCAAGGCCTGCTGCGTTCTCTAAGTTTAAACAACCCCTCAAGGAGACACAACTCAATGCAATGGATCATCAAGTATCTTACCTCTTCCATCGGTAAGAAGCAGATCATGGGATGCACGGGTGCGTTCCTCGCCCTGTTCATCTTCGGCCACATGTGTGGCAACTTCCAGCTCTTGAACTTTGACCAGGTGTCGGCCCAGGCGTCCTACAACGCCTACACCGAGTTCCTGACCGGGTTCAATCCGCTCCACTTCCCCATCAAGATGATTTATCTCGTCGAACTGGTGCTGGTGGCTGCCTTCGCCCTCCATATCTTCCTTGCCATCAAGCTGAAGATCGAAAACAAGAAGGCCCGCGGCGGTATCGACTACGAACTCAACGTCCGCAAGGGCAAGAAGACCTTCGCCACCTTCACCATGATCTGGTCCGGTCTCTTCATTCTCGGTTTCCTCGTGCAGCACCTCATGATGCTCAAGTTCGGCGAACACTACCTGTACATGAACGACAAGGGAGAAATCGTCCGCGACATGTGGCTCACCACTATCCAGATGCTGGGTAATCCGGCCTGGGCTGCCTTCTACGTGATCAGCATGTTCGTCATCGGTATGCACCTGTTCCACGCTATTTCTTCTGCATTCCAGACTATGGGCATTGCCCACCAGAAATGGACTCCGGTCATTGACCTTGCTGGCATCGTCTATAGTGTCGTCGTGGCTCTTGGCTTTGCCGTCACTGCCGCCGGTGCTTTCTACCTGGCCAATCAGCCCGAGACCCAGGCCCTGATCGAAAAGTCCCGCAGCCTCCAGCCGCAGTACGAACAGCAACTGAAGGCCAAGGAAGCCGCCAAGACTTCTTACGTGGTTCCTTCTGTTGGCACCGTCGAAGTTTCTTTTAACGCTTAATTTTAAGGAGCCCACTAATGATTCTTGATTCTAAAATCCCCGGTGGTTCCATCGAAGAAAAGTGGACCAAGCACAAGTTCGAACTCAAGCTCGTGAACCCCGCCAACAAGCGTAAGTTCACGGTAATCGTGGTTGGTACTGGCCTTGCCGGTGCTTCTGCCGCCGCATCCCTTGCCGAACTTGGTTACAATGTCAAGTCTTTCTGCATCCAGGATAGCCCCCGTCGCGCACACTCCATTGCTGCCCAGGGTGGTATCAACGCTGCCAAGAACTACAAGAACGACGGCGACTCCGTTTACCGTCTGTTCTACGATACCGTGAAGGGCGGTGACTTCCGCGCTCGCGAAGCCAACGTGCACCGCTTGGCCGAAAACTCGAACCTCATCATCGACCAGTGCGTCGCTCAGGGCGTTCCGTTCGGTCGTGAATACGGTGGCCTCCTCGACAACCGCTCCTTCGGCGGTACGCAGGTTTCCCGTACGTTCTACGCCCGCGGTCAGACGGGTCAGCAGCTCTTGCTCGGTGCCTACCAGGCCCTCATGCGCCAGGTTGCCGCCGGTAAGGTGAAGATGTTCCCCCGCCGCGAAATGATGGACCTCGTCGTGATCGACGGCAAGGCCCGCGGTATCATCGTCCGTAACCTCATCACTGGCGAACTCGAAAGCCACGTGGGTGACGCTGTCTGCCTTTGCACCGGCGGTTACGGTAACGTCTACTACCTTTCTACAAATGCTCAGGGTTCCAACGTCACGGCTGCATTCCGTGCCTACAAGCGCGGCGCCCTGTTCGCTAACCCCTGCTACACGCAGATTCACCCGACTTGCATTCCTCGCCACGGCGACCTGCAGTCCAAGCTCACCTTGATGAGTGAATCTCTCCGTAACGACGGCCGTATCTGGGTTCCGCGCAAGGCGGGCGACACCCGCAGCCCGGACCAGATCCCCGAAGAAGAACGTTACTACTACCTCGAAGAAAAGTACCCGAGCTTCGGTAACCTGGTGCCGCGTGACGTGGCTTCCCGTAACGCCAAGCAGGTCTGCGACGCAGGTCTCGGCGTGGGTAACACCAAGCAGGCCGTGTACCTCGACTTCGCCGACGCTATCCAGCGCATGGGCGTTGCAGGCGTGTCTGCCAAGTACGGCAACCTCTTCCAGATGTACGAAAAGATTACCGACGAAGACCCGTACAAGGTCCCGATGCGTATCTTCCCGGCCATCCACTATACCATGGGCGGCCTCTGGGTGGACTACGATCTGATGTCCACGATTCCGGGCTGCTTCGTTCTCGGTGAAGCCAACTTCTCCGACCACGGTGCAAACCGCCTCGGCGCTTCTGCTCTTATGCAGGGCCTCTCCGACGGTTACTTCGTCATTCCGTTCACCATCGGCGGCTACTTCGCGGGCACCAAGCTCGAAAAGGTTTCCGAATCCGATGCCGCGTTCGAAGACTGCAAGAAGCAGACC
>Ga0129306_1003607_pt1 | contig 11269 bp, 11 predicted proteins | sample P827metagenome_FD_94438 | JGI IMG/M metagenome (GOLD analysis project Ga0129306, IMG submission 94438) | Capybara group fecal microbial communities from Wisconsin, USA - P827 metagenome | ecosystem: Host-associated > Mammals > Digestive system > Large intestine > Fecal | place: USA: Wisconsin...
CTTCCACGTAAAAACCTGGGATACCATACTCCGGAACAGATGTTTGAATCTGAACTGGACATGATATATAAAAGGACATCTTAATTTTTTTGAACTATTTCAACTTGTTATTGCAATTACTAATAAAATTTCTTTAGAAGAAGCAAAATTATTATTATTTAAGACAAATAGTGAAATATCCAAGCTTTCTGAAACGTTAGACGACAAATCTAACTATATTGATAAATATGGTAACTATGTTTATTCGACAGATTTAATCCTAGAAAGAAATAATGCTGCCTATAGTTCCTCGGATGGTTACGACTATATTTCACGATATATGTTCTAAACACTAAAAATATATCAAGAAATACGAGAACAAATATTTTAAAATTTTATAAAATCTTTCTGAATTTTATTTTCCCTTGAAACAATCTAACTTTTTACATATTCTTATTAATTGAGGTGTGTAATTGTCTGCCTTAACTCCTGCAAGTTATCCACAGTTGATGAAAGTATTAGCATCAAAACAGAAAATCGTCTATCTGTGTGGAGCTGGTGCTTCAATGGCACTTTGTAATCATAATATTACCTGGGCTAATTGGATTCTTGCAGGCAAATCTTATTTAGATGCATCTAAGCAAATTGAGCTTGAGAAAAAACTTGGTTCATGGTCTTCTGATGAACTTATTAATGCTGCTACTTTTTTACTTGAACAACTGAAAGTCTCTGATTTATATGAGTCCTTTATGAATGAAACTATAGGGGCTCTGCATCCAGTAAATGCTGCATTTAAAGAGGCTCTAAAATGTGTATGGCGTACAGGTGATTTAATTGCAACTACAAATTATGATATTACGATAGAAGAATCTGTTGATGCTCGAGCTGTTTCTTATTCAAAGCCTGCTGATATTCTCTCAATTATTAAAGAAAAAAAAGACAATAGTGTAATTCATCTTCATGGTGTATATGATAGTCTTCATAAGCTTGATGATATTATTGCTGATAATCAACAGTATGAGGATATTTTATCAAATGATGGTGCTCAGTTTATTCAGAATCTCATAAGCATACATCCTATTATTATAGTTGGCTGCGGTAGAACTGTTGAAGACCCAAATCTTTCTAGTTTTCTTTCTTTTATTATTGAAAAGCTTGGTGTTAATGATATTCCTTATTTCTACCTGATGAAAAAAGGGGATTCATTACCAGATCTTCCTGCAAATGCGATACCTGTTTATTATGGCGATGATTATGAAGATCTTCCGGAGTTTCTTTCTGAAGTAACTCATTTAAGACTTAACAGAAGAGCAAATATTCGCTCTCTGGCTTCTATAAATCCATATAAAGAAAGTACAAATCTGACAACTGCCTTTGGTAGAATGCACTTTTCTAACGGATTTAATCAATTTGTAGGAAGAAAGAATGAACTTGATGAATTAAACAATTTTATTGAATCTAAATCAAAGTTCTGCTGGTGGTCTGTTTTTGGCGAAGCTGGAATTGGAAAGAGCCGTCTTGTTCTGGAATTATTAAAAAACATTAAAAGTAATTGGTTTGGTTTCTTTTCAAATAAAAAATCTGAAAATGTAAAAGATTTCAAACCATTCACTAATACGCTTGTGGTGTTTGATTATGTTCTGGGACAGGAAAAAGAATGTGCAATAACTATAGAAGCTTACCTTGATGCTTTTATCGATTCTCCTTATAAACTTCGCTTTATATTTATAGAAAGAGTTCAGAATGCTGAAGAATGGACAAAGATTCTTAAAAGAGAGTTAAGTACAGAAAATCGATTGCTTTTTGAAGGTGCAGAATACAAACAACCTCTGGAGATTCAAAGAATAACTGATAATGATGAACTTCAATATGTAGAAAATTATTTAAAAGTTTATTTGCCTATATTGGAGAGCAATAAATTCATAGAGCTTTGTATATCCGATGTAACAGGAACAGCTTATAAACTACATCAGAGCTATAAAAAATCATTAAATGATTCATATCAGCGTCCTTTGTATTTGAATATTTTTATTGAAGTTTGGGTTGATAAAGAAGGAATCCAACATCTTTCATCTGCTGAAGATTTGCTTGATGAATACTTGAATCGGGAAAGAAAACGCTGGCTGTCTGTTTTAGGGAACGATGAAGATCTGACGAATTCCTTTTTCCACTTGCTTGCAATGGCATGTGCTATAGGAAATTTTAATATCACAGATGTGTATGGTGCAAATTATTTAGAAAATGATTGTAAAAAACTTATAAATTTTCTTGATAAGCAAATGGATAAAGTGTCTGCAACAAATGTTCAGGCGGATTTGTTTATTCATATGGATGAACTAGTAGAATGCAATAAAGATGATGATACAGTAATAGATTTAATTATGCATCCTGAAAATCAAAAGGATAGAACTTCAGATGACGATAGTTCAAATTTTTTATTTGAACTTGATAATGAAGAGAGATTTGCATTCTCTACACCGTACTTAAAGCTCTCTGCAGATCCTGAAGAAGTTTATCTGCATATGCTGGAAAATGTCGGGCTTGCTGATGATGAAGAATTGAAACGCTTGCATACAATTCATGATGCAAATGTTGCTAAAACTGCTGCTTTACCTAATCATGCATGGATTATAGAACCCATGATTCCTGATATTATAAAAGAGTATATTGTAAAATCGACTGTAAAAATTTATGATGTAGTACGATTTACAAAACTTGCCAGAGCTAATTCTATTTTAGGCTTATCTAACTTTTTGATTCTAGCTCTTTCTGATTTTCCTGATAGCGATATCTTTCAAAAAATTGCTATAACCCCTCCTGATGAGGTTCTTAACTATTTTGAATATTATGTCAGCTTGCTTAATAGAATTGATATTATTAAAAATCTGGATTCTGTAGAACTGGTTTTAATAAATTCTAAACCGGTATTTATAAAATATGATTTAGAATTGTGGCGCCGTATTGCTTGTGTTTTGGCGGACAAAGGAAACATTGAACAATTTTATGACAGCGCTAAAAAATTCATTGAATATTTAAAGAGCCGTACTGAACTGATAAAAAACAGAGAAGATATTGAAGAAGTAATAAAAGCCTATTGTGTTGGTATCCACAATCTTGGTGGCGAAGATTATTTTTCTGAATTTATACAGAGTGTTGAGAAATTAGATTTTCCGAAGTCTTGTCGTTTTGGGCTTGTTTTATGTGAAAGCTACCGCGCGCTAATTAATGCAAAATTCAGTAAAGGGGAAGCTTTTACAAATGAATGGTACAAAGTAAAGAGCATCCTTATAGATTATGACTTTTCAGAAGAAATGTGTGATATAGCAATGCTGGCTGCAAAAGATTGGATGCTGATGTTAATAAAGAAAGATGAATTAGATGAGCTTAAAGAATTAGAAACCTATTTAGAAATCCAATATAAAAATCACCATTGCTTAAGTATTGCACAAGTGCTTTCTTTAACAAAAGCAAATATTTATTCTATTACTTTTTCTAGCACAAAAAAAAATCTTTCCGATAAATTTGAAGAGCTAAAGCCTTTCTTAAAAGAATATCCAGATGCAATGGATATAAGGTCAGCTTTTATTTCAATAGCAAAAGAAGAGTATCTGGCAACATCAGAATCACGTATTGTTCCAAATTCAATTATGAATATGGCACAAAACTGGAGTTTTCAGTATCCAAAAGAAATTGAATTCCAGGAGAGTTATTTTGGATTGTTATGTGCAAAACTGGAATATTATCAGACTCAAAATAACCGCAAGGAACAGAATAAGATCTTTAAGGAAATGAAAAGAGTTGCTGCCAAAACAGACTACTCTGAATATAATGAATCAAACCAACTTCAAGAAACTGTTGATATTTTACAGCAAATTTATGGGTATTAAGAGAATTATTTGTAACAATAAAAAATAACTTATATAGCAGGAGATAAAATTATGACTGATTTTGAAAGATCATCTGGTGAATATACCTAGTAGTGTGAGAACTGGTTTCTAAATCTCCTTCCAGCAAATATATGCCCCGTTTTCTGATGTTGCAGGCAGACTCCTGCCGGAATAAATTACAGCGGTGTTTTCTGCTTTTAATCCGGCAATTTCTTTGATTTTCTTTATGTTTGAGAAAAAGGCTGTGTTCATAGTTTCAGATGCTTTTATCTCATACGCTTTGATTTCGAGGTTGTCTTCTTCAATGACATCGATTTCAACTCCGTTTGAATCACGCCAGAAATAAAGTTCATCAGATTTACCTGCAAAAAGTCTTCTTTTAAGCAGTTCTGAAACGACAAAATTTTCAAACAATGCTCCGCGCATATAGAAAGTTTCAATCTGCTCAGCACTTGTAATTCCCAGCAATGCGGAAACAAGCCCTGTATCATAAAAATACATTTTTGGATTTTTTATAATGCGCTTGCCGAAATTTTTGTAATAAGGTTTTAGCATATAGATGATAGCTTGCTTCAAGAACAGAAAGCCATGCCTAAGCATAGATAGATGATAGCATTAATTATGCAATTTGTATACTCGATTACTCAATTTACATAAATATTTTTTATAAGGAATATAATAAACCTCAGATTTAGACAAGGAGAAGAAAAAATAAAGGGCTTAGCATATTTGTTCATATTATTTTCTCCACGTTCAGAATATTCAAAAGATTAAGGCAGCCTTTTTCTTCCAGTTCCTTTATTTCTGATTCTTCATTCAATTCACCAACAACACAAAATGCCTTCTCATCAATCGGATCTGTTGTATTTTTTTCCACAAAGGTGACATTCAAAATCTCACAACAATATATCAAGAGAAAACGAATATAACTCTGCCCATACAAACACAATGTTGTTTTTCCCTGTTTTTTTGCTTCGGAAATATAATTACAAAGTGTTTCATTATAAATATTTGCCAATTCAAAGGTTCTTTTTGCAAACTTCTGGCTTCTTGCGGTAAGTTCTGCTATTCCTGCAGGCGTTATGGCATATGAAAGCTTTCGCAAATTTACATTTGTAAGCATAATCCAACCACGTTCAACAAAACGCTTTAAAACTGCATTCATCAGCCCTATAGACATTCCTGCATTCTCTGCAAGAACTCTCTGGCTTGCAAGCGGCTCCTGTTCGAGAGTATTAGCAATATTTTGTAATGTAGCTACTTCATTATTCATATTTTGAACATAGTATATCAGATTTTTAAGGAAAAGTAAAATAGGGTATTAGTTCAAAAATCTAAGACATGGGAACGGGAAAATGCCCTTACAGATTTTTGTGTCTGGGGAAGGGAAGGGCTGAAGCTTTATTGCGGGGAATGCGGCTCGCACTGAAAAGTAAAAAATCGTTTGAGCGGATTAAGTTTGAAGACTATGAACTTGCCAACTATCACGAATATTTTCCAAAGAAAAAGGAGCGTGATGAAAAGGCAAGAAGTAATTATCGAAAAATACTTGAGGAAGATGATATTGAAGGACTTTTTATGCGTGATATTTTACGCGAGGAGATAAAAGCAGATGATTCACGCCTACAATAAAGAATATGTATCTGACGCAATGGAATGACAGGAAATCAAAATTACAAGAACTTCGTAAGCTTGCAGGTCTTACCCAAAAGGAGCTGTCGGAGCGTTCTGGAGTGAATCTTCGTACCTTGCAGCCTTGCGATGTGGCTGCACTTGATGCAGAGTAGGGATGTTCATGCAGTGGTAGACAGAAGATAGGTTATAAACAATTACCGTAATTCCATCAAAACAAGTGCATTTGCTATTGTTGACTCTTCGGCTCCTTCCTATTATGATATTCCTATCACTTTAATAGGTTAAGAACGCTAAAAGAGGCTTATCATGAAAACAATCGAAACAAAATCGGCACCAGCTGCAATCGGCCCATATTCTCAGGCTATCCTTGCAAACGGCTTTCTCTACACTTCAGGCCAGATTCCCCTCAATCCGGCTACAGGAGCAATTGAAGACGCTTCCATTGAGGTCCAGGCTGAGCAGGCAATTAAAAATCTTGGCGCAATCCTCAAAGCCGCAGGCTCAGACTTTTCCAAAGTCGTCAAAACAACCTGCTTTCTGGCTCACATTTCGGATTTTGCAGCCTTCAATTCAGTCTACGAGAAATATTTTGTCTCAAAACCGGCCAGAAGTTGCTTTGAAGTTGCAGCCCTGCCAAAAGGTGCTTTGGTTGAAATCGAAGCCGTAGCACTTGCAGAGTAAGCAAAATCGCCCGCGCCAAAAATATCAGATTTAAGCAACATTTCGTCATTTATTTTCAACTCTAGCAATTGACAAGTAATAGAAGATATTCTATACTTTACTTAAGCAACGAATTGTTACTTATTAGGAGCGGTGCAGATGATTCATGATAAAACTTTTGACCAGGAGCGTGCCCTGTACGGTCTTAACGGTGAAACGGTAAAAAACTGCCGTTTTGACGGGCCTGGTGACGGTGAATCCGCCCTTAAAGAGTGCCACAACATCGAAGTGAGCGATTGTTTTATGAATCTTCGCTACCCCCTCTGGCATGTTCAGCAAGCCAAAATCTCAGGAACCTCCTTCACTCAAAATTGCCGGGCAGCCCTTTGGTACGACAAAGACATATATATAGAAGAAAGTTCACTTTTTGGAATCAAAGCCCTGCGTGAATGCGAAAATATTTCCCTTAAAGACTGTACCGTCAATTCAACCGAATTCGCCTGGAAGAGCCAGAATCTCACTCTTGAAAACGTCATGATTGAAGAGTCAGAATATCCCTTTTTTGAAATTCAGAACGCAAAAATCACCGGTCTTAAAATGAAAGGGAAATATTCCTTCCAGTATGACAAAAACATCGAAATCACAGATTCCCAGCTGGACACAAAAGACGCCTTCTGGCACACAAAAAATGTTACGGTCACAAATAGCATCGTAAAGGGCGAATATCTTGGCTGGTACTCAGAAAACCTTACGCTGATAAATTGCCACATTATCGGAACCCAGCCCTTTTGCTACTGCAATAATCTTGTGCTTGAAAACTGCACCATGGAAGACTGCGATCTTGCCTTTGAAAGAAGCACCGTGCAGGCAGAAATCAAAGGGAAAATCGACAGCGTAAAAAATCCACTGGCCGGAAAAATCACGGCGGACTGCATCGGCGAGCTGATTATGGAAGAAGAAATCTGCGAAAAAAGCAGGACTCAAATCATCTGCCGTAAGGGTGGCTGCGGAAAGTGCGCGTAAATTTGAAAACCGTTTAAAGCAGATTGCTTTGAATCCATTTGGCAACTCCGTCATTTTCGTTGGAATCACAAACTTCACCGGCGGCCTGTTTTACCTGGGGAATTGCATTTTGCATCGCCACTCCCCTGCCCGCAATTTTAAGCATTCCAATGTCGTTGAAATCATCGCCAAAAGCAGCAATTGTTTGAGGCTCAACATTCAGGCGGGCACAAAGGCTTTCTATTGCTTTTTCTTTTGTGGCGTTCTTTTTGCTGAGCTTATACCATGGAATGTCCGAAAAAGGAAGATAGTCAACATTTTCAATGCCGATGCAGGAAGCGACTTTTTCGATTTTTTCTTTTTCCAGACTTTTGATGCACATTTTCATGCAAGGCTCATTGAAATCAGAAAAATCGCAGTAAGTCCAGAATTTATCGCCAAGTTCTTCCTTTGAATTGGAATAAAGGCCTGTCTCATTGTCCAGTGAAATGGTGATGCCCGGACCAAAAACTTCAAAAGCGGTCTTGATAAGTGCTCTGGTTTCAGCAAGTGAAAATTCACAGTTATAAACTTTTTCGCCCCTAACCCAGGCCATGCCGCCACCGTTTGTAATCAGAATGTCAGGCGAAATTCCGTCAAGAAATTTTTCTGCATTGACTTTTGCCCTTGATGTGGAGATTCCGAACAAAAATCCCCTGGCCTGTAAATCCGCAATTGTTTTTTTGGTGAAATCTGAAATTGACTTGTCGTTGCGGAAGAGAGTTCCGTCTAAATCTGAAAGTATTATTTTTGTGTTTTCCATATCAGATTATAAACTGTTTTATGATTCTTGCCTACAGACTTTGCAATTTTTTACATAATAGGAATAAATATCCAGGAGCTGAGCTGCATCTGCTTTTGTCACCGGACGGATAAATTCTTTCCACATGATTATTTTTCCTTATTGCAGAATTCATCAAAAATATTGTCATTTTTTTCTGATGGTTTTGTTTTTGGGTCAATAAATATCGCTGTTGCTGAAAAATCAGCTATACCAAGAAAATTCTTTAATTTTGATATTGCTTTTTCGGCACCACCGCCAGCCTGGCAGGCATAAACAGAAATCTTCTTTTCCTGAAGCTTTTTTTTATTTTCAAAGACAAAAGTTCTGACAGGAGGAGCAAATGTGCTTGCCCATACAGGAAAACCTATAATAATTTCATCATAAAGAGAAAAATCTACAGAATACGGTTCAAGCTCAGGTTTTTCACCCATAACGGCACTTTTCCCGCCCCAGAAGTATTTTGCAAAGCCTTTATCCAAGTATGCTTTTTTTGGTACAAGACGCAACACATCTGAATCTGAGCCAAAACGTTCAGCCAGTTTTTCTGCTATATACTGCGAATTTCCTTCCAGTGAATAATAAACAATCAACTTTTTCATTTTTACACTCCCCTGGTCAATTTCCTTACCTCAAAATGATTGGTAGTTTTTTAATTATATCAATCTTTAATAATATAATCTGCCTTAGAAAGAGCTTCAAGCGCACGGGGATTTGCTATTTCAAAAAATAACCGATTCTTTCATCTATTCTTCTGTGGAAGCTGTAGGTGTATGGCGAGAAGAATTTTGTCCAGAAGCGCAGGGCTGTTGGATTTAGCGTTTCATAATCTACCCCAAGGAATTCCGCGCCCTCTTTTTCCAGGATTTTTGAAAGACAGGATACCAGGGCTTTTCCCACGCCGTCTTTTCTGTATTCTTCATTTACATACATTCCGCAGATGTTGTGTATATTGTCACAAAGGTAGTTTTCTCCGTCGCCCTTTTTGCAGGAAATGAATCCGACAGGCTCTTCTTTGCAAAATGCGCCGAACCATCTTTTACTGTCATCTTCAAACCACTTGTCAAAGTCGCTCAAATCTGACGGGAAAAAAACTGGTCCGTTTTCCAGGTGATGCACAAGCTTCATTTTCAGATTTTTGAAAATTCCGAAAGATCCAAAAGGAACTTCCTTGAATTCAAGTTTTGCCGGCATAGTGAATTCTGGAATTGACTCAATTGTTGCCATTGCATCACTGCATCGAATTCCAAAGCCGTTCAGAATCAAAGAATTGTTGGCTTCCGTGTCGTGTGCAAATCGTGCCAGGGCTAAAGAATAAATACCGTCACGAACCATTTCATTTGAAATTCCTTCAAACAAAAGTGACATAACCTTTTCTCTTTCGGCCCCCAGTTCAAAAGAAACCGCGCTTCCTCCCAAAGGGCTAAAGCTTCCTTTGCAAAGTCCAAAGAATCCGTCCCAGACATCTGCAAACATCATGTAGCCCACAAGGCGCTCTGCACAAAAGGCAGCTTTTTTATATTTTTTTGTCGAAAGCCAGTTCAACAATCCGGCAGGAGATTCCTCCGGCAGCGAAGGAACTTTTTTCTTTTCTGCAGAATATTCTTCTTTAAGAATTTTTTCTGCATCCGAAATAAAAGCAGGTTCAAAATCTTTTATGATAAATCTTTCCAATTGTGTTTTACTCCTCCGTTTTACGAGTGATTAAAGCATACTTCAAAGAGGATTTATATGAAATGCCTTTCCGACAAGATGCAGAATTTTCCCGATGATGTTAATTCCACGAAGAAGAGCGATGTATCTTTTCATTTTACTTTGCCATATTCTGTGTTTTATTTAAATTATTAATCTCATTTTGTAGATTTGCAAGAAATTTTCCTGCATGTGCTCCATCCATCTGCGTATGGTGAAACTGGAATGAAAGTGAAAGCTTATAGTGAAACCATTGCTTTTTGTATTTTCCCCAGATGATGAATGGATTGTTGAAAATGACTGGGAAAAACTTCTCCCCTGGAATATAGAAATTACTCCATATAAGATTCGTGGAGAATGGATTTAAATTGTGTATCCGCATAAAAAACTACAAATTATTCATAATTTGATATAAAATAAACATATACGACATTTCCATAAAAGTCTTATATCGACACTTTTTGTCAGCATAAGACTTTTATGCCGGATACGTAGAAATTATGTTATGCTGACACCCGCACTGGGGTGCTTGGAGGAAAATGAAAAAAAGTATTTTTTTTCTAATATTATTTTTCGTAACACAAATTGCTTTTTCTCAAACCATCCAAACAATTATAAATGAAAAAAATTGCTCATTTGCTGTAATACTTCAAGACAAAGATAATTCTTATATCTCAACCGTTTTATATTCACCAAATAATCAAAAGCCTCAAATAGGATTTGAAGGAGGTGGAATATGGACCGTCTCAAATCAATATGAAGAAGATGATAAATATATATTTATAAAAATAATAAACAGATGGATTGGTAATGAAGAACTAGAAGAAAATGATAAACGAAATATTTTCATATATAATTGTATTCTTGAAAAAGAAAAGTTAATCAATGAATTATCTAAAGGAAAATCTGGTTTTAGAACTTATGAGTATCATCTAAAAAAGGAATCAATGTATCTAAGTTTTTTAGCAGAAGATAATAATGGTACAATAGCCAAAAAACCAATATATACAAAACTCCATGCAAAACTTAGAAAAGAACCAGCTAATAACTCCCAGATATTACAAACCTTTTCCTTGGGTGTTCCAGAAGTCGAATTACAGGATATCGTTCTTTCTAAAAATGAACAGACATATTTATTAGTTGAAATTGATAAGTTAAAAGGATATTTATCTTTTGATGAAATTCAAGATAACTGAAGTATTAAAATCAATAGATTAAAATTCTCTTTCAATAATAAGCTAACAGTTAAAGAGAATTTAAAACTTCGTGAAGAAGAGAATCAAAAGTCTAAAGTTTTAGAAGTGTTGTCTAATGATACAGTAGTAAGAATAATAGGAATTGGAAAAGAAGAAAAAATCGACAACATAGATTCTAACTGGGTAAAAGTGGAAATTTTACAAGGGAAAAATAAAGAAGGTAAAGATATATCTCCTGGCATCATAGGTTGGTGTTATGGTGGATATTTGAAATAAAGCATAACACATATAAGGCCCCAGCTTGTCAATAAGAATCCTCAAAAAAATAATCAACTAAGGCTGTCTTTTTCAGGCAGTCTTCTTTTTTTGAGAAAAATGGAGCTTCCGTTCAAAATAAA
>Ga0129306_1003608_pt1 | contig 11265 bp, 11 predicted proteins | sample P827metagenome_FD_94438 | JGI IMG/M metagenome (GOLD analysis project Ga0129306, IMG submission 94438) | Capybara group fecal microbial communities from Wisconsin, USA - P827 metagenome | ecosystem: Host-associated > Mammals > Digestive system > Large intestine > Fecal | place: USA: Wisconsin...
GGAGGGAAGGCCGTTTTCCCGGGAAAGTACCGAAAATCGCCCCGTCCCCTTGACAAAACTGCCCGAACGTGATACAATAAGGCAACTTGGGGGAGTAGCAGGCGCGGATGCGCAGCAAGTCAACAGTCCCGACGCTCGCCGTCTGGCTTGCTTTAAACTGCGAGACTCATGTTCGGTTTGACCTGCATGAAGTCTTTTTCTTTTGCCCCAGCCCGGAGAGAAGAACGCGTGCATGGCCGACTGCCATGCGCTTTTTGTTGAAATCCCCCGCATACGGAAACGGAGAGGAGTGGGTGAAGATGACGTGGAGCTTTGTGTTTGTTCTGAACAGCGTGCTGCTCGGCGTGGGACTGGCGATGGACGCGTTTTCGGTGTCGCTCGCCAACGGACTCGGCGATCCGGCGATGAGCCGCCGCCGCACGGTCGGGATCGCCGGGACCTTCGCGGGCTTTCAGGCGTTCATGCCGATGGCCGGATGGGTGCTCGTGCACACGGTCGTGCGCATCTTCGGCGTTTTGGATCGGTTCATCCCGTGGATCGCGCTGCTCCTGCTCTGCTGGATCGGCGGCAAGATGCTCTATGAGGGCATCCGGGAGCGCCGGAACCCCGCACGCGAGCGCGAGGATGACGACAAGGCGAAGACGGCCGGACGGCTCGGGATCGGCGCCCTCATCCTGCAGGGGATCGCGACCTCGATCGACGCGCTCTCCGTCGGCTTTACCATCGCGGATTACGAATGGCCGATGGCTCTGTGCGCCGCCGCGATCATCGCCGCCGTCACGTTCGTGATCTGCTTGGGCGGACTGCGCCTCGGCAAGACGTTCGGGACCCGCCTCTCCGGCCGCGCCTCCATCCTCGGCGGCCTCATCCTCATCGCCATCGGCATCGAAATCTTTGTGAGCTCCCTGATCGGATAAAGAGTTTTTCCGTCAAATCCATGATTTGCGGAGCAAATCTACCAAAACTCTTCACTTTTCGTTTTTCTCTCTTCACTCTCCTCCATCCTTCCAAAATCACAAGGAGAATAATTCCTATGCTTGTTCCCGTCCTTCTCTTTCTTCTCGGCCTCCTCTTCCTCATCAAAGGCGGCGACTGGTTCGTCGACGGCGCAACGGGGATCGCCCGGCGCTTCCACATCCCGGAGATCATCGTCGGCGCGACCGTCGTGTCCATCGGCACCACCCTCCCCGAGGTCATGGTCTCGGCGACCTCCGCCGTCATGGGCCACGGTGAGATCGCGTACGGAAACGCCATCGGCTCCGTGATCTGCAACACCGCCCTCATCGCCGCGCTCACCCTCGCCATCCTCCCGGGCAAGGTCGACCGCAAGTCCTTCCGCACGCCCGTGATCTTCTTCTTCCTCGCGGCGGCGTTCTATATCCTCAACGCCTATCTGTTCGGAGGATTTGCCCGCTGGAGTGGCATCGTGCTGCTGTTGATCTTCGCGGTTTATATGATCCTCACGATCCGGCAGGGTCTCTCGGGGGCGGGAAATGACGCGCTCGACGGAGAAGGCGGGAAAGAAGACGAAAAGCCCATCGAACCTGTCCGCGCGCATCCCCTCTGGCTCGATCTCGTCCTCCTCATCGTCGGCGCGGCCTTTATCGCGGTCGGCGCGGATCTGCTCGTCGACAACGGCACGAAGATCGCCTCGGCGCTCGGAGTCCCGGAATCCGTCATCGCGCTCACCTTCGTCGCCCTCGGCACCTCGCTGCCGGAACTCGTGACGGCGATCACATCCCTCGCGAAGGGACACGGCGCGCTCTCGCTCGGCAACGTCGTCGGGGCGAACCTTTTCAACCTGGTGCTGGTGAGCGGCATGGCGATCACGTTGAACCCGTTTGAACTCCCCGCGGGCAAGACCGTCGGCGGGATGAACGCCTCCCTCGTCGTGGACGTGCCGGTGATGCTCATCGTCATGTGGATCATGACCATCCCCGCGCTCATAACGGGCCGGATGCGCCGGTGGCAGGGCATCTCCCTCCTCGTGATCTACGCGGCGTTCTGCGTGTTCCAGTTCATCGGCTGACACAACACAAAGAATTCACAGGTTATTTTTCGCCGGGATCTTGATTTTTCCGCGGTTCTGCGGTAAAATATCACAGTTAGAAATTCATCCAAATCCAAATACAGGAGAAGTAACATGGCACTTGTCACGACAACCGAGATGTTCCGGAAGGCGTACGAAGGGCACTATGCCATCGGCGCGTTCAATATCAACAACATGGAGATCATCCAGGCGATCACCGAAGCCGCGGGAGAGCTGAGATCCCCGGTGGTCCTGCAGGTTTCCGCCGGCGCGAGAAAATACGCGAAGCAGGAATACCTGATGGCCCTCGCGAAGGCCGCCATCGCCGATTCCGGCATCGACCTCGCCCTGCACCTCGACCACGGCGCGGATTTTGAGATCTGCAAGGCCTGCATCGACGGCGGCTTCACGTCCGTCATGATCGACGGCTCCCACCACAGCTTTGAGGACAACATCGCCCTGACCGCGAAGGTCGTCGAATACGCGCATGCGCACGGCGTCGTCGTGGAAGGCGAGCTCGGCCGTCTGGCAGGCGTCGAGGACGACGTCAAGGTCTCCGCCGAGGACAGCTCCTATACCCGCCCCGACGAAGTGGAAGAATTCGTGGGCCGCACGGGTGTCGATTCCCTCGCCATCGCGATCGGCACGAGCCACGGCGCGTACAAGTTCACCGCCGCGCAGTGCACGAGAAACGCCGACGGCATCCTCGTTCCCCCGCCGCTTCGCTTTGACATACTCGAAGAAGTGGGCAAGAGACTCCCGGGCTTCCCGATCGTGCTCCACGGCGCGTCCTCCGTGCCGCAGGAATACGTGAAGGAGATCAACTCCCTCGGCGGCAAGCTCCCGGATGCGGTCGGCATTCCGGAGGAACAGCTGCGCAAGGCCGCGACGCTCTCCGTCTGCAAGATCAACATCGACTCCGATATCCGCCTCGCGATGACGGCCGGCATCCGCCGCGTCCTCTCCGAGCAGCCGGACGTGTTCGACCCGAGAACCTATCTCTCCGTCGCACGTGCGGAAGTCAAGAAGATGGTCGCCCACAAGATCAAGGACGTCCTCGGCAGCACGAACACCCTGTAAGAGCACACACAGGGGAGGGACTCAGACGGGTCCCTCCTCTCTTTCCTCTGAGCAAACCCAAAAGGAGACGATTCCCATGAAATGGTCAGGAGAGTACCGGGTCAACGCGAACGACGTCGACCGGAACAACGTGGTGTCCGCCTCGCATCTTCTGCGGTACATGCAGGACGCGGCGAACAGCCAGATGGAGACCGACGGCCCGTCCTACATGGAACTCATGAACGCGGGGCTGTCCTTCGTGCTCAGCCGCATCCGGATCAGCTCCTACCGGCCGCTTTACTCCCACGACCCGATCACGGTCCGGTCATGGGCCTGCGAATCCCGCGGCGCGCAGTTTTACCGCTGCTATCAGGTCCTGCGGGACGGCGTGATCGTGGCGGAAGGCGCGTCGGTCTGGGCGCTCTGCTCGATCAAGGACAAGAAGATCCACCGCGTGAATGAATTCGAACTGCACTACGGGCAGGACGAAATGCTCGAGCTCGATCTGCCCGCGCGCTTCCGGATCCCGGAGGACGTGCGCCTCACGCTGATGGGCGAGCGGACGGTGGAATACGCGGACATCGACATGAACGGCCACATGAACAATACGCACTACCCGGACATCCTGTGCAGCTTTCTCGGCACGGACATGCAGGGGCAGCGCGTGATCTCGATGGGGATCTCCTTCCTCTCCGAAGCGCCGCTCGGCGAGACACTCAAATTCTATACGGGCCAGAGCGACGGCGTCCACTATGTGCGCACGGTGCGCGAGAACGGACTGACGAACGTCGATGCGGAGATCCTGCTCGATGCGATCGATGGATGACGATGATTGTGACCCAGAACTGCGAGGAACGAAGATGAAATTCAGAAAGACAGCCGCGGGGATCCTTGCCCTCTGCCTGCTGGCGGCGATCCTGCCGCTCTCCCTGTTCTCCTGCGGGCAGGCCGGGACGGGCTTGTCGGACGCGCTGCAGTCCGCGGTGAACGATGCGCTCTCCGGCTATGGCTCCGGGGCGGACGACGAGATCGTGATCTACACAACCCCGGACGATCCGGAAGAGCCGGTAAACCGGGAGACGCTGCCGCCCGAGGCGGAAGAAAAGGCAGACCCGGAACCCGAACCTGCCGCGGAACCGCAGCCTGACCCTGCGCCCGTCGTTGAACCGGATCCGGAACCCGAACCCGTCGTCGAGCCCGAGCCTCAGCCGGCGCCCGAACCGGAACCGGTCGTTGATCCGGAACCTGAACCCGAGCCCGAACCCGAACCGGAACCCGAGGTCCCGCAGATCGATGAAAACGGCACGTATGACGACAAGGAAAACGTCGCGCTGTACCTCCACACGTACGGCAGGCTGCCGTCGAACTATATCACGAAGAAGCAGGCCGAGGCGCTCGGCTGGACGGGCGGATCGCTCGAACGGTACGCACCGGGGAAGTGCATCGGCGGGACGTATTTCGGGAATTACGAAGGGATTTTGCCGAAGAAGAAGGGCCGGGAATACCACGAATGCGACATCGGAACGCTCGGGAAGTCCTCCCGCGGCGCGAAACGGCTCGTCTACTCGAACGACGGCCTGATCTACTACACCGAAGACCACTACGAGACCTTTGAGCTTTTATACGGGGAGGAATAAGATGCGGTATGTCATTCTGAACGGTTCGGCGATCACGGACCGGAAGATGCTCTATGACGCGCTGGAAGCACACCTCGATCTCCCCGACTACTTCGGGCGGAATCTGGACGCGCTGGACGACGCGCTGTACGATCTGCTCCTCGCGCAGCCGATGACGATCGAGATCGAAGGGACGGAGACGCTGCTGCACTCCCTCGGGCGGTACGGCGAGACGTTTTTGCGCGTGCTCGACCGGCTGGCGAAGGAAAACGGCCGGCTCACGCTGGCGTTTCGGTGATATCACGGAGGAAAAGTGCGTATCTGTAATGGTGCGCACTTTTTACATGTCGCGAGGCCATTCCCCCCTTCCGGCACGGCTTTCACCGTGCCACCTCCCCCTCAGGGGGAGGCACATCGCGGCGCAGTCAAATCAAAAGCCTCCCGTGAAAAGGAGGCTTTTGCCGTGTTATTCAGAAATTCCGCACCGCTTTGTCCGCCGCGCGGATCAGGACCACCGGGAAGAAGAACAGCACCAGCATCACCGCCGACAGGACCGTGGTCTTTCCGTGCAGGCGCCCGCTGTCCGCCGACATCCCAGCGGGATCGGGGAGCGCGCTGACCTTCTGCATTTCTTTTCGTTTCATACGCGTATCGCCTCCGCGATGAGCCCGTCGATCACGCGGTGACCTTCCACCGTGGGGTGGATGCCGTCGGGCGAGAGCAGGCCGGAATAGCTGTGCGAACACAAGAACGGCGAGCGGATGTCGATGAGGGGGCATCCGTATTTTGCCGCGATCTGCTCCGCGGTCCGGTTGTAGTATTCCTGCCAGCGGTACAGCATGCTCGTGTCCCCGAGCCAGGAAAGGATGTTCTCCTTCGAGAGGTTGCGGGAGATCCACTCGATGTACCGTCCGGCGTCGAGGGGAACGAGGTTGCAGAGGAAAACGCGGGATCCGAGGCTCTTCGCATATTCGATGCACTTGCCGTAGCCCGCAGCGAAGCGGTCCGCCGGGGTGTTCGGGGAGTAATCGCCCTTCGGATTCTCCGAGATGTCCTGCCACTTGTAATCGCAGTCGTTTCCGCCGTATTCAAAGATCACGGTCGGGGCATCGCTGTCTTCGGGCTGGAATTTGCGCCGCAGGAGTTCCTCGCCCGTTGCGACCGTCGCGCCCATGACCGAACAGTTCGTCACCTCGCAGCCGGTGGAAGCCGCAAGGGACGCGGTGCGCTCGCGGTACAGGCGGTGAACGTGCGTCTGTTCCTCCACATAGACGCCGCGGAGGATGGAGTCACCAAAAATTAAAATTCGCTTCATGGTTTTTCCCTTTTCATTCGCGTCTTCGTTATGTTATCATTATACCGGAAGAGTCGGAGCGCCGCCATCCCCGGACGGGGGAATTGTCTCTACGGACAGTCGGACTACCCACGGGAGAGGAATTCGTGGTAGAATCTACTGCCGGTAGAGAGGGATTTGCCCCTTTGACAGAAGGAAAAAACGGGATTTGCGGCCGTCCAACCCGGCAAATCGGAAGGAAGGGAGAGGAGCGCATGGCGCACGGAAACTATCAGAAGATCATCGCCGAGAATATCGCCGCGCTGCGCCGTTCACAGGGCATGACGCAGGCGGGGCTGGCCGAACGCCTCGGTTATTCCGACAAGAGCGTTTCCAAGTGGGAGCGCGGGGAAGGCCTGCCGGATATCCTCTGCCTCAAGGCCATGGCCGATCTCTTCGGCGTCCCGGTCGACTATTTTCTCACAGCCGAGCATCCGGACGGACCACTGGCAGGCGGGGAATCGCCGGAGCCGGAGCCGCAGGAGGAATACGCCGTCAGTCACCGGAACATCACGCTCGTCTCCATCGCCGGGACATGGCTCCTCGCCGCGATCGTATCGGTCTCGGTGCGGATCGGCGGCAAGATGTTCGTGCTGCCCCTCGTCGCCGCCGTCGCCGTCACCGCCCTGCTCCTCGTGATCTTCAACTCCGTCTGGGGCCGCCGCGCGTGGATCTTCCCGACGGTCACCTTCCTCTGCTGGAGCGTGCTCTTCCTCCTCTGCTGGATCCTGCGCGCGCACTCCCCATGGCTGCTCATGATCCTCGGGATCCCCGCGACCGTCGTGGTGTGGCTCGCCTGCCGCATCCGCCAGCACCCGGAGGCGTGATACAAAAACGAAGATCCATGACACGCAAAAAACCTGCCGGATCCCTTTTGGGGAATCGGCAGGTCGTTTTTTGTCGGGTTATCCTCACACCGGATGATACGTCGTGACGATCTCCTGCACTTTCTGGCGGATGAGTACCTCGTCGTTCGCGTAGGCGACTTCCATGAGCGCGCCGAGCTGCTCGAGGAAGGTGTCCGTGTCGAACGGGATCGGGCATCCGATGTGGATGAGGTCGTTCTGCGTCTTGCGCAGGCCTTCCTCCGCCATGAGCTTTTCCTCATAGAGCTTTTCGCCGGGGCGGAGGCCGGTGTATTCGATCTTGATGTCGACGTCCGGGCGGAAGCCGGAGAGCTTGATGAGGTTGCGGGCGAGGGTGTCGATCTTCACGGGGCTGCCCATGTCGAGGACGAAGATCTCACCGCCCTTCGCGTAAGTACCCGCGAGCAGGACCAGACTCACCGCTTCGGGGATCGTCATGAAATAGCGGATGATGTCGGGATGGGTGACGGTCACGGGGCCGCCGTTCGCGATCTGTTTCTTGAAGATCGGGATGACGGAGCCGTTCGAGCCGAGGACGTTGCCGAAGCGGACTGCCACGAACTCGGTCTTCGCCAGCTTGAAGACGCGCCCGGAGCCGTCCTTGTCCGCGTTCTCGACACCGTCATGCGTGAAGAGCTGCGGGAGTTCGGCTGCGCGGCCCGCCTTGATCTTCGCGTCGAAGGACTGGATGATCATCTCGCACAGGCGTTTCGACGCGCCCATGATGTTCGTCGGGTTGACGGCCTTGTCGGTCGAGATCAGGACGAAGCGCTGCGTGCCGTGGACCATGGCGGCGTAGGCGGTCTTGTACGTCCCGATCGCGTTGTTCTTGATGGACTCGCACGGGCTGTCCTCCATGAGGGGGACGTGCTTGTGCGCCGCGGCGTGGTAGACGATGTCGGGGCGGTATTTCTTGAACACGCCGAAGATGCGGCGGCTGTCGCGGACGGATCCGATCAGGACCACGAGGTCGAGAGCGGGATACTTTTCGTGCAGTTCCAGCTGGATGGTATAGGCGCTGTTTTCATAGATATCGAAGATGATGAGCTGCTTCGGACCGTGCGCCGCGATCTGCCGGCAGAGCTCCGAGCCGATGGAGCCGCCGCCGCCCGTGACGAGGACGACCTTGTCCGTGACGAAGCGGTAGACCTCCTCCATGTCCGCGCGGATGGGTTCGCGTCCGAGCAGGTCCTCGACGGAGACGTCCCGCATCGCGCTGACGGAGACGTCGCCCAGCACGAACTGATACATGCCGGGGAGGTTTTTGAGTGCGCAGCCCGTCTCCTTGCAGATGTTGAGGATGTCCCGGCGCGCCTCTGCGGATGCCGAGGGGATGGCGAGGTAGATCTTGTCGACGCCGTATTTTTCCGCCGCGGTGAGGATCTCCTCCCGTCCGCCGATGATCGGCACTCCGTCGAGGAAGCGGCTCCACTTGTTCGCGTCGTCGTCGATGAAGCAGACGACCTTGTCGTGGATGCTCTTGGAGCGGCGGATATCGCGCATGATCATCTGTCCCGCGGAGCCCGCGCCGATGATCATGACCCGGGAAATGCCGTGCTCATCGCCGCCGTCGCCGTGGTGCGCGCGCATCAGGAGCAGGAAACGGTAAGCGAAGCGGATCCCGATCGTCGCGACGAGCTGGATCCCCGCGCCGACGACGTAATAGGAGATGGGCATCCGTCCGAAGAGGACCCGGGAGAGGATGGTGTGCAATCCGGAAGTGATCACGCATGCCGCGATGATGCGCCAGAGCTCGGCATAGCTTGCGTACCGCCAGAGACTGCGGTAGAGGCGCATGAGCGCGAACACGGCGATCACGATGACGGTATAGATCGGGACGAGGCGGATCCATTCCGTGAGATACCGCTCGGGGATCGTGGAGTATTTCAGGTCGAAGCGGAGCCAGAGCGCGATAAAGTAGGAGAGGTTGACGGCAAAGATATCAAACAGGAGCAGAATGGCCGCAATGCGGTGCCACGGCTCAAAGTGAAAACGTTTTTTATTCGGATTTGCCTGCATGACGGAACCCTGACGACCGGTGGATCCGGAGGTCTGCCTTTATCTGAATGGTGAAATCGAAGGGGAACGGCTGACAAAGCCATAAAGATACAGAATCATTATAACACACCGCCGGGGGCTTGTCAACCGAATCCGTGCGGAAAAAGAGGGGAAAAGCCGGGAAAACCCGGGAAAACCCGGGAAAACCCGGAAAAGAGCGGGAAATCGGAGGAAATGTCGAAGCGGAGGGACTCCGGACGGGGACTCGGGCGAAAATGCTCTTGCCAAATCCCGCGCTTTGGTATATAATAATAGAAAAAACCGGTCCGGCGATCCTGTCGGGACCGGTCATCTTCCGTGACGGAGGAAACCATGGATCTCCAAGAACTCTTCGGCGGCCGTTCCGTGACCCTGCTCGGAGCGGGCGTCTCCAATATGCCCCTTGCCGAAATCGCGGCGCAATACGCATCCCGCCTCACCGTGCGCGACAAAAAATCGCCCGCGGAGCTCGGGGAAGCGGCGGCCCGGCTCGAAGCCCTCGGCGCGCGCCTCATCACCGGGGAAGACTATCTCGCGGACATCGACGAGGATCTCGTCTTCCGCTCTCCCGGCATCCGGCCCGATCTGCCCGAGCTGAACGCGGCCCGCGCGCGCGGATCGGTCGTCACGTCCGAAATGGAGTGCTTCCTCGCGGCGCATCCCTGCCCGGTCTACGCGATCACGGGGAGCGACGGCAAGACAACGACCACCACCTTGACCTCTCTGCTGCTGCAGCCGAAGGGGAAGGTATTCCTCGGCGGGAACATCGGAGAGCCGCTTCTGCACCGCCTGCCGCTCATCACCGGGGACGACGCCGTCGCGGTGGAGCTGTCCTCGTTCCAGCTCATGACGGTGGACGCCCCGATCGACGCGGCCGCGATCACCAACATCACCCCGAATCACCTCAACTGGCACACCTCGATGGAGGAATACATCGCAGCGAAGGCAAAGATCCTCACCCATGCGCGCCGGGCCGTATTGAATTATGACAACGACGTGACCCGCGCGCTCGGAGAGGGGCTTCCGGACGGTATTCCCGTGACCTGGTTCTCGCTCTGCCCGATCCCCGACGCCGCGCTGAGACCGGGGGACAGCCGCGTGTGGCTCGACGGGGACACGGTCTATTCCGAATATCCGGGAGAGGGCAGGGCAGAGATCATGACCCGCGCGGATATCCGCCTGCCGGGGATGCACAACGTCGCGAACTACATGACCGCCGTCGCCGTGACGCACGGATGCACGTCGGTCGAGCGGATCCGGGAGGTCGCGCGGACCTTCGGCGGCGTGGAGCACCGGCTCGAATTCGTGCGCGAGGCGGGGGGCGTGACCTACATCAACGGCTCGATCGACTCCTCTCCCACACGGACCGCCGCTGCACTCTCCGCCCTGGCCGACCGTCCGAAGCCGTCCCCGGTCATTCTGATCGCGGGCGGATACGACAAGCACATCCCGTACGAGCCGCTCGCGGACGCCGTTCTGGCCGAAGGATCGCAGGTGCGGGCCGTTGTGCTCACGGGGGACACCGCCGCGAAGATCCGGGATGCCCTCCTCGCCCATCCGGCGTATCCGGCGGCACGGGGGCGGGGATTCCTCCTCGCGGAGCAGGCGGACTTTGACGAAGCGGTGCGGGAAGCGGCCCGGATCGCGCGGCCGGGAGAGACGGTGATCCTCTCCCCGGCATCCGCGTCGTTCGATCACTTCAAAAACTTCGAGGAGCGCGGCCGGCATTTCAAGGATCTGGTGCGGGCGCTCTGAGAAAAGGGCTGTCGCATAAAACCCGACAATTGGAATGCGACACCCCTTTTGGTTTTCAGAGCTTTCTTGACAAGGAAAGCAAGTATTATGAAACCGGGTTCCGGATGTTGTATGTGCTAAACTTCACTTTGTCATTGCGAGGAAGGCGTCCTGAGACGCCTGACGTGGCAATCTCTCGGGAACTGGAGATCGATGCAGAGAATTGGTGACAATGAAGGGTACAGCTTGTCCGATATTGGTGTCCGGTTTCTGCTCTGCTCACCAATACCGAAGAGATTGCCACGTCGCGATCCTTAGGGATCGCTCCTCGCAATGACAAGCTGTAGCTGGGCAGGGAAGTCAACCAGCATCAGCCTTGTTATTGCGACAGCTTCTTCTGTTATGTCCTGAGCGAAAATACTTCCAAAATTTTAATTTCTCCCCTTGACTTCCCGCCCGTTCTGTGCTATACTACCCCTCGAATTGACAAGTCAACCCATGCCCGTCCCGGACCGGCAGACATCCGCACCGGACCCCGCCGCCGGAGACGCAAAGGAGGAACGCACCCCCATGGATTCGTCCTGCGACGAC
>Ga0129306_1003609_pt1 | contig 11257 bp, 9 predicted proteins | sample P827metagenome_FD_94438 | JGI IMG/M metagenome (GOLD analysis project Ga0129306, IMG submission 94438) | Capybara group fecal microbial communities from Wisconsin, USA - P827 metagenome | ecosystem: Host-associated > Mammals > Digestive system > Large intestine > Fecal | place: USA: Wisconsin...
AAAATGGCGGCGATATCGTGGTCGGCACTGTACTTGCCCGTCAGCTTATAGGCGATGTAGGAGTGGGCGTTGAGCACCATCTCGATGCGGTCATAGCTCTCCCGCTCGTGCTCCTTGAGCCAGAGGAGCTTGGGCGTCACGTCCTGGAGGGAGAAGTTCCAGCCGAACTTTTCTTTGAGCCGGGCGGCCTGCTCGATGGCCCGGTTGTCCCGGTACAGGATGGCGGGCCGGACCGGATTTCCCTCCCCGTCCAGGGGACACAGGTTGGGGACCATGCCGCTGGCGCAGATACCGGCGATCTCCCGGGCGTCCACGCCGGATTGGGACAGGCAGGCCATGATGCCCAGGCGTGCGCCCACCCACCAGGCCTGCTCGGCGTCCTGCTCCACAAATCCGGGCTGCTTCTGGATGATGTCGTAAAGATAGGTATACTGCGCTCTGCGGCCGCCCTTCCGGTCCATCAGCACCGTTTTGATGCTGCTGGTGCCGATATCCACGCCCAGCAGATATTGTTGTGTCATTGCGGCACCCCCTCACGGTAAAACGTCATTTTTGATCTGGGTCAGGCAAAAGGAGGAGCGGCCAGGACCGCTCCTCCCCCTACGCCTGTATGACGGTTTTAGCCGAGGTGGGTCATGGCGGTCTTCAGGTCCTCGCCCTCATGGATGAGGCCGTTGAGCAGGCCGATGACCCGGTCGGGATGGGCATGGCCCCAGATGTTGCGGCCGATGGCAACGCCCTTGGCGCCGCACTTGAGAGCGTCGTCGATGTTGGCAAAGAACTGCTCCTGAGAGTTGGTCTTGGCGCCGCCCAGCACCACGATGGGCAGGCCCTCGCAGCCGTTGACCACTTCCTCATAGGTACGTCCGTCGGGACCGGAGCGGTAGGGCATCTTCAGCATGTCGGCGCCGGCCTCAGCGGCCACGCGGGCGGCCAGCTTCAGGCTGTCCAGGTTGATGTACTCAGCAGGAGGATTGAAGCCGCCGGGGACCATCTCGGCGATGAGGGGCATGCCGTACTTTTCACACTCCCGGCGCAGACGGCTGATGATGGAGATCATGCACCGCTCCAGGCCGATGTCCTCGCCCGAGATGTCGGGACCGCCGTTGAAGAGCACCGCGTCGGCGCCCACCTTCACGGCCTCTTCCACCGCCACGCACAGGATACTGTCGTGAGAACCCCGGGCGTAATCGGTGCAGGGGAAGTCGGCCCGGACGATCAGGCCGGTGCGGCCCAGCAGCTTCTCGTGCTTGCGGGCCATGCCGATGTTCAGGATGACGGCGTCGGTGCCGGCGTCGATGACCTGCTTGAGGGCGGCGCCCAGGTCGGCAATGCCCGCCATGGGGCCGGAGTTCACGCCGTGGTCGAAAGCGGTGATGATGGTCTTGCCGTCCTCCCGGAAGATGTGGTTCAGTCTCTTGATGGTGCCCATATGATACGTTCTCCTTTCGGTTTGTAAGCGGTTACTGTAATCGGTTACATACATAGTAGCATATCATGCGTTAAAAATCCACCCTTTTTTTACGATCTGCTAAAATTTCTTTTCCGGGATGCCTGTCAACAGGGCGCTTTTGCCTATCAAAAAACGGCGGAACCTGTCCGGCTCCGCCGCTTTCCGTGGCTTCCCTGCAGCATTCGGTTTTCCGTATCACACAAAATCCTCGCTGTCCACCCGGTTTTTGGTGCTCTCCCGCAGGCGCAGCTCCACCGGATAGAGGATACAGGTGGAGAGCTCCACTCCCTCATTGAGCTGGCGCAGCAGCAGCTCGGCGGCCTTCTCACCCAGGCGGCGGTTGGGCGCCGAAATGGTGGACAGGGACGGCGTGAAGTAACTGGCCAGCGGGATATCGTCGAAGCCCATAACCTCCATCTCCTCCGGTACCCGCACGCCCTGCTCCAGCAGGCTGCGCAGCACGCCTGCCGCCATCATGTCGTTAAAGGCGAAAATAGCGGTAGGACGCTCCCTGCCGTTCAGAAATTCCAGCACGGCCCGGCTGGACTGCTCCGGCACAGCGTAATCTGCCCGCACGACCCGGCATACGCAGTCACGGTGCTGCTCAAAAAAATCCGTCACGGCCTGCATGCGCCGCTCGGTGATCAGGGTCTGGTCCCGTCCGGCCACCACACCGAAGCTGCGGTTCCCTTCCGCATACAGGTAACGCAGGGCCATCTGTACGCCGTCGTAATCCTCGATGTACACGGATACCGGCTGAGGTTTGAGCAGGAGCTGCTCCACATTCTCAATGATCACATAGGGTACCCGGAGATGGAGCAGATACTCCTTGATATCCCGGGTAAAGTCGGAGCCCGAGATGATGATACCGTCGATTCCCCGCTGGTCCAGCTTATCCATGCAGCGGGGATCGTTATTGGTGGAATAGACCAGGAGTTTATAGCCCGCGTTGCCCAGCACCTTCTGACTGCCTTCCACCAGCTGATTGAAGAACTCGTTGCGCAGGGTGGGAACGATGCAGGCGATGGTCCGGGTCTGCCCGGTAGACAGGCTCTGGGCAGAGGGATTGGGGACATAATCCGTCTGCTGGATCACGGCCATGATGCGCTCCCGCGTCTCCGGGGACACCTTCTCCGGCTGATTGATGCTTCTGGATACCGTAGCCACTGACACACCGGCCAGCCTTGCGATCTCTCGGATATTCAAAGGAATTCCTCCTGTTTTACCTCTTTCTTGCTTTGCTTATTTTTTCACCATCCATATTACCCTTTTTGTACGAAAAAGGCAACTCCCACCCGGTTTTTTCCGCCAATCTTTTCCTCTTTTCTTTTATTAAATAAATACTATTTATATATTATACTTCAATTCTTCCGAATTGTAATCAATCACTTGCTTTATTTCCACCTCTCAGGGTAAAAAACACCCCCCGGAGATCCCGGGGGGTGCAGGAAGCGGGGAAAATCAGCCGAACACCTTGATCAGGAAACCTGCGGCGATGGCGGAGCCGATAACGCCGGCCACGTTGGGGCCCATGGCGTGCATCAGCAGGAAGTTGGAGGGATCGGCCTCCTGGCCAACCTGCTGGCTGACCCGGGCCGCCATGGGAACAGCGGACACGCCGGCCGAGCCGATGAGGGGGTTGACCTTTCCGCCGGAGAGCTTATACATGAGCTTACCCACCAGCAGGCCGCCCACGGTGGAGAACATGAAGGCGATCACGCCCAGCACCACGATCTTGATGGTCTCAAGAGACAGGAACCGGGAGGCCACGGTAGTAGCGCCTACGCTGATGCCCAGGAACAGGGTCACGATGTTCATCAGGGCGTTCTGAGCAGTATCGCTGAGGCGGTCGGTGACGCCGGTCTCCTTCAGCAGGTTGCCGAACATGAGGCAGCCGATGAGGGGGGCAGTGGAGGGGATCAGCAGGATCACGAAGACGGCCACCACGATGGGGAAGATAATCTTCTCGGTCTTGGACACAGCCCGGGCCTGCTCCATCTTCACCTTCCGTTCCTTCTCGGTGGTCAGCGCCCGCATGAGGGGTTTCTGGATCATGGGGATGAGCGCCATATAGGAGTAGGCCGCAATGGCGATGGGGCCAAGGAGGTGAGGCGCCAGCAATGACGTCGTCAAAATAGCCGTAGGCCCGTCTGCGCCGCCGATGATGCCGATGGAGCCCGCCTCCGGGCCGCTAAAGCCCAGGCAGACGGCCGCAAAGAAGGCCAGGAACACGCCCAGCTGGGCGGCCGCCCCCAACAGCAGGGACGAGGGTCTTGCGATCAGCGGGCCGAAATCGGTCATGGCGCCGATGCCGATGAAGATCAGGCAGGGATAGACGCCCGCTTTCACGCCGATATACAGCACATCCAGCAGGCCGCCATGGTGAGCGATATCGGTGAAGGATACCTCCTCGATGATATCGGGCTCCTTGGCGCCGTCAGGCAGAGTGACCAGATATTCCTCCACCGTCAGCTCCCGGTTCTCCTCCACATTGTAGAGAATCGCCTGGTTGGCCGCATCATAAGGGCAGTTATAGATGTAGGCGTCCCACATCTCCATGTGGTACAGCCCGCCGCCGGGGATGTTGGTGAGCAGGGCGCCGAAGGCGATGCCCACCAGCAGCAGCGGCTCAAACTTCTTGTGAATGCCCAGGTAGAGCAGCACGCAGGCCACGGCGATCATGATAAGGTTCTTCCAGCCGCCTGCGGCAAAGAATCCGGCAAAGCCGGAGTCCTGTACCAGCCCTCCCAGAGTCCCTAAAATATCCATGCAGAACCCCCTCCCTTACGCCAGCACGATCAGGGGGGAACCAGTCTCCACAGTGCTGCCCTTGGGGGCCACGATCTGGGCCACGGTGCCATCCTTGGGGGAGAGGATCTCGTTCTCCATCTTCATGGCCTCCAGCACCACCAGCAGCTGGCCCGCCTTGACGGCGGCGCCCTGGGCTACCTCCACCCGGAGCACGGTGCCGGGCATGGGGGCGTTCACCGTCTCGCCGACGGCGGTGACGGCAGCGGCGGCAGGGGCGGGAGCAGCGGCGGGGGCGGCAGCAGGAGCGGGAGCGGCGGCAGGGGCCGGGGCATAGGCCTCGTACTCGTCCACCAGCATAGCCTTTCCGGCCTCCACCTCCACCTCATAGGTGCGGCCATTCAGGGTCACTTTATATTTCATTTCACTTGACCTCCTTGATGGACTTGAAGCGCAGCTCGTTCAGGGGCTTGCCCATTTTATCGGCCACGATGGCCATGATCATGGCGGCGTCCCGGTCGGGCACATCGTAGAGCTTCACCTCTCCGGCGGAGCCGGGGGCGGCGGGCAGGTCCGCCTTGGGGGCGGGAGCGGGGGCCGGAGCGGCCGCAGGCGCAGGGGCAGACTTTTGGGCCGTCATGACCTTGCCCATGATGACGATTGCGCACATGAGCAGCACCAGGCCGAAAAAGACCACTCCATAGCCCAGGATCGCGGCGATCACCGCGTCGGTGATAGGCATTTTCATCTCCTGGCCCCCTTATGCTTCCTCAATGGTGTAGGTGGCGATATTCTCCTCCTTGGCCTTCCGGTCCTGGAGGAACTTCATGGCCTGGTCGGGGAAGCAGATGTAGCTCATCACGTCCTCCTCGCTGCGGCACAGATCGCCCAGGGCCTCTCTGGCCTTGGCAAACTCCTCGCCGGTGCGCTTTGCATCTTCGATGCGGCAGTCGGTGGGCTTGCCGCCCTCGCCCAGGATCTTCTCCTGCAGCTCCTTGCTGACAGGGCCGGGGGCAATGCCGTACTCACCCTTGAAGTAATTCTTCACCTCGGTAGAGATCTGCTTATAGCGCTCTCCCATGAGCACGTTCACCACCGCCTGGTTGCCCACCATCTGAGACAGGGGGGTCACCAGGGGAGGATAGCCCAGATCCTTGCGGACGGAGGGGATCTCAGCCAGGGCCTCGTCGAACTTATCCATGGCGTTCATGTCCTTCAGGTTGGCGATCATGTTGGAGAGCATACCGCCGGGGACCTTGTAGACCAGAGCCTGGGCGTCGGTGCCCATGCTCTTGGGGGACAGGGTGCCATTATCGATGTATTTCTGCTTCACGGGCTTGAAGAAGTCATTGACCTTGTTGATCACATCCTCCTTCAGACCGGTCTCGCAGCCATACTGCTGGAGGGCATAGAACAAGGTCTCGGTGGCAGGTTGGCTGGTGCCGTTGGAGAAGCAGGAGGTGGCGGTGTCGATCACGTCCACGCCGGACTCGATGGCCTTGACGATGGTCATGTAGGCCATACCGGTGGTGCAGTGGGTGTGGAGGATGATGGGCATGTCGCCCACGCCGTCCTTGATGCCCTTGATGAGGCTCTCAGCCTCAAAGGGGCTCATGGTCCCGGCCATATCCTTCAGGCAGATGGTATCGAAGCCCATAGTCTTGAGCTCCTTGCACATCTCCACGTACTTCTGCACCGTATGGACCGGGCTCTGCGTATAGGAGATGCAGCCGGAAGCCACAGTGCGCTCGTTGGCATACTTCTTGGTCGCCTCCAGAGCGGTCTTGATGTTGCGGAAATCGTTGAGCGCGTCGAAAATACGGATGACGTCGATACCGTTTTTGATGGAGAGTTCCACGAACTTCTCCACCACATCATCGTGATAATGCTTGTAGCCCAGCAGGTTCTGGCCCCGGAGCAGCATTTGCAGCCGGGTATTCTTCATGTGGGACCGAATGGTGCGCAGCCGCTCCCAGGGATCCTCCCCCAGGTAACGCAGGCAGGAGTCGAATGTGGCTCCGCCCCAGCACTCCACGGAGTAGTACCCGGCCTTATCCATGGTATCCAGGATCCCCTCAAAATCCGCCATGGGCAGCCGGGTCGCCATCAGCGACTGGTTTGCGTCTCGTAGGACCGTCTCGGTAATGTTCAGTTTCATCGCGGGTACTCACTCCCTCTATCAATCTACGGCTTTTGCAAGTCGGTGGTCATTACCGTTCCACCGCTTGGATGGTACATTATATTATTCTACCGTATTTTTTCTAAATGTAAAGAGCTTTTGCGAAAGAATTAACATAGAATTTTGTCCACCTGTTTCGCTTTTTTATTTCTTACCGCCGTTTTTCTTTCATACATCACTTCTTAATCCTTCATACTGAAAAGTTAACTGCAAGATATTGCACATCGATCCGCTTGGCAATGTTCCTCTTGCTGTCTAAACCCGGCATGACGGGAGCTATGCATGCTCTCATGTCCAAAAAATCCTCCCGCTGCCAGTATGCAGCGGGAGGATTTTTGCTCCGTGTCTATTGATTGACTGTATCGTCACTTTTTACCCTGCTGTCAATGAGCCGGATCAGCTCCAGCGCACTGCGGAAAGGCAGCTCCTGCTCAGTGTCAAAGCAGCTCAGCGTACCCTGCCAGCTCTGATTCCGGGTTTCCCGGATCTCCACGGAGAAGGTGTTTTTGCCCTGGGATTCCTTCATTGGTCTCCCTTCCTTTCCTGCCATTCGCTGTTTTGGAACGGAAGGCGCTCCGCAGGGGAGCGCCTTCCGTAGAGATGTTGAGCTTACTTGACTTCCGTATTGGTCTTGGAGGAGATCACTTCGCCGGGGTTCACGGACTGGTTGGAGTCAGTCCAGGCACGCTCCAGGGTGACCCAATCGCGGATGGGCAGCAGTTCGAACCAGATCTCGTAGACAGAGCCGTCCTCATCCGGCACGCTCAGGTCATAGTTATGGGAGTTGGTGGCCTCCTGCATATCGGCATAATACCAGGCAGAGGTGTCCATGTTGTCGGGCCAGGTCTTCATGCCGTCCAGCAGGTGGTCTGCATCAGGCTTGCGGTTGAGGACACGGTTGACAATGGAGATGGCCTCCGAGCGGACGATATTGTTGTCCGGACGGAAGGTGCCGTCGGGGTAGCCGCTGACCAGGTTATTGACCACGGCCTTGTTGATGTCGGCACTGGCCCAGTGGCCGGTGATGTCGCTGAACTGATCCTCGCCGCTGTAGTCGCCGCCGAAGAAGCGCACCGCAATGGCCGCAAACTCGGCGCGGGTGATGGGCGCGTCGGGATCAAAGTTTCCGCCGGGCTTGCCGTAAATAATGCCTGCGTTGGTCAGAGTGGAGACCGCCTTGTTGAACCAGGCGGACTCAGGCACATCGTTATAGGGGTTGGTAGTGGCCCAGAACTGGTTGCGGGACTCCTCCGTCAGCAGGCGGAAGAAGATGGTGGCCACCTCGGCGCGGGTGATCTCGGCCTCGGGATGGACCAGACCGTCGTACCGGCCCACGATGTAAGCAAAGTGCTCGCTGGTATCCAGCTCCGGGGGACCCAGAGGCGTGGAGGGCTCGGGAATGACCGTTCCGCCGCCGCCGGGGATATACTCCGCGGTGAACACCCAGCCCACAGCGGCCTGCAGGCCCTGGAGCTCATTGCCCGCCTCAATGGGCAGGGAGAGCTTCACGTTCAGATCCACGCTGTCGCCGGCGTACAGGCGGCCCAGCTCGACGCCCTCGCCCAACTTGCCGGTAAGCGCTTCACCGTTTTTCTCGTTGGTCACAGTGAACTCGGCATTTTGGAGCAGCGTCTCATAGTCCGCGATCTCCTGGGCCGTGACATTGTCATCCTCGGCCCGCTCCATTTTCAGGGTGATAATGGCGGAGCCGGAGCCCACATTGGTCACGTCCACCCGGATCTTCTGCTCCACCTCGTCACCGGGCATGATGCTCTGCATCTCCTGGAACAGGTTGGGATACTTGTGGCCGTGTTCATCGGCAAAAGCGGTGCAGTTGGTGACCACGAACTTCTTCTGGCCGTAGTCAAAGGTCACAGTGGGAGTGCCGTCATCCGCCAGGGCGGTGACCGCCACGACGCCCACCATCACCGCCGCCGCCAGCGCTCCCGCCAGCAGACCGCGCAGTTTGGTCTTCTTCATAGCATGTCACCTCCCCTTAAGGATTCGCGGACAGCGTCTTGACGCCGTTCAAATCGGTATTGACCGTCACCGGCCACACGCTTTTTACCGCGCTGTCAGGCTCGGCCTGGATGGCGTCCACCAGAATCTGCAAGTCCAGGTTGTAGAGCTTGCCGTTCTCGGACGCAGCGCTAACGGTCAGAGAGTCGATCAGATTAGACGTAGGGCTGCCAGCCGCCACGGGCAGCTTGTAATACCAGTAGCCGTCAGAGCCTTCCACCCAATTGGAATCGCCCCAATCGATGGTCAGATCCGCATCAGTCACCGGCTCGCCCACGATGGTACCGGTGTCGACCGGATTTTTACCGGCCGTCGCGCCATCGCGCCAGGAGTAGACCAGCGCTACCCGCACATAGGCGGGGACGGAGCCGGTATTGGTCACCTTGACGTCGCTCTTGGTCGTGTTGTCGAATTCTTCCGTGATCTCGGGCACGATGCTGCCCACCTCAAAGGTGTTGACGATGGGCTCGGTACGGGCGGTGATCCACGCCAGGGTGCCGCCCACCGCCACAGCGGCGGTGAGCAGCAGGGCAAGGGCCGCGGCCGCGCCCTTGGGCCAGCGGGAGAGGGCCCGCTTTCCGTGATACTTATTCCTCATTGTTCTCGAGCCCTCCCTTCTCGTTGTCGTCCGCCGGGCCGTCATCCACCACGGTGGGCTTGTCGGGCACCAGCGCGTCGGTGTTGATGCTCCGGGTGCTCGCGCTGCCCGTCACCGTTTCGAACACGTTCTCAGCCACGGCGCTGCCGCCCAGCCAGTTGGAATTGTTGCGGGTGTTGGTAAAGGTAAGCTCCACAGGCTGTCCGGTACTACCGTCAGCGGTCTGAATGGTCGTGCTTGTGCACTCATACTTCCAAGACCAGGTCTGATCTTCGGTGACAGTATACACACCGGCGGGCAGACCGTAAATGGTCACGCTGGCGGTAGTGCTGTCCCCGAAATCCTCAGGAGTCAACACCACGTCCATGGCAACGTCCACACCAGCAATGTGGAACACAAAGCTCTGCTCGGGAACCTGATTCACCCGCTTGGTGACAGTCAGGTCAAAGTTAGGTACGAACACGTGGACGCGGAACTGAGCGTCCGTAGGAGTTTCCGTACAGTCGCAGCCGCTGTCGGCCACCCACGCAAAGGTAACATAGTTCGTGTAATCGAAACCGGTATGCGTACCGCTCACAGTGACCGCCACGTCCGTGTCCTCAGTGAAAGCCTCTTCAACAGGACTATAGATGTAAGTCAGGCCGGGTGCGGTGCCAGTCATATTACCAGCGACCATGTCGCCGTGCTTCCATTCCACTTTAACAAAGTTAGTAGCGTCATAATCCGGCGCTGTCTCACCCAAGGTGATGGTGCTATCCTTAAAGGTTACCACCGGTTTGAACACGCGGACTGTGGCGGTAGCGTTCTTTGTCACACCGTCAGTGATGGCCTCCCCCTGAGAATCAGGGTCTGCCGTCTGGGAAGGCCTGACTGTCACATTGACTGTGGCGCTCCCGTCTGCCGTATTCGTAATAGTGGAATCAGCAATGACATAATCCACAGTCACAAATGCGCACATGGGGTCAGTGGGGTCATAGTCTTCTAACGTAGCCAACGCAGATGCATCGTTGGGAGCCGCGTTGCCACAGTAGATATTAGTAGTCTTATCGCTGACCGTGAAATTCTTAATCGGCACGTTGGCCCTGGGGATAGTAAAACTCTCCACCGCTGTACCTTCCCCATCGCAAAGGCCAGAAGAAGCACTGTTGGTAGGTACATTGTTGCCGCCCCAGAACTGTGCCTCAGGCACAATTGTAAACTCCACAATCAGCTTTTTACCATAACCGTTACGGCCAGTGACCGACTTATTTGTCACATAGTTCTCCTTGTAGTCGAACCCGGACACATCCACTGTCTTAGTAGCAGTGTCAATCACTACATTATCCGCTTTCCAATTGTTATCGTATTCCACCGGGGTATCCCAAGTGCCGTCCGCCTGATAGGCGGCGGAGGAAACCTTGATATTCTCGGCAGTTACGCCCTCAGGTAGTGTGAAATAGTCGCTGACTACATCCCTCAGTACCGCTGTTTCACCCAAATCAATGCCAGCACTACCAATATTGTTGGTAATGCTTTCAAAAATGTCCGACAGCGCATCCTCGTCTCCGGCGGTTAGATAATAGCCCACATCGCCGCTGATGACGGTGCTGTTCAGCTCTCCAGAGTTAGAATAGCTTGTTGCATCCGGATAGTTGGAGGAGATCAGATGGAGATAGCGGTTAACATTCTCATTGGTAGTTTCAGGCGCCGGGGTAGTCGGGTCAGCGTCCGCAAGCACTCCAATGGTATAGACGGTAGCGCCATAGTCCTTCTTGGTCTTATACGCATTTTCAACACCGCCGCCCTGGTAATTGCTAGGGTCGCCATCGGTAAACACAATCATGATGCGGCTACGCTGGGTCTCTCCTTCGAGGGGAATCGGATTAGCCGCAAAAATACGGTTTGCCATGTCAATACCTATCTCGGTATAAGTGCCGCAGGCTTTGTCTGGCTCGATTACCGGATCTGTTCTACGCACGGTGGTCTCCAGATTGGCTCTTCCCTCCTCAGTGGCGGCGTCCTGGAAGGCCTGGCCATAGATCGTCTGGATATTTGCATCGTTATAATTATATTCTTTTTCGCCAATAAAAACCTCGTCATTATGGTAATAATAGTGGGTCACCCAATTATTATAATCCTCAGGGCCGCAGAAACCCACAAACGCAATGCGGTGATGCACATCGTCGCCGCCGCCCCACACACCATCCTCGCCCTTGGCCTTGGACTCTACGTTGTTGACAAAGCTGTTCAGAGCCGAGAGCAACGCGGTGTTGCGCTTGAC
>Ga0129306_1003611_pt1 | contig 11253 bp, 12 predicted proteins | sample P827metagenome_FD_94438 | JGI IMG/M metagenome (GOLD analysis project Ga0129306, IMG submission 94438) | Capybara group fecal microbial communities from Wisconsin, USA - P827 metagenome | ecosystem: Host-associated > Mammals > Digestive system > Large intestine > Fecal | place: USA: Wisconsin...
ATTCTACTCTTCCATGTCCATATGGATGTTCTCTATCTGGTTCTTTAGCAGCTAATTTAGCTCCTATTATTGTTATTGATGAAGATAACACATCACTTAAATTGTTTACTGCATCTAATGTAATAGCTATAGAATTTGAAATTATACCTACAACTGCTTTAAAACTAGCTAAAAACACATTTGCAATAATTCCTATTATACTCGTTTTAACTATAATGTTTTGTCTATCTTTTTTATCTGCACTTTTCATATTTTACCTCCTAGAATTTGTTCAAAGAACTTTTTCTATTGTATAAAATATTTTACACATTTTGACCTATAAAATCAATACTAATATTAATTTGTTATTGTCGTATTTGTTGAACCATTTCCAACTACTTCTCTCATTAATGATTGCCAAGTAACAGGACCTAATATTCCATCAGCGGAAAGTCCTCTTGAATTTTGATAAACTACAACAGAATTTCTAGTTTTATTTCCAAATATTCCATCTAATCCACCAGTATCATATCCAAGTGTAGTTAAGCAATCTTGAGCAATACACACATAAGGACCTCTGCTCCCTTGTCTAGTAATTGGATATCCACTTTGTACCCATCTATTATCAAAATGCACCCATCTTGGTGTTAAACTAATTGGTTCAACATAAGCCCACACGCCAGAATTATATGCTTGATTTCTTAAATTTACTCTTCCAGCTTCATCTAAATTTTGCCCAGCATCAAAAGCTACTCCTGCATAATGTTGTGAAATATTGCTGTGTCCCCCCTCCCATGGTCTTTTAAACGCAAAACCAACATAAATTGGCTTACCATATAAATATCTAAAACTATTCCATGCCTGCATTGTTCTTAAATCTGTCCATAAAATATTAGATTTACTCCCACCTCTAAATTCAGCAACAGTAAGAGTTCTATTTGTATTATAAGGCATTGCTTCTTTTTCTCCTCTATAATATGTTTCCATTCTATTTGAACTATTATTATATACTAAAATTTTCGCCATTTTATCAACCTCCAATTAGTATATAATATGATAATTTCATTGCCACAGTTCCAAAATCGAATCAAAAACCCCATTCCCGTGGTTTGATTGAACCATGGGGACGGGGTTTGGTTTTGGGTTAAAAAGTTTGCAACTTGCTTTATTGCCTTTTTGGTGTTATAATCTCCGTATATCCAATAACTATAAACCGACTAAGCAGATTACGCTAAATATCAATTTGCTTTAGTCAAATACTTTTTAAGGAGGCTGGTTTTTATGGCACGAATATTAGTTGTTGGTAAATATGTAACCCCATCTGTTTACAAACTCTATAAACCAGATGGTACACTTTTCAAAGTTATCCGTGAAGGCGAAGTTTTTCGGGTTGGCAATTTAACTTACCGCCCTGTTCTTGAACCTAAGAAAAGCGGTAATGGCACTATAATGGTATGCAGAAGATTATCTAAAGATCAAAAAAGAGTGTTAGGAGAAACTGTTCTCTTACATTACAAAAAAGGTCTTTGGGCTCTAGATGCGCCAAGTGCATTATATAACTTATTTACTTGGTATCATGAACCAGAAAATGAGTTAGAAAAAATCTTAGATGAACTTTGTGCTCCAAGAGAAATCGTTGAAAAAGTTGAAAAAATCAATTATCAACCAGAAATTGGTGGAAAAAAAACAACCCAAGTTTACGATGTTATAACAGATTGTCCCAAATATGTTCCAGACAAAGAATTACATCCACACAAAGTAAGTATACAGGGTGGCACATATGTTATATATTATCATTACGATTTATATAATAGAAGGAGGCCTAGACCTGTTAAAATCTTACTAACCGATTCCGCTAACGAAGAAGTCGTGCTAAGCATCTTAAAAAATATGTAACAAAAAAAGAGTTGAACTACTTTTGTAGTTCAACTCTTTTATGCTAATTTTAAATTATTATTTTCTTCATTTAATAAATTTTGTAATTCATCTATACATTCTTGAATTCCATTTGTAAGTTTATTTGCTGCTTGTTTTCCAACAAAATCATTTTCAGATTTGATTGTTTCTAAATATTTAGAAACTGAATTTACATCATTATCTAAATATCCATTTTGCAAATATACTTTATATTCAGTATTTTTGAATTTATAATGTTCTTCAATATTTAAATCTGCTATTTGGAAATAGTCTGAACAAACTTCAATAAAGTTTGAAACACCATTTAAAACATCTTTTCTATTATTTTTTACTACATAATTTTTAGATATTTTTAAACTGTTTTTAAATTCATTTATTTGTTCTTGAGAAATACTATTACTTGAATTTATAAATTCAAAATCTATATTTTCTAATATTTTTTGATTTACATCTTCATTAGAATTTGAAAATTGTAAAGGATTTTTAGCTTTTAAAACTTCAGATTCTTTTATTTCTTTTTCTACACTTTTCAATTCTTTATTAAATTGTTTTTCTATTGTAAGTTTAGCTCTTCCTTCATATGTAAAAAATGCTTTAAATTTTTGCCAAAATCCATTTGTAATATAAGGAACAACTTGAACTTGTAATTTTTCTTTTCTAGTTAATAATTCATTAAGAGGTTTTATATAATTTTCAACATATGTTTCAAATTCACCTTCTAAATTTGCTAAAGCGCCATCTGAAACATTTATAAAATTATAAAATTCTTTTATATTTTCTTTAAAACTTTCTAATGCTGTAACTTTAATTTCATAAGCTGCAGTATTCTTTTTTTCAACTTCTATTAAAGCATCTCTAACAGAAATAAGTTTATTTAAATATTCTTTTTCATTACTTTCATTTAATTCAAATCTTAAATAATTCTTGCTATTTATTTTATTATAAACATCAAGTTTTTCTATCATCTTTTGTTCTCCCCTAAAAATTACTACATAAATATTTTATATTATAAAAATATTTATTTCAACAATTTTCATCATCAATTTTTTTCGCCATAACACATCTTGTATCTCCAATTAGTTCTCTAACTGAAAAACCACATTTTGTATATAGCTCAATTTGTCTTTCATCTTTTGTAAAAACATAAGAATAAACCATTGGAACATTTTGGTTCTTAATTACATCTAAACAATGATTTAAAGCTTTTTTACCAAAGCCCCTATTTTGGTATTCTTCTGTTATAAAAAAGTTGTCTATTTCGGCTTTATTGTTCTCTTCATTAAAAGAAAAATATCCAATCTCTTTTCCATTGCAAAGAATTTTTGTACATTTTTCAATTCCATTTTTAAGATTTTCTTTTTTCCAACCTAGAACTTTTTCATATTCAATTTTTTTAGTATCTTCATATAAGTCTAATTTATTTTTGTATTCTGCATAAATTTTGTCTTCATCATCTTCTTTGCATTTTGCATAATTTAAATTCAAATTATTATTTGCTTCTAGAAAATCTTTTGTAAAATCTACTATATTTCTTAAATTTAAAACTCTGCAATTTGCTTTTCCAATTTTTCCATAAACTATATCTTTGTTTTTCTTTTCAAATAAAGCTCCAATTTCATCAAAACAATCTGAATTATAGTCTACATCATCAAACCAAACCCATTGTCTTGTTCCATTGTAATTTATTGCAGCTCCTTTTTTAGCTAAATTGGGATTACTTACTAATGTTTCTGCAACATGCATACATGTACAATTTGAATAGCCTACACCAAGTAGTAAAACTTTTGCATTTAACTCATATAATTTTCCAAGAGGTGTATTCATTCCAAGAGCATAACTTAAATCATGTTTTTCTACAATTTCATTTTTAAATCTTCCATTAGCACAAAATGAAACTTGCGGATGATTAGATCTAACTGTACCTTCAAAAGTTCTAAAACATTCAGCAATTTTCCCCATTCCTCTAGTTGGTGTATTATTTATATTAAATTCTGGCATAGTATTTCTAATTGGTTCTCTCCAAGTATCTGGAACTGGTGGATGTGACCATGTATCTGGATTAGTATTTCCTCCAGTATGAGCTGGCATTACAATTGTTCCTTGAGCACCAACAGTTTCTAGTAAAGCTTGTACTATTGTAACTTCATCTCCACAAACCCATCCGATTTTAGACATTGAAGAATGAACTAAAACTATGTCTCCTTCTTTTATCCCCAAATTTTTTAAGTCTCTTTTTATCGTATGTATAGTATTAGGAAACTTAGTATTTTTTATAATATCAAATTCACTCATAATATCTCCTAAAACAATTTTTATTAAAAAAATTAAATCATAAGTACAATTTTTTTTCAATAGAAAAACGATGTGTTTTACAAAAAAACACATCGCTATTTTTATTTATCCATTTCAATCATTTTTTCAACAATTTGAATTGCATTACTTGCAGCGCCTTTTCTCGTATTATCTGCGACTACCCAAAGATTTATTCCTGATTTAACACTAAAATCTCTTCTAATTCTTCCAACAAAAACTTCATCATGATTATTGGCATTCATTGCTAAAGGATATACATTATTTTGAACATCATCTTCAATAATAACTCCTGGAGCATTTCTTAAATTTTCTATTAAATCATTTAATTCAAAATCATTTTCAAATTCAATATTTATAGATTCACTATGTGAATTGAAAACTGGAACTCTAACAGTTGTAGCTGTAACTGCAAGATCTGGTTTATTCAAAATTTTTCTAGTTTCATTTATCATTTTTTCTTCTTCTTTTGTATAACCATTATCCAAAAATACATCTATATGTGGTAAACAATTATTAAAAATTGGATATGGGAACTTTTCTAAATCATATTTTTCTTCAGTTCCATAATTTTTTATTCCGTTTTCCAAATCATTTATTCCATGTATACCAGCACCTGAAACTGCTTGATATGTTGAATATACAACTCTTTTTATTTTATATTTATCATCTAGTGGTTTTAATGCAACTACAGCTTGAATTGTAGAGCAATTTGGATTTGCAATAATTCCTTTATTATCTTTAATAGTTTCTGGATTAACTTCTGGAACTACTAAAGGTACTTCTGGATCCATTCTAAAAGCACTACTATTATCTACTACAACACATCCTTTGCTTGCTGCAATTGGAGAGAATTTTTTTGAAGTTTCTCCTCCTGCTGAAAATACAGCGAAATCAAAACCTTCATCAAAAGAATCTTCTTTGAGTTCTCTTACTATATATTTTTTCCCCATGAATTCAATTTCTGTTCCAGCAGATTTGCTAGATGCAAAAAACACATATTCACTAATTGGTAATTTCTTTTCTTCTAGAACTGTTCTAGCAATTCTTCCTACTACACCTGTAGCTCCAACTAAAGCAAATTTATATTCTTTCATAAAACCACCTCACAACTTTTTTTCTATAATATCATATTCAATTAGCAATTAAAATATGAATTTTAAATTTTTTTCAAATTCCAATTTGTCGAAATTTGTCGACGACTTTTTATTGAATTTTAAAATTCATTGTATTATATTTAAATACATCAAAAAAATAATAATTTGGAGGGAAAAATGGGGATTCTTAATTTTCTTACACAAAGTAACCCTATTCTTATAAAAATTATTTCACTTCCGTTTTGTATCATTATCACAATTTTATCCATTAAAGTTAGTATACATTTTTTAAATAAAGCATCTACGAAAAAACAAACTATTTTTTTCTGTACAATAAATGCAAGTCTAATGATACTTATTTTTATTGAGTATTTTCTTTTAAATAGCAAAAATAATATGATAATTACACCTATATGTTTATTTACTATTATGTATTTGATTGTAATCGAACTAATTTTTATTAAAAGATATAATGAAATTGAAAATTCTTCTGAAAAAATAAAATCACTAGAATTAGATAATAAAACTTTAACCACTAAATATGATGAACTTAGTGCATTTCATCACGATTTCAACAACATCATTCAAACAATTGGTGGTTTATTATTCGTTGGAAAATATGATAATTTGAAAAAATATTATAAAGGCTTAAAAGTAGATTGCCAAACTTTAAATGATATGGAAAAATTTAATACCCAAAAGATAAATAACCCTGAAATTTTAGCACTACTTCTTAATAAATATGAACTTGCAAAACAAAACGGAATAAGAATTAATTTAGAAATATTTTCTGATTTAAGCAAACTTAATTCAGATATATTCCAAATTATAAGAATACTTGGTATACTTCTAGATAATGCTATAGAAGCAAATAAAGATTGCATCGAAAAAATATTAAATATCGAACTTAAACAAGAAGAAAATAAACAAATTATTATAATTGAAAATTCATATAGCAACAAAGATGTATCTACAAATACTATATTTCAAAAAGGATTTTCTACTAAAAAAGGAAATCGTGGACTTGGCTTATGGAAAGTAAATAAAATTATAAATCACAATAAAAATATTAACTTACACACCTATAAGTCACAAGATTTATTTACTCAACAACTTGAAATATATATTTAAAACCATAAACAAAAAAGGATAATTTAAATACTTTAAATTATCCTTTTTTTTATATTGCATATGCCCATATTATAATTCTTTGTTTTCCATCATCTGTACAAGTATTAAGTGAAATTTCTGTATCTCCATCTGTATCTCTATCTATGTAAGACGCATCATTTGGTCCAGTAATATATTTGTTGTATACAGTATAAGTAAGTTGCCTTCCTGATGGATCTGTAACATATATTAAATCTCCAATTTGTAATCTAGCATTTTTTGAAAAGAAACGAGAATTCACTGTATTATGAGCAGAAATAACAGTATTTCCAACTTCATTTAATCCATTATCTGTAGCAAATATAACAGCTCCTCTTTCCATAGCACTAAGTGACATTTCTGGATAGATAGTTAAATTTATACCAGTTCTTGGAATTTTGATTTTTGGTGTAACAGTAGTAGTTCCTTGATAATCACTAGTACCATATCCATAAGTTTTTTTAGAATTTTTTCTACTACTAGAAGAACTCGAACCATTTCCATTCTTTGAATTTGATTCTGAATTTTGTGATTCTGAACTTTCGTCTTCCTCCCCATTTGTATCCTCTGAATTTGCATCTTCTTGATAATATGGAGATTGTACAACAAATTTTTGTTGCATAATTGATAATTCTTTTACTTCTACAGTTACAACTTCATTAACTCCAAAATAGGCTATTCCAACAAATCCTAAACTTATTATTAAAATTATTAAAATAAAAACTAATACTTTCTTCAATTTCATAACAAAATAATTATAACATATTTATGTAAATTTTTCTATAATTTTTAAATATTATTTTCTCTTATTTTCTAATCTCTTTAAAAAACCACATCTTTTGCACAATTCCTCAGTAATAATACTTTTTTCAAATCCGTCTATAATTTTTAAAGCTCTTTCTGAACTCAAAATTTCTTCTAAACTGTTTTCAAAAATATTTCCTAAAACAACTTTTCCTTCAGAGTCTATACAACAAGGTACTACAGTTCCATCAACTAAAATAGCTACCTGATTTTTTAAAGCTAAGCATCTTCCTGATTCATTTATAATTTCAGAATTCAAATTTGGCCAAACAAACATCGTATCTTGATTTATAAAAATCTGATCTTTAAGTTTTATCCATTCATTAAGACTCATTTGCTCTTTTAAATCTGACATTTCATATTTTTCTGCTAAAAAATTTATAACTTCTTCATTCTTTTCATTTTGAGAAATATCTTTCAAATTCCATAATCTATATGAAATAATTATATCTGTATTTTCAAGTTCTTTTACACATTCATATATATTATTTAAATATTCCCCTACATCAGTATTTTCATTTTCCAAACAGCTATGTAAAGACAAATTTATTTGTCTTACCGCATTTGATTTTTTTATAATAGATAAATTCTTTTTCAATAAAGTTCCATTTGTAGTAATATTTGTTTTCAAATTATACCTATCAATTATCCACAGAATATCCTCTAATTGTGGATGAAGAAGTGGTTCCCCCTTCACATGCAAACAGACTAAATTTGTATATTCTTTTACTTTTTTTATAATTTGTTCAAAATTTTCTATACTCATAAAAGCCTTTTCCCTTTGAGTATTCAAACAAAATGAACAATTCAAATTACAACTATTCGTAATTTCTATATATATTTTTTTCATAAATTATATTTCATCCTCTTGATAAGTTGTTTCTATCATAAAATCTTCTAAACTTTCAAATCGAGCAGGAAATTTATTTTTTCCTTTTTTTACAAATTTTCTTCCATCTTTGCAAACCATAAATTTCCACATAAGTTCATACTCAAATTTTTCATTTCTATCTGGAAGATAATCATATTGCCATTTAGCAACTTCCCATTCCTTTAATTTTTCTATTGTTGATTTATATTCTTCTTCACTAACTTCTTTTACAAAATAATCCTCTTTTAAATCTTCTAATTCATAACCTTTTTTATATATTATATAAACTGCTGGAAGTTGCCAACTATCTACAACCTCTAATCTTATATAATCAAAATTTTCTATCATTTCTTCTTCCATATTTCTAACCTCCTATTTCAATTCTTTTTCAACTTCTTTATAATTTGGCATATATGTTTTTACCATATTCCAAAAATCTTTTGAATGATTCATATATTTTAAGTGACACAATTCATGTAAACAAACATAATCAATTGCGTTTTCACTAAATTTGCATAAATTTTTATTCATACTTATAATTTTTTTGCTAGAACAGTTTCCCCATGCTCTTTTAAAATTTCTAATTCTTAATTCTCTTGGTTTTAATCCTACAATATTTGAAACTTTTTCCATTTCTTCTGGAATTTTGTTTTTAGCAATTTTTAATATAAGTTTATCATAAGCATTTTCTATTAAAGCTTCTTCATTTTGCTCAATTGTATTTGGAACAAGAGCCACAATTTTATCATCATACAAGTTTAATTTTAATTGCTTCATACCATATTTTTGAATTTCTAACTTATATTCTTTCCCCAAAACTTTTAAAAATTCACCATCTTTAAAACTTACTTTTTTAAATTTATTTTTTTGATCAATATGTTTTTCTACAATCCACTTTTTCTTGCTATCTACAAACTCAAATACCTTATAGTTTGGCATTTTCAGTGGTGCTCTTACTATTACATTTCCTGCTTCTTTTACAATTATACCAATTGTTCTTCTCTTACTTTTTTCCAAAACATATTCAACAATTTTTCCATTATATTCTACAAAATATTTTTCTTCCATTATATGTATTTAAGCTCCCTTATTTTCAACCATTTATCAAAATATTCTGGATTTTTTATTTCTTTTTCAATATCATCTATTTCCATACTAGCAGATATTTTTATGCATTCTTCCACTTTTTCTTTATCTAATATAATTAACTTACCTTCTATATAATGAACTTGATTCTCTATATCCTTTGGAAGTTTTACATTATATTTTTCAATTAAATATGAGTTAAGAACGTCATAATCATGATAAATATCTTTAGAATATGTATCAAAAATTTTATTATAAAAAATATAATCTGTTACTAGATGTAAAAAGTAACCTCTATTAAAACTATTATCTAATTTTCTATCTTCCAAAAATTTATCTAACTGAACTTTATTACTTTTTTCACCATAATGTGTTTCTTTCTTATCTGTAACACTATCTGGAAAAATTACTCCATTTATAAATTCATTATAATCTTCTTTAATTTTTGTTTTTTTCAAATATTCTTCTGCTACTGCTAAATGTATTACATACCCAGCCATATAAGCCTCCAAACAATTCTTTTTCACACTATAAATTTTATCACGCATCAATATAAAAAACAACAAAAACTTTCTACTCTTAATATCGTTATGTTGACTTAGTGTCAAAATCATGCTATAATTGTGATGTTCATTTTTTTGTGAACAGGTTGATGTTTCAACCTTTGAGATAAAGTTAGTTAGATATCAATATTCGGAAATGGAGGTTACTTTAGGTCAATTTTGTATCCACCCTAAAAAAACACAATCTAAGGAGGAACTTAAAATGGATCAGACAGTAGCAGTAACAGAAATCACCATCGCAAGCGTTCCCGCGGAGGTAACTTCAGCCGAAGTTTATTCCGAGGAGGAACTGAAGTGGTTCGAAGAAACGGCCAAGAAGTATGAAGATGCTTCAACAGACCTTTCTGATGAACTCGAGCAGGCCCAGCTGGAAAACAGCTATAGAGAATGGTTTCAGAAGGAAACCGAGGCCTACTTTGCTCCTATGGACTATGATAGTCCCGAATTTCAGGATTACTTGAAGTCTTTCGAGTAATTTTAAACCAAATCTTTTTAACTTTTTTTGGAGGCACTATGGTGCCTCCATTTTTTATTTTAAAAAAGAAGAAGGGGATCCATTTGGATCCCCTTAAAATCACATCATATGATTTACTTAATGTTAAGTATATCTATTATATCAGCATCACTTTCAACATATTCAATCGAAACACGATTTCCTACATCAAAAGTAACCTGGAGCTCATTCACAACAATTGAAGCTTTATAGAGCTTATTGTCATTTCTGAACTTATAGTAGAACACTGTAGTTCCATCAATTTCTGCTGAATAAACAGCTTCGATTGTAGAACTTTTTGTCTTGGTTTCAACATCTTCTGCAGTAATAGTATTAGCAATATTTGCTTTACCGAGCTTCTTCAGATACTCTGATAAAGCGCCTTCCAACGATTCATCCTGAACAACAACAGAATAGTTCTGTACATTGCAGAATGCATATCTCTGCACTAAGCCAGCCTTATCCTTTAGCGTCATTAAATATGTTTCTTCTCCGCCAACATTCACAATAATAGGAAATGTAGCCTGGAAGCCATAGTTCTGAACTAAAGATTCAGCAGCACTCTGAGCAGAACTTTCTTCAGCAGCATTAGAACCTTCGTAATTATATTCTGTTACATTACCAGTTCTGCAATTCATCATTACAAATCCGGCATTAGATTCAGAATTATTCGCAGGTGTAAGTCCGCTGTAGAAATAGATTTCGCCATCTTTACCGATTACTGAAGTATAGCCTTCAAAGTAACCTTCTTCAGATTTTTCAGACTTATAGGTATATGCTAAGTTGTATACACCAGTCTTAGAAACCAGAGAATTCCAATATCCATCTACATAGCTGTAGTGATACTGAACGGTGTCCATAAGATAGCTAAGGCCAAAGTTGTGATCAATCCAATCAGGAGCATCATCAATAGAATACTCTGTAGACTGACCACTTGTTGCATCTGTTACGATAACTGAAGTTTCAACCTTGCCTCCCCATACG
>Ga0129306_1003612_pt1 | contig 11253 bp, 12 predicted proteins | sample P827metagenome_FD_94438 | JGI IMG/M metagenome (GOLD analysis project Ga0129306, IMG submission 94438) | Capybara group fecal microbial communities from Wisconsin, USA - P827 metagenome | ecosystem: Host-associated > Mammals > Digestive system > Large intestine > Fecal | place: USA: Wisconsin...
AGAACATAATATGTTCTTTATCTACAGAACGATGATAATGATATGTTCGTTCACCGCATACAAGGCATGTGGAAACAGTTATGATTTTAGAAAAGAAAGATGTTTAAAAGACATCTTTTTTTGTGGTATAATGTTTTTAGGTGATAATATGTCAAAGTTGTTTAGATTTAAATGTCAGACATGTGGTACAGTTCAAGATGTTCGCGATAATAAGACTTGCTGGAAATGTCATAATATGATAAGTCTTCCTGAGGATGGAATGATTTGGATCTATCGTATGGCTTCTTGTAGAGGATGGGGACGTTCTATGGAAATATATATTAACGGTATTCGTCTTGGTTGTATAAAATACAATGATTTCATCAGAATACCTGTGCCATATGGTCACTATAATGTAATGTTGAAATTTCTCAATTACAAGTTGGGGAATTATAAAGGTATTGGTTTGGAATTCGATATTACTCCTGAAAACAGAGTAATGTATCTTAAGGCTGCACGCGTTATTCCAGGATTCCTTACTAATACTACAATCTTGGAAAAGGCTACTGCTGAGGAAATGCCTCAAGTTTAACATAATATAGGAAAACTTCATGGCTTTAGAAAGGAAATAATTATGAATAAAATAATTTTATATTCAATTATTACTGTTGTAGTTACATTTTTATTATTCGTTCTATTTATAATGATAAAACAAGGTGGCACTATAAACAATAAATTTAAAACTATAATAGGATTAATATTATATATAACTTTACCAATAATATTAGGTTTAATAGTTGTAAAAGCAATGAAAGATTATAACGGCATATTGTTAATAATAGTATTCGGATCACTAGTATTACTATCCGTAACTTTATCAATAGTAAGACTAATAAGATACAATAAATATAAAAACGACAAATAACGACATGTTTGTCATCTACATACAAGACATGTTGAAACACTTTTAGAAAGGTAGAAATATGACAATAATAGAATATGAAGAAAAATATCTTGATGATGTTAAGGACTTATTAGTCGAATTAGAGGAATATATTTTAACTATAGATGAAGATAATCTTGATCAATTACATCCAGATTATAGAGATAAAATGGCAATACTTGATTTGAAAGAAGTTAATGATAATGATGGTAAATGTTATTTAGCTGTTGAAAATGATAAAGCAATAGGATTAATTATGGGAACTATACCTCAGTATGGTATTAATGATTATTTAGATTATAAATGTCCAAAAAGAGGAGAAATAACTGAATTAATAGTAACTTCTAAAACTAGAAGTAAAGGTGTAGGACAAGCATTAATTAATAAAATGGAAGAATATTTTAAATCAGTAGGTTGTGAATATATTTTAGTAGATGTATTTGCGTATAATAAACTAGGAAAAGATTTTTATAATAGGAATGGTTATCATTCTAGAATGTATAGAGATATTAAAAAAATATAGTGTAAAACTATATTTTTTTTACTTTACAAATCATAGAAAAAAATATAATCCTATTATAGTGTAGTAGATAGAAGAAAGTATTTAACAAGAAATACAGTTGATTTAGATGGTAACAAGATTAAAAAATTAATGCTTTAGCATATAAACTATAAAATATGATATAATATTATTAAGGAGTGATAAGTTTATGGACAGAGAAACAAAAAGATATCATAGAATATTAAAATCAATTGAAAAAACTGGAGAAATTTCCAGAAAAGATTTAGATTTTTTAGCTTCTAAGATAGGTATTACACCGCAAGATAAAGAAGAATTTAAAAAAGAATATTATAAAAGTTTATCACTAGTAAGAAGAGAAAAGTAGAATTTATTTTCTACTTTTTTTTGGGCATTTATGATATAATTAATGCATGATAGGTGATAGTATGAGTGATAATAAAAAGGAAGATAGAAATTTAGATTTAAAGGCAACTTTTAGGAATTTAAGATTAACATGGAAATTGTCTAAAGGAAGTAGAAGATATTTAATAATATATGCATTCTTATATATAATTTTATGTTTTTTAAGTGTAGTAGTTCCTATTTATTCAGCAAAACAAATATTACTTTTAAATTCTTATAGTTTTTCACCATTAATAAAAGTTTCTTTATTTATACTAGGTATTGATTTAGTAATAAATATTTTAAGCTTTTTTTCAGAAGTAGCATCTAGATTATATTACAAGACTACATTAGTTAATATACAAATGAATGTTTCAAAAGAAATATTAAAATTAGAAGTAGAAGAACTTGATAAGACTGGTTCTGGTGTATTTATAGATAGATTAGGAAGAGATGCGGATGGTCTTTCTGAAATATTTAGTAGGTTAATGAGTACTATATCTGAAATACTAGCTAATATAGGTGTTATAGGAGCTATATTTGTTATTAGTAAAGAAATGTTTTTATATTTTACAATAACCATAATTTTATTATTTGTCATCGAGAGAATTAGAATTAAAAAAATGATTGAAAATGATAAAGAATATAGAAAAATAAGAGAAAAAAATACTGGCTTTATAACAGAGATGATAAGAGGTCTTAGAGATATTAAAGTTCTAGGATCTGAAAATAGTTTCTTAAAGAATTTTAAAGAAAAATTAGATATAGTTACAGAAAAAAGATATGAAGCTTCTAAGATTAATAGAAAATATAGATTAATATCTAATTCTTTTAGAGATCTTATTAATTTCTCTACAATATTACTTGGAATAAAACTTGTATATGATGAAAGATTATCTTTAGAAAATTTTGTAGTTGTATATATGTATAGAAATAGATTATATGGAATATTAAACTATTTCTCATTTATGGTTGAATATATTAAAGATTATAATTTATCTTGTTCAAGAGTATTTGAGATTACTGAAGGAGATAAATATAAGAAGGAAACTTTTGGTAAAGTAAAGAAAGATAATTTAAATGGTCATTTTGAATTTAAAAATGTATGTTTTAGTTATGATAATAAAAAAGAAATTATTAAAGATTTAAGTTTTAGTGTTAAACCAAATGAGACTGTTGCTTTTGTTGGAAGAAGTGGAGCAGGTAAAACTACAATATTTAATTTATTAACTAAGTTATATCATCCAACTTCTGGAGAAATATTAATTGATAAAATTAATATTAATGATTTAACAAAAGATTCTATTAGAAGAAATATATCTATAATTACTCAGAATCCATATGTATTTAATTTAAGTATTAAAGATAATTTAAAAATAGTTAAACCTAATTTAACTAATGCTGAAATGGTTGAAGCTTGTAAGAAAGCATCACTTAATGAATTTATTGATAATTTGCCAGAAAAGTATAATACTATAATTGGAGAAGGTGGTGTTACATTATCTGGTGGTCAAAGACAAAGACTAGCTATTGCTAGAGCTTTCTTAAAAGAATCAGAAATAATACTTTTTGATGAAGCTACATCTGCTTTAGATAATGAAACACAAGAAAATATTAGTAATGCGATTCATAATTTACAAAAAACAAAGACTATATTAATAGTAGCGCATCGTTTATCTACTATAAAAGATGCGGATAGAATTATTGTTATTGATAAGGGTAAAATAGTAGGTGAAGGAACTCATGATAGTTTACTTAAGAATAATTCTTTATATCAAAAATTATATAAATCTGAAATACAAAAATAATGTAAAATACTCGTTAAGAGTATTTTTTTATATGTAAATTTGATATAATTAATATAAGGAAGGTGCAAGATATGTTATTATCAAAAATATTCAAAAATACAGATGTAAAAGTTACAAATGATATTGATATTAAAAAGATTACAATAGATTCTAGATTGGTTAAACCTGGGTATCTATTTGTTGCGATAAAAGGGTTTGAACAAGATGGACATAAATATATAGAAAGTGCTATTGAAAATGGTGCAAGTGCAGTTCTTATTGACGAGGAAAGATTAGATGATTTTAAAGATGTTAATGCCGAAGTATTAACTGCTAAAAATACTAGATTTTTACTTAGTCCAATTTCAATTAATTTTTATGAAAATCCAAGTAAAGAATTTAAGTTAATTGGTATTACTGGAACTAAGGGTAAGACTACAACTAGTTTTATGATTAAAAAAATATTAGAAGAAGATAATAAAAAGGTTGGATTAGTTGGAACAGTTGCGTGTTATTCTGGAAAGAAAAAATTAATGGATTCAGAAAGAACTACACCTGAAGCTATAGAATTACAAGAGATGTTTAGAACTATGGCAGATGATGGTTGTGAATATGTAATAATGGAAGTATCTTCACAAAGCTTAAAAATAGGTAGAATAGATGGTTTAAATTTTGAAACTGGTTTATTTACTAATTTATCTGAAGATCATATATCTCCACATGAACATCCAACTATGAAAGATTATTTCTTATCTAAAGCTAAATTATTTGATATGACTAATAATGGTTTTTGTAATATAGATGAACCTAAGTCTTTAGAATTAATTGATTTAAAACCAAATTGTAAGTTTGGTACATATTCTATTCATAAAGATAGTGATAAGAAAGCTACTAATATAACAATAACTAATGTTTTAACAACATTTAATGTTAATATTAATAATAAAGAAGAATTAGTTAAGATATCTATTCCAGGAGAATTTACTGTTTATAATGCTCTTGGAGCAATTAGTATTTGTGAATATTTAGGATGTTCTTCTGAGTCAATAATAAAAGGTTTAAAGAAAGTTAGAGTTCCTGGAAGAAGTGAACTTGTTGATAATGATTTAGGACTAGCAATTATGATAGATTATGCACATAGTCCTGAGAGTTTAGAGAATATATTAAAAGCTGTTAAATTATATACTAAAGGTAGAGTAATTAGTTTATTTGGTTGTGGAGGAGATAGAGATTCTAGAAAAAGACCAAAGATGGCTAAAATATCTGGTGAAATAGCGGATTATACAATAATAACTTCTGATAATCCAAGAACAGAAGATCCAGTTAAAATAGTAAATGATGTTGAAGAAGGAATAAAGGGTATTACTGATAATTATGAAGTAATAGTAGATAGAAAAAAAGCTATTGAAAAAGCTGTTAAGATGGCTAAACCTGAAGATATAGTTGTACTTGCTGGTAAAGGTCATGAGACATATCAAATAATAGGTCATGAATATTTACCTTTTGATGAGAAAGAAATAGTAGAAAATATAATTAAAAAAATGAGTTAAGTTTTTACTTAACTTATTTTACTAATAATGATATAATAAAAAACCGTTAAAAAGAGGGAAAAGTTTATGGAACAATTTATAGTAAAGAAAGAAGATATATTAATTAATTCTTTAAGAGAAAATTTAACTAAGTATTCAAAGAATAATATTAAAACATTTTTATCTAAAGAAATGGTTGTTGTTAATAATAGTGTACAAACTAGATATGATTATTTAGTTAAAAAAGGTGATAAGATTAGTATTAGAGAAACTAAGATAAGAGTTCCTAAACTAAGAAAAGATATTAATATATTATATGAAGATGATGATATTATAGTTATTAATAAACCTGCTGGATTACTTACTATCGCTACTACAAAAGAGAAAGAGTATACTTTGTATCATTTTGTTATGGAGTATTTAAAGTCTAAGAATAAGAATAATAAAGTTTTTGTTATACATAGATTAGATAGAGAAACTAGTGGAATAGTTATGTTTGCGAAGAATATTTCTAGTAAGAATTTATTTCAAAAGTCATGGAATGATAATATTATTAATAGATGTTATTATGCAGTTGTAGAAGGTTCTATGAAGCAAAAAGAAGGTATTTTAAAGAGTTATTTAGTAGAAAATGATAAATCATATATGGTTTATAGTACACCTAATAAAAAAGAGGGTAAATTAGCTGTTACATTATATAGAGTAGTTAAAGAAAATAAAGGATATTCTTTACTAGATATTAATATTAAAACAGGTAGAAAGAATCAAATAAGAGTTCAATTAAAAGATAATGGAAATATAATTGTTGGAGATAAAAAATATGGATCAGAAAGTAACCCATTAAATAGAATGGCACTTCATCAATATAAACTAGAATTAATTGATCCAAGAAATAAGAAGATAATTAAATTTAAAACAGAAATGCCAACAGTTTTTAATAAATTAATTAAGTAGGTGATTTTATGATAATTACTAATTTTAAAGATTATAAGATTTTGGATATGGCAAATGGAGAGAAAGTAGAAGATTGGAATGGAATTATTCTTAGAAGACCAGATCCACAAATTGTATGGAATCAAAAAACTAATAATGAAGTATGGAAAAAAGTAGATGCTCATTATCATAGAAGTAAAACTGGAGGAGGAGCTTGGGAAAAATTAAAAAAGGTTCCTGATTCATGGCAAATACAGTATAAAGATTTAACTTTTAACCTAAAATTAATGGGTTTTAAACATACTGGTTTATTTCCAGAACAAGCTTCTAATTGGGATTTTATGATAGATAAGATTAAATCTTCTAAAAGAAAAATAAATGTTCTTAATTTATTTGCTTATACTGGAGGAGCTACAGTAGCATGTGCTTATGCAGGAGCAGATGTAGTTCATGTTGATTCTTCCCGTGGTATGGTAGATTGGGCTAAAGAGAATATTAAATCATCTAATTTAGAAGATAGATATGTTAGGTTTATAGTTGATGATGCGATTAAGTTTGTCGAAAGAGAAATAAGAAGAGGTCATAAATATGATGCGATTATTATGGATCCACCATCATTTGGTAGAGGAGCTAATAAAGAAGTATGGCATTTTGAAGATAATATTTATGATTTAGTTGAATTATGTTCTAAGTTATTATCAGATGATCCATTATTTTTCTTAATTAATTCTTATACTACAGGAATTAGTTCTGAAGTTCTCAAAAATATATTAGAATTAACTGTTAATAAGACTCATAAAGGTATTATTTCTAATGGAGAAATAGGTTTACCTATGGAAAATAGTGATTTAGTTTTACCATGTGGTATATTTGGTAGATGGGAATCAAGTAAATAGAGGTATACATGAAAAAGAAAAAGAAGAGAAGAGTAAAGTCATTATCAGTACTAATAATTCAATTAGCTTTTATGATATTTATTACAGTGTCTTTTGTTATAAATGCTAAGTTTTATTCTATGGCTATTGTTACAGGTTTATTGTGTGTATATTTATTACTAGATTATTTAGCAGGTCATACTGAAGATGATAAAGCGAAGGATATAATATATAAAGTATCTGATATATTTATGATAGGTTCTATTATTGCTTTTATAGGTATGCTTGTATATAGTTTTATTAAACTTTTTTAAAAAAAGTATAAAAAAAATCAAAATTATTTATCTTGATTTTTTTTTATGCTATAATTATTTAAGATAAGATACGAGGGTCTATCTAGGAGGGTTTATATGAAGAATATAAAAAAAGGCTTTGATAATAAGAAATATGTTAAAATTCAAAGTAAAAATATCAGAGAAAGAATAAAGCTTTTTGATAAATTATATCTTGAAGTAGGTGGTAAATTATTTGATGATTCGCATGCTGCTAGAATATTACCTGGTTTTAAGAATGATGCAAAAATTTCTATGTTTAAAGAATTAAAGAATGAACTTGAAATTATTTTTTGTATTAATGCTAATGCTATTGAAAAAAGAAAGACTAGAAGTGAATATGGTATTACATATGATTTAGAAATATTAAATTTAATTAATAAATCTAAAAGTATGGGATTTAGTGTAAATAGTGTTGTTATCACTTTGTATGATGATCAACCTAGTGTTGATAAGTTTATAAAGAGATTAGAAAGAAATGGTATTAAGACATATATTCATAGATATACAAAAGGATATCCTACAGATGTTGATACAATAGTATCAGAAGAAGGATATGGTGCTAATCCATATATTGAAACAACTAAACCTTTAGTTTTAGTTAATGCACCTGGTCCTGGTAGTGGAAAATTAGCTACATGTTTATCACAAATCTACCATGAAAATCTTAGAGGTGTTAATGCTGGATATGCTAAATTTGAAACTTTCCCAGTATGGAATTTACCTTTAAAACACCCTGTAAATATGGCTTATGAAGCAGCTACAGCAGATTTAGCAGATGTTAATATGATAGATCCATTCCATCTAGAAAAATATGGTAAAACAGCTGTTAATTATAATAGAGATATAGAAATGTTCCCTGTTATTAAAAAAATATTATCAAAAGTTAATAAAAAGATAGAATATAACTCACCAACTGATATGGGAGTTAATATGATTGGTTTTTGTATAACTAATGATTCAGTTGTTAAAGATGCATCTAAAAAAGAAATAGTTAGAAGATATTATAATGAAAAGAATAACTATAAACTTGGTTTAAGTGATGCAGATACTGTAGAAAAAGTTAAGTTATTAATGAACGAATTAAATATAGATGAAAATTATCTAGATGTTATTGAACCTGCTCTTAAAGCTAAAGAAGAAAAAAATGCTCCTGTAATAGCTATGAAGATAGGTCATAAAATAATTACTGGAAAACAAACTGATATTTTATCTCCAGCATCTTCATTAATATTAAATGCTATTAAACATTTAAGTAAAATACCAGATGATATAGATTTATTATCACCAAAAGTGTTAGAGCCAATGCTTAAGTTAAAAAAAGAGATTGATAATGAAAGTAAGTTAACATTACCTGAAGTATTAACAGCTTTAAGTATTTGTTCAGTTACTAATTCTATGACTGAAAAAGCGCTTTCGTGTTTACCAAAGTTAAAGTTTGCTGAAGCACATGCTACTTATATAGTAGAAAATGGTGATAAGAAGGTTTTAAAACAGTTAAAAGTCAATTTAACTTGTGAAAGTGAATTCATTCAAGAAATTAATTTTAAATAATTAATTGTTTTTTCAAAATATATGTTATAATAAAAAAGTATTAGGAGGAAATATGAAGAAAATAAGTAAAATATTTTTAGTAACATCTTTAACTATCTTAACCCTAGTAGTTACAGGATGTGGAAAGTTAAAAGTTAATACACCTGCAAATAATAATGGTGAACAAACTAAACAAATTGAACAATCTAAAGGAAAATGTAAGTATTATGAATGCTTAACTAAAATGAAATATAAAATGTCTATTGACGAAGTAACTAAGATTATTGGTATTGAACCAACTAAATCTAAAGATACTCAATATGAATATGATTTTGGTGATAATAGAAAGATAACAGCTAATACATCTAGTGATGGTTCAATTATTAGTATAGAAGTTGATTATGATAAGAAAGAATTAACTAATAAAAAAGTTACTTTAGAAAATCTACAAGATATCAAAGCAAGAATTAATGATGGTATTTCATACGATGAATTCAAAAAAGCTGTAGGTGGAGTAGATGGTACTTTAGTAGAAGTTGGATCTTGGAATAAATATATTTGGGTTAAAGCAGATGGTACTAGTTATGTAACTGCATCATTTGGAAATGAAACTGGAAAATTAATGTTCTTCAGTGGATATGGAAGATAATAATTAAAGAGTATGAAAATACTCTTTTTTTTGTGATATAATTAAATGGGGTGTTACGATATGAAGAAATATGATGTTGTTATAATAGGTGCTGGGCCAGCTGGTTTATTTTGTGCCTATGAATTAATTGAAAAAAATAATAAACTTAAAGTAGCAATTTTAGATAAAGGAAAACTTGCAGAAAATAGAGTATGTCCTATGAATAAGAATGGAATACCATGTCAAAATTGTAAACCATGTAATATATTATCTGGTTATGGAGGAGCAGGTACATTTTCTGATGGTAAATTAAATTTTATTCCTAAATTAGGAAAGAGTGATTTATTTAGATATATGTCTGAAGAAGAAGCATATGAAATTGTTGATGAGACTGAAGAGATATTTAATAAATTTAATATGGATGCAGAAGTATTTCCTAGTAATATGGATGAAGCTAAAGAAATACAAAAAAAGGTTGCTAAATTAGGTCAAAGATTATTAATTATTAAACAAAAACATTTAGGTAGTGATTATTTGCCTAAATATATAGAAGATATATCTAATTATTTAAAGAATGCTAATGTAGAACTTTTTGATAATACTGATGTAATTGATATTAATTCTATTAAAGAAGATAAACATGTTGTTAAATATATTAAAGGTAAAGAAGAAATAGAAGTAGAATCTAAGTATGTAGTAGTAGCTCCTGGTAGAACAGGTGCTAAATGGGTTCAAGAATTAGCAGATAAATATAATATTCCATATTTATCTAATAGTATAGAAATAGGTGTTAGAGTAGAAGTTAGAAAAGAAATTATGGAAGATATGTGTAATGTTATATATGATCCAAGTATCTTTATAAAAACTAAGACTTATGGTGATGAAATAAGAACATTCTGTACTAATCCTGGTGGATTTGTTTCTAAAGAAAATTATAATGGTTATATATGTGTTAATGGTCATTCTCTAAAGGATGTTAAATCTAATAATTCTAATTTTGCTTTTATATCAAAGGTTAATTTAACTGAACCTGTTACTAATACTAGAGGTTATGGTGAAGCAATAGCTAGAATAGCAAATGTTCTTGGTGATTCAAAACCTATTATACAAACATTAAAAGATTTAAAAGTAGGTAGAAGAAGTAATTGGTCTAGAATTAATAAATCTTTTATTAATCCTACATTAAAAGATTGTGTAGCGGGAGATTTAGCTCTTGTTTTACCACATAGAATATTAGTTAATATAATTGAAGGCCTTGAAATACTTGATAAGATTATACCTGGTGTTAATAATGATGAAACACTTCTTTATGGACCAGAAATTAAGTTCTTTTCAAATGAAATAGAGACAGATAATAAATTTAAAATAGAAAAAGATAATTTATATTTTATAGGTGATGGAGCTGGAAAAGCTGGTAATATTGTAGTTGCAGCAGCTACTGGTTTAATATCTGCTAAAGACATATTAGAAAGAATTAAAAAAGGTGATGAATAATGAAATTAGATATGCTAGTTAATAAAAGTCATCCATTAGATAAAGATTTTGTCCCAGAAGATTTAGTAATTTATACTGAATATAATGGACCAAAGATAGATCCAAATTATAAAACAATGGTTGATAGAGAAACATTTAATGCTTTTTTAGAAATGCAAGAAGCAGCTAAGAAATAAGGATATTATATTATTATTGATTCTGGCTATAGAAGTTATGAATATCAACAAAGAGTATTAGAAGATACAATTTCTAAAAAAGGAGAATCAGCATATAGTACAGTAGCACTACCAGGTACATCTGAACATCAAACAGGACT
>Ga0129306_1003613_pt1 | contig 11253 bp, 12 predicted proteins | sample P827metagenome_FD_94438 | JGI IMG/M metagenome (GOLD analysis project Ga0129306, IMG submission 94438) | Capybara group fecal microbial communities from Wisconsin, USA - P827 metagenome | ecosystem: Host-associated > Mammals > Digestive system > Large intestine > Fecal | place: USA: Wisconsin...
ACAATGGCATTTTTCCTTGAGATTGTTCAGAGCAATCTGCCAGAATACGAACAGAATTATGCTGAAGAGTATTTTGACTGATTGATGTTTCCCTACTTGACCTTCGCAGTACAGGCCGTGCTGCGGAGGTCATTCTTTTCTCTGGAAGAAAGAAGTACATAAACAATAATTGGAAATGATGGACACTTCTGATTTCAAAAGTGGAAAAGCAAGTTGGCAGTCCTGAAGCGGGTTAATACAGAGAAGAAGGTCTGTTTTCCTATTTTCCACTTTTTCAGAAGTCTTAGTATAATAGAAAACTGTCATCTGTGAATATACAGGGAAATGTTCCTAAATTGATCTATAGTAAAATGGAAAACTGGAAAATAAGATAAGAATGAAGTATGAGAGCGACTTCTGCTCATCCAATTTCATTTTGTGTTTTGGAAGGAAAACTGGAAAATGGAAGCATTAATAATTTGATACTCATTTGGCTGTTGTAATGACTCAAATAAAGCTTTTTTGATGTCATTTTTCCCTTCCTAAGAAAAATATTTTTTGTGCCTATTTCGTGCAGTCCCAGAGCGGATTTGTTGAGTGCTCAAAATGTGGCAGGATTGTGTTTTTCGATCTTTTGATGTATAATAATATAAAAGATCAGGGCAATCCCAGTATCTCTTTCAATATAATATATCGGGCAAATTGACAAGTAAGCCGTCATGCTGACCTGTACCGTCGATGGACAGTTTGCAGAGGGACGGAAGAATGTATGGGACCGAAATATGGAATTGAAATATGGAACTCAGTATGGAACCGAAATATCAGAAACGAAATATGGTAGTATAATTCAGACCCGAAATATGGAATTGACATTTTAGAAGCGCGGTATGGGAAGATAATTAGGCACGAAATATGGAATAGAAATATGGATAGATAATATGGAATAGAAATTTGGAACCGAAATTTCTGAGAGGCCCGAGCAGACGATAGCAGGATACTTGTCTTGCGTATCATTGTTCGGGTCTCTTTCTGTCTAATTATCATAAAGAAAGGAACTTCTAAAATGTCAAAGACTATAAATAGTATATTGGAAAAGGCTACAAATGACTATCTGGACAGTATGAGCGGACAGAACACACCTGCACCAAATGACACGGAGCAGGATCTATTGGATAATATCAGGCATGATATCCAGGCCGAAAATGCTATCAGAGTACAATCGAAGGAGACTAAGTTAAAGATTCCAGAAAAGCTCGCACCAGCTCAGATCGCTGACATCATTGCTTACTTTTATCCTGTTTACTGTATTATGACGGGAGGAGAAGGGTCGGATAAAGCATATGATCTTTTAGCAGTATATCAATCTCAAGGCCCCAATGAAGGAATTTATGTGACAGACGACGAGACTATTCGCTCTTTGATAAGAAAGTACAACTACACTATCACAACTCATGAGATCGAAGAATGTATCGTGAAACTTCGTGAAATTGTACCCCGTAAAGAGCTATGCAGCGATCGTAATCTTATTGCTGTCAACAATGGTATTTTTGACTACGACACAAAGCAATTGATTCCTTTCACACATGAGCAAGTATTTTTGTCTAAATCCCGTGTGAACTACGTTTTTAATCCACCCAACCCAGTAATCCACAATAATGAAGACGATTCTGATTGGGATGTGGAATCCTGGATGAAGGAATTATCAGATGACCCAGAGATTGTAGAATTGCTCTGGGAGATACTTGGAGCCGCAATCCGTCCGCAGGTTAAATGGAATAAATCAGCGTGGTTCTATTCAGAAACAGGTAATAATGGAAAAGGCACGTTATGCGAATTGATACGGCTTCTCTGCGGAGAAGGATCATATGCGTCCATTCCGCTGGCGGACATGGGAAAGGATTTTGCCTTAGAACCTCTTACAAGAACATCTGCAATTATTGTAGATGAGAATGACGTTGGTACATATATTGATAAGGCAGCATCTATAAAAGCTATTATTACGAGCGATGTGCTTAGCATCAATCGTAAGTTTAAAACTCCGATTTCATTCAAGTGTCACCATTTTATGGTGCAATGCTTTAATGAGATGCCTAAAGTTAAGGACAAATCCGATTCATTCTTCAGGAGGCAACTGTTTATTCCGTTCACTAAGTGTTTTACTGGTGCAGAACGTAAGTACATCAAGCATGATTATCTCCATCGAGAAGATGTGTTGCAGTATGTTCTTTGGCGTGTACTTAATATGAATTACTACAACCTTTCTGAGCCTAAGGCATGTATGCAGGCTTTGGCAGATTATAAGGAGTACAACGATCCTGTCAGACAGTTCGCCCAGGACTTTCTGGGAGAGGCAAGATGGTCATTATTACCATCAACTCTTCTGTATCAGGCTTTTCAGAAATGGACCGAAAAGAATAACCCTGCGGGTAGGGATAAGATTATGGGCAGGAATACATTCTTTAACGAATTCCAGAGGGTCCTGAAAGATTTCCCTCAATGGGCTTGGGCAGATAATAAAGGCGGTCGTGATAAAAAGATTAAAGGTGAAGGATGCATGGAAGTGTATGAACCTCTGCTTGAAAAGTATGAATTGAAGGAATGGATGAATCCGAAGTATGTTTCAAAGTTTACTGCTACGATAGAAGATAGATGCACTCCAGCCCCAGGTCAGTACACTGAACTTTATTATCGAGGAGCCTATCGTGTGTATGTGGAGGAAGGCTGAAAAGCCTTCCTTCCAGGGAAAAACGATCATTATACCTGTCATGTTATACTTTGAGAGTGCTCCAATAGGGCACGGCATGAGGAAGCCACATCTACTCTCTCGATGGGTTTGTATTATGAGTTCTGGAGCATCCCAAAATTCTCTACTGTTGTTTTGGTTCAGATTGTTTTTACAGAAATGGCATCTATCGAAATGATTAAACCCGTGCTATAACGTAAATGACAAGTAAATATGTGCAGGAGACGGACTGCCTGGATAAAACCGTTGCAGTTCTTATGTAAGAACCAGCCGTGATAGGATTTGCGAACAATCGCATCTTATCGCGGCTTCTTTTGTTTCAGCCAATAAATAGAAAGTGAGGATTCTATTATGAGTGAGAAAAAGAAATTGAGCGAAATGACACTCGAAGAAAAAGTTTTATATTATCAGCATATGGCTGCCGAGGCAAAAAAGCAGATGGTGAAAAAGGCGAATGAGAGATACATGCTTATCGGTAAGATTGTCAGTGAACTTTTCGATGACATCCCCGTATCGGAAAATGAACTGCAAGCCTATTTCACCAATTTGGCTGAGGCATATCATCTCAGCATGGATGACATCTCAGACGAGTCAGAATGATTAGCAGGATAAGCCTTGTGCTTCGCACACGGCTAAGGGTGCAACCCTTATTGAGTAAGAGAAGCCGTCCAGTGGCAAACTGGTCAAGCGCAGCGCTGAAACCGCAAACGACGTGCGCGGACAAGAGATGCGTCTGATACGTAGTGTCAGACCTTCTATTGGGCAACATGTGGCATAGCCCATGTTGTGGGACGGCGCGTAGAAACGAAGGGAGGTTGATTTTGAATGGCAGGAGCATACAGCATTAGTGTTACGGGCGATGATCATGCAGAGAACCATTCCCGTAGAGCCTATACGCCGTCAAATGCGGAGCGGAGTATTTGTTCGGAGAACCTCGTAATCTATGATTGCGGAAACGATCGCGTAGCATTTAATGATTTCTTCCGACAGTCGATTCTGGACTACAATGCGAGACAGACAAGAGACGATAGGAAGAAATCGCTTGACTATCTGGAAGCACTCGAGGCAGGAACCGAAGGTTATGGTCGCGGTGATAAACAGGAGAAGCCATTTTATCACCATGTCTTACAGATAGGCAATAATCAAACGCTGGGTGTTACGACAGACAAGTTTGATTTTGACCATTGGAAGCAGCTGAAGAAAGATGGCAGATATGATGAGGCTGCGGCATATGTGAAGAAACATCTGAACCGCTCCGAGGACCGAAAACAGATGACAGCCGTTTTAGAAGAAGTCGGTCGCGGGTTACAGGAGAAATATCCATATTGTAAGTTTTGGGGAATAACGATTCACCGTGATGAGCCACATGGAACAGATCATATGGATATCCGCTACACGATCTTCACTGATGGTGAAAAGACGGGGCTTGCGAAACGTGTTTCGATGAACAAGGGCTTGGCGAAAATGGGCTTTGTGTCCGATAAAGAACGTACGGCTTTGCAGAAGTTCCAGGATGCAATTAAGGCCGATATTCAGGCAGGCATGGAAGCACGCGGATATGAACGTGATTATAGGAATAATAATGAAAAACATGTCAGTACATCTGTGTATCAAGCACAGAAAGACAAAGAGAAAGCAATCGCTGAAAAAGAACAAGCCGAGGCACTCGTAAAAGAACTTGAACAACGGATAACTGAGTTAAGACAGCTCGAATATCGGCTCGACCAGGCGGAAGAGCTTTCAGAAGGTGTTGTATCAAGGAAAATGGATCATGACTCTACGGCGCGAAGGTTGCCGAGTATCAATTACTAAGGAGGAGCGATATGAAAACAAGTATGTATAGGCGGCAGTGTGACATGGACCGCGCAGTTAGACTTGGAGGAATTAGAAGGAAAGAACATGGACAAACCATAGAGGAAACGCTCTTCATATGGGGTTATGACTTTATTATTACATGTGTTGTCTCAGAGCCAAACAGATTTCATCTTCATAAAAGGGGTAAATCTTGTAAATGGTACAGTTACATGAAAGAGCTCACCTTCGAAGAAGGAGTCGAATGGATTAAGAATAATCTTCCTGAAGCAGCAACGAACTTGTTTTTACCGATTATTGAGAAGAAAGCTACAGATCGGATCAGTAACTAATATGACTGCCCCACCTCTGCTTTTTATAGCAGTGGCGGGGCTATCAATTATAACGTCCAGGCAAAACTATCAAAAGTCATCAAAATGGTGCATATCGATTTTGATTCGGATTGAGGTAGGACAAGGAGTTTTTGCAGTTTTGAAGAAAAAGGGATTTTTGATGTGGAGACCACTATAATAAACGGTGGTTTATTCTGAAGTGAAGGAGATGTATTACATGAGTACGATATGGGGATATGCGCGTGTGAGCACGCCAAAACAAAAGCTGGAACGGCAGGTCGATAACATCAGGCGTGCCTTCCCTGATGCGGTTATCATACAGGAAGAATTCACAGGTGCAACAACGGATCGCCCAAGATGGAAAGGTCTTGAAACTCGCCTCAAGCACGGTGATACAGTCGTATTTGATGAGGTATCTCGTATGAGCAGAAATGCTACTGAAGGGATGGACCTGTATGAACAGTTATTTGACAAGGGTGTCAGGCTGGTTTTTCTAAAAGAGCCACACATCAACAGTGATGTGTATCGCCAAGCAATGGATGTGCAGATGGCGAAGCAGAAAAAGACTGGTCATGCCTCTACAGACAAACTAATCTCAACTATAACCGAAGCCCTGCATGATTATATGATTGACTTAGCCCGTGAACAGATCCAGCTGGCATTCCAGACAGCACAGCATGAGCTGGATTTTCTTCATCAGCGTACTCGTGAGGGTGTCAGGAAAGCCCAGGCAAACGGTAAACAAGTCGGACGGGCTGAAGGTGCTCATGTCGAGACCCAAAAGGCGAAAGAATGCAAACCTGTAATTCTTAAGCACTCCAAATCATTCGGCGGTTCCCTCAGTGATGAAGAACTGAAAAAGATGCTGGGGATTTCCTATGGATCTCTGTATAAATACAAGAGAGAACTGAAGATGGAATAAAAAAGGAGAGCACCGTCACATTTCTGCAACGATGCCCTCAGTCAACTCGATGCATCGAGCATTCGGGTGCGTAAAGATATACTCTTCGACCAGGCTTCTCAACTCAGATGCAACAATTCTGGAGCCATAGGGACTGTCCTTCGCTTCGTCAGCGATACGATAGAGGATGTCTCGATCTATGTTGATGCCCATGTCTATTTGTCTGGCTAATTTCTCTAGTTCCATGTCTGCGATGCGTCTGTAGTCAAGCATTTGTGTCTGGCAGACAGCGTTGAACCTACCGATGAGTTCGGCTCTGAACCCGTAGTCCGTGAGCATATCTCTTGTGATTACAAGGCCCTCATCTGCTGTATCGGTTGATGTGCCGAAACCCATAGGCTTCTTTCTGTGCTTCTCATACAGAGAAGAGAAAGCACCGTAGCATATGAACGATACGTTCTCTGTCTCACCGATATGAGACATATAAAGTAACAGTTCATCTTGTACACGAAGGCTATAGTTATGTTCGCCAATATTATCTACAATCTTGTCGAACTCATCGATTTGAATAAAGGTGTGGTGACCATTTTTACTTATGCATCCCTCTGCCTTTAATTTCTCGATGATGCCTGATATCTTGTAACCGCCACGGTATCCTTCTGATGTCAATAAACTTGCATTGACTATCGTACCGCAGGCGGCTTTCCACTCGTTGGCGAGCACCGACATGAGCAAAGACTTGCCGCTACCCGAAGGTCCAGCCACGAGGACGTTACTACAGGCATGATATTCAAACCCCATGTACAATGCCTTTGCAACACAGCGTTTGACATCTTCGTTACCGACTATCTGGGTATCAAGGAACTTTACGATATTTTGCATCGTAAAGTCCTCATGATACGTCTCTTCCATCCAGTCATCATCGGACGGCTCTATTGGCGTAAAAGGGATGGAACAACTGCGATTCATTCCACCGACATCATCAAGAGTCATTTTACGATCCATCTGGTCGGTGTATTTTTCTTTGATATAGCTCATTATCATCACCTACCTATTGGATCGCTGCCAAGATGGCAAAGATGATTGCAATGATAACCCATAGCCCAATCAGGAACAGGAAACAGTTTCCTATCTTTTCCACCAGTTTTAGAGGGCTAAAACCGAACATGTAACAGAGAATAAATATCAGTATGATGGCCGTTATCATTATGCTTTAGCCCTCCTTTCTTCATGCGACAGACGTTAGCCCGTCCTGCACCAGTTTGTCTTCAATGAGCGACCACATGCGCTCCGATACTTTCCGTATCAAATCGAGTGATTTCATCAATTCGGGTGTTGTTCGATCTGCGGACCATCCGCTGACATATCCAAAGGAATAGTCACCACTATCGATGCCAAGCCTCTGACAAAGGATATATGCGATACTCTCGGCAGACACTTCGTGTTCTGCACGGGTATGTGCTGCATGGGTATATTCTTCAGCTTCGGCTTCGCTGAAAATCCATGCGTGAGCCTGCTCATGAAGAATCGTCTTAATCGTATCGCAAGGACTCATGTCACGCTGTACGACAATTCGTAAGTCTGACGGAGAGAAGAAGCCACGGGCGGACCCTTCGATGTCAACGACGTCGATAGGATAGGGTGATGCGTCGATAAGTGTTTTGATGATATCTGCCGAGCCAACGACATCAGTATCGAGAGACTGAGACAGGCTTGGTAAAGGCGTATCGTCAATGCTGTACGTCTGTGAAATATCGAAACAGCTCGCACAATGGAAACCCAGTCTGTCGTGTTCGACACCATTCGCATCCTTTTCCTTGTAATAATGAGGAGCCAGCACCTTCAAGGCTTTTGAGCCTTTTTTGACTTGTCTATGGTGCTTCTGATTCCACTCGGTGTAAGAGGCTACGAGGGAACAGGATGGCATCTGTTGCCACAATAACAGGCAGTTCCCAAAACTATAATGTCTGAAAGATGAGAGGAAATCGAGATATTCCTGGAAACGACCGCTTTCAAAAACGTCTCTTACTCCGTCCTGCAATTTCTTTATCAATTCTTGTGTTTTACTCATGAATTTGCTCCTTTCATACAGCAAAAGAAATGATCCTTTGACCCTTACGGATGAACATTTCTTTGTTGTGATATAGTTTCATGTATTTAGCGACCTGTTCATCTGTTAGGTCCCCAAAGTCATCTTCTGTAAGGCCCGCAACGATGAATGTGCCACTGAGAATGTCGTAGATTTCTCCATTTTCATCTCTAAGAGCACGGTTGAGTGGAAGTCCAAGGATCTTTCCTTCGTCGTTGCAAATGATGCCAACGGGATCGTCAAAGGGATACACGACCTGTATATCTCCAGTCACGATTTCCTGGAGGCTTTCCAGATCAGATTGGATATCTGCTACACGCGGGCGGGCATCGGGTTCTACGATGATAGCTTTCATTTCTTTGTTCCTTTCTCGGCCATATTACCGTCATCATGGTCATCGTTTTCTGTATCAGGCTTGCGATATACCCCTTTGGCTAACCTGCTTGCAATGATTAAAGCATTAAGCAGTTTGGGGTTTTTCTTAAGGTCCATAACGTCTTCCTTGTTGAAAGACGTAGGATCAGCGTTTTCATCTTTGGGGACAGGAATCCATTTACGCTGCAACAGAAATCACTCCTTCCCTCAATGAGAAAACATGGTCGGACAGGCGGTCGATTTCGGCAACCTCAGCACGATTGATTTCATGAACCATGTGGGCGAGAGCATGAACATCCATGTCAGACGATACAGCAAGGCATTCGTGAATAGATGACGGCAGGATAAAGCAGCCATCTGGGAACACTTCACCGAGTTTCTGCTGAATTGTTTTATCCAGCATGGCAGTCGCGCCACAGTACTTGCCTTTGGTTGTGACTACATACATAGCAGGAGAGTCATCCCGCGGAGGGGTAACAAGGCATACCTGCAGTACTTCGGACATCTTCATCATTGTCTGAGTACCTGCTTCATTCTCAGAAGAAGCAGCGCTCAGATCATCGATTGTGACATAAGGCCACTGCTCAAGAAGGGAATATGTGATATCCCATGGAGCACAGCCATCAGGTGCTGGAAGTGCAAGGTAATACGTTTTCCAGACATCCGCAGCGATATGCTCCTTCACAATCTTTTCAAGGTCATGAAACTCACTGCTCAAAAGTCTGGCGCGGACAAGGTGCCGAATATCGTCGAACTGTCTCATATCGATCCTAAACATTTGTTTTCATCTCCTTTCGCAGAAATAAGAATCATCACCACACCCGAAAAAAAGACTGCCAGAGACGTTCTCTGACAGTTGCAATCACCGAGAAACATTGAAAAATAAAGTTTCTTTGATATATTGTTAGGGCATAGAAAAGTTAAGGGAATATGGAAACACGACTGTTTTGAAATGAAAAAACGGAGGATACTATGGCAAAATATACTGATGATGAAATAAGGCAAATGAAGAAAATCACGTGTAAGATTGCTGGTGATTACCTTGGGATATCATCTATGGCTGTAAGCATTGGTATGAGAAATAATCTTTTGCCGATAGGTTTCGCTATTCATAACGAAGAACGGGATAGAGCATTTTCTGAAAGCTGGTCTTATCAGATCATTGCAGAGAGACTTATTGCATACAAGTACGGAAGAATCTCAGAAGTTCAGGTTCAGAATATTGAGAAGAATCTTTCAGTTATTATTCAACAGTTTGAAGAGATGAGGAAAGACCTGGTTTTTCTGTTAAGCGAAAACGCAGATCCGCAGAATTAGAGCTATATGATTATGCGTTTTCGCTTGGTAAATATTCTGATGAAGAAAAGAAATACGAAGGAAAGGAACTGCCAGGATGGAGAGCAAAATAGGGATAGTAAAGCTATCAAGGAAACAATTATACGATGATGTTTGGATGTTATCTGTTGCTGGAGTCGCCAGAAAATATAATTTGAATTATAGTCGGCTAATAGGAAGTTGCAAAGAGGCTGAGATTCCTTACCCTTCTTCTGGTTTCTGGACCAGGAAGAATTTGGGGAAAGACGTTTCATCGGAGATTGTTCCACTGAGAGGTGATGAGAATCTTCTTGTTGAACTTGTCAAGAATGATTCAGTGGTAAAGAGAATTAAGAAGATAAAGCCTGAAGCGGATCATGTTGAAAAGGAACCTGTCGGAGAACCTCCTGAAGAAGTATCGTCCGCTGCTGAAGGAAAAATAAATGACGGTGTTGCTTTGGAGGAAAATGTAAAAGAAAAGGTTATTCCAGAACTGACAGGAGTATTGGATTTTCTGGGACAAGATGAATGTGAAAGAGTCCTTACAGCAGCATATACACTGGAAATAAAAGAAAATGCGAGATTACATAAAGCACTTGTACAGTATAAGAGGAGAATTTCCGATTATGCTGCACAGCTAAAGCAAGCCAAAAAGCAACCATATTACAATCCTCGTTATAATAAGCCCGACAATGAGCCAGAGTTCTTTAAAGAAGTATCTGAGAGGGGTACAGCAAGGCTAATGGCAATTCTTGATGCAGTATTCAAGGCTGTAGAAAAGCTGGGTGGATCTGTAAACGATGATTTATCAATAACAATCAAAAATGATGTAGTTAGGTTTAGAGTTGCGGAAGCTGAAGATAAAGTAAAGCATGAGCTTACAAAAAAGGAAGCACAGGAACTAATACAGTACGAAGATGATATTAAACATAACAGATGGGCTTCAAAACCTCGTATCCGACAGTACGATTACGTATATAATGGAAGGATTCGTATTGTATTTGGAGAGAAGAATTTCATCCGTGATTCTGAGAAGGAAAAACTCGAAGACCGTTTGGGTGATATTCTTATTAAGCTTTATGAAAAGGCCGAAGAGAATCGGATTGCCAGAGAACGCCGCGAAGAAGAACAGCGAAGGAGAGAAGAAGAAGCAAGAAAGCGAGAAGAATTACGCAGAAGGAAAGAATTAGAAATCGCGCATACCAAAGAGTTGGTAAACAAGGCAGATGATTATCGGATTGCTTCAGATATAAGGGCTTATATAGATGCTGTGGTAGAGAGCGGCAACGAAGAAGCAACGTCAGAATGGATAGAATGGGCTCGGAGGAAAGCAGACTGGTATGATCCAACTATCGCCTGGAACGATGAGTATCTTGGGAGAAGAGAGCATGGCAAGAGCAAAGAGGAAAAGGATTTGGATAGAGTATCAGCAAGGAGAAGTTGGAACTGGTAGGCATCAGTAAACAAATACGGATTTGTTTGAGAACTTCATATTGAAGGCTTAATGTCATCATAACGAAAGAGCCCGTCAGGAAAATTTGAATTCCTGACGGGCTTATTAACCAACAAACGTTGAATTCTTCACGTTTTTCTGGTATTATAGCGGAGCAAGGCTAAGGTACTATGTCCACTTACAAGCCTTTTGAACGTCGCGCTGACACTCAAGCTGGAGCTGTCGACCTGACGTAACAGAGGCTACAAAACGACA
>Ga0129306_1003616_pt1 | contig 11242 bp, 14 predicted proteins | sample P827metagenome_FD_94438 | JGI IMG/M metagenome (GOLD analysis project Ga0129306, IMG submission 94438) | Capybara group fecal microbial communities from Wisconsin, USA - P827 metagenome | ecosystem: Host-associated > Mammals > Digestive system > Large intestine > Fecal | place: USA: Wisconsin...
CAACGTGCAACCAAAATTGATTACTTCAGAATCTTTTGGTGCATATTTTGTTACTGCATTATAAAGCATTTTATTTTTAGTCGCTTGTGAACTTGCCTGAATAACTCCGATTCTCATTCTTCCCCCACAAATTCCGATTTGTCATACTGACTTAATCAAACCATTTTCCCAAAAGGCTTCAAAAGTGTTTGCCACTCCGCTATGTTCGGTGATTTTTCCATCTACTATTTTATCTATATTTACACCTTTGATTTCTATGGTCTTATTGGTTGGCGTTATTCCTAAAAACTCACCACTATGAGTGCCTCGCATGACAAACTCTGAAACAACATATTCGCCATCTTCAAATTGTCGGGTGATACTCATTGTGTAATCAGGATATGTATTTCGGACAGCTATAAGATGTTGACACATTTCTTCCACATCCTCTGCTGACAGAAAATGCGCAGCCTCGTCAATCAGGTTTTTTGAAACCACATCCTCATAAAAGTATTTAACTATTTCTTTGTTATTCACGATCCACCTCGTCAAATCCGAAGTTGTCTGTTTATGCAGAACGCAGTTATATCGAACTGCTGGCCCGTCAGGGTATTCAATGACGATCTTCTCCTCCGAAAAGCCGCATTTGCGGTAGAAACCAATCGAATCATCATCCGTTTGGGCTTTGACGCATTCCAGATCATCCAATTCCATTACACGCCGGATCAGTTGTTTTCCGATTCCCTTACGGCGAGCATCAACAGATACGGCTATTCCAATGATTTCCGCGGCAGCATCTGAAAACTTCAGGATTATCATACCTGTTTTCCTGCCTTGATCTTCATATACAAATACTTTTGTCGACGGATCGCATAACAGATCATCCATCTGTCCTTTATAGTCCTTGTATGTCGGATGATACATACAGGAAGCATAGATTGAAAACGCTTCTTCTGACAGTAGCCAATCAGCATTCTCGCATAACATAACCTTCATAAACATCCTCACAAATGTCGATTTTGCGTCATCCCGACAAACTTGAAGTTATCTTTCCATTACCTATCAAAAGCTTTATCTTAGTTTAGCTAGCATAACTACATCGTGAAACTCACGTCCAAAAGGATAGTGGTGTAATACCCCTTCTTTTATATAACCATTCTTTTCTAATACTCTTACCGAAGCCTGGTTATCAACCATAACCATTCCTTGAATTCTTGATAATCCAAGTTCCTCCATACCAAATTTCGTTACAATTTGCACCGCTTCAGAAGCTAGACCACCCCCCCAGAAAGCTTTCGCAAAATGATAGGAGATTTCTGCGTTTTGCTTCTTAATAAAGCCTCCAAGGTCAATACGACCAATAACCTGATTGCTTCTTTTTTCTCTAATACACCAGGTAAAAACAAGCTTTCTCTTCAGAAGTTTGTCATTTATATTATTTAGCCAATTGCTAATGTGTGGTTCTTTATCAAATAATGGAACACCCCCACCTAGATATCTTTGCACATCTTTGTCACGTAATATTTCAAAATATGTATTCATGTCTTCTCTTGTAAATGCGGTGAATATTAGTCGTTCAGTTTCCATCTTTGGAATCGATGAAAAATAAGAATTAAAATCGCCCATATCTCTTTCTCCGTTGTTAACAAAATTCCGATTTGAATTATTCTATCATGAGCAAGACAACAGATGGATATATTGATGCCTCAAGATCAGCAGAAATAACTAGAGATGAGGCCAATGTGATCTTCGTGAAACCCAGTGTTTTCACGGCATAACACATTTTTCTACCTTTTTCTACCACGAAAAAGGCCCGGTTCAACAAAAAAAGAAAAACCCGAAACCCTCATAAATACTGAAGATTTCGGATTTTCCAAGTCATCGGAGTGACAAGACTTGAACTTGCGGCCTCTTCGTCCCTAACGAAGCGCTCTACCACCTGAGCCACACCCCGATATGAATTGTCATTACTGTGCTTAAGACAGCTTATATATAATAAGCTATGCACTTAAGCGTGTCAAGGGGTATTTACAAGAGCCATGCGAACGCCTTGGCCGTTCTGATATCCGGATCCGCAAAATGATTGCCCGGGTTCCACTCTAACGTACATTCAACACATGATGAGGTGAGGATATCACGTGCCTGCTCTATCCGCTCTCCTACAGTCGACATCACCGGATGACGGGTGCGGGATTCCGCATCCCCAAGGCTCAGATACACTTTACCTGCATGTATGTCATGCCCGCCCATATACTCCGTAAAATCCGGGTACCACACAGAAGGAGACGCAGCAGCCACACCGCCGAACATATCCGTCTGATAAGCTGCCCATAGTGCGAAAAGGCCTGCGAGCGAATACCCTCCGATATAATACTTCGGTTCATCCGTCCCCGCATCCGTACGCAGATAACCAAGGATTGCCTCCAGGGTGTCCGGTGCTCCTCCCTCAAAATCCTCTTTTCCATATACTGCGGGAGCATTCCATGGTGACAGATCATTGTTCCAATTATCAACAAGGACTGCTATCAATCTGAAATCAGTATCGTTGAGCCCATGGATCTCAGATATTTCCTTTTCTATCCCATCGGCGCTCCGGCGGTCAAAAGGCTGTACCAGAACAACCGGAGATCCGTAGGTGCCGAATTCCATATATTCCATATCACAGTATCCTCACTCACAGTGCGCAGCTTCCCGGGGCGCCTGTGCTCATAACTTATCATAGTACCTGCTATATGATAGAATCAATGGTGATACAACGTTTACATTTAAAGAGGAACCAGACATATGGATAAGAAATATGACGTGATAATAATCGGTGCAGGTCCGGGCGGAATCTTCACGGCCTATGAACTGACAAAACTGCGCAGCGATATGAAGATCGCCGTATTTGAGGCAGGCGGAAAGCTCTCCGAGCGCAAGTGTCCGATCGACGGTGATAAGGTCAAGAACTGTGTTCACTGCAAGACCTGTTCGATCATGAGCGGTTTCGGCGGTGCAGGAGCATTCTCCGACGGAAAATACAACATCACCAATGATTTCGGCGGAACCCTCTATGAGCATGTAGGGCGTAACGAAGCCATAAAGCTGATGGAATACGTGGATAAGATCAATCTCGAGCATGGCGGCGAAGGTACTAAACTCTACTCCACCGCAGGATCCGACATCAAGAAACGCTGCATGCAGAATAAGCTCAAACTCCTCGATGCATCGGTCAGACATCTGGGTACGGATATCAACTATATCGTGCTGGAGAATCTGTATAAGGATCTGAAGGACAAGGTGGATTTCTTTTTCCACACAGCCGTAGAGCACGTGTATAAGGAGAATGACGGCTACCGCATAACTACTGCGAATGACGAATACGTCTGCGACAGATGTGTTATATCTGTAGGCCGAAGCGGCAGCAAATGGATGGAAACGGTATGCGACGAGCTGTCCATCCCCACCAAATCAAACCGCGTTGACTTAGGCGTCAGGGTTGAGCTGACCGCGGATCTGTTCTCCCATCTGACAGATGAGCTCTATGAGAGCAAGATCGTATACCGTACCGAGAAGTTCGAAGACCGTGTGCGTACATTCTGCATGAATCCGCACGGCAGCGTGGTCGAGGAGAATACCAACGGCATCGTCACAGTCAACGGTCACAGCTACGAGGATCCTGCCAGGCAGACCGATAACACCAATTTCGCGCTGTTAGTGGCGAAGCATTTCTCGGAGCCCTTCAAGGACAGTAACGGATACGGCGAGAGCATCGCCAGGCTCTCCAACATGCTGGGCGGCGGTGTCATCGTTCAGAGATTCGGCGATCTGATCAGAGGAAGACGCAGCACTCACAAGCGTCTCGACGAGAACTTCGTGGTTCCTACACTTCAGGCAGAGCCCGGTGACTTAAGCCTGGTACTGCCCAAGCGTATATTAGACGGCATCATCGAGATGATATATGCGCTCGATAAGATAGCTCCGGGTACCGCCAATGACGATACCCTGCTATATGGTGTAGAAGTCAAATTCTATAATATGGAGGCTGAAGTCGACGAGAACCTCGAGACATGCCACAAAGGGCTGTATATGATCGGTGACGGAAGCGGTGTGACTCACTCTCTGTCCCATGCTTCCGCCAGCGGAGTATATGTTGCACGGATCATGTGCGATGCGGGCTGATACCCACAACAGCGAGGCAGCGGTCCTAAGCAGTTGCAGCCGCAAGTGACCCTGTCGGTCAGTTACAGAGCCTCGAGTACCTTGCACAGATAATCCCACGTCCGGGCCGTTGATGATATGCTCAGCGATTCGGATGTCGTATGTACATCAGACATATCCGGGCCTATGGACACGCAGTCCAGGCCCGGTATCTTATCGGCAAAAAAGCCACACTCCAGACCTGCATGTATTGCTTCCACAACCGGCTCATTACCGTACATGTCTGCATATGTGGTTGACATAATATCTCTCAACGGAGATTCCTTCGAATACTTCCATCCCGGGTAATCACCGCTTATCTCTATATCCGCTCCACCCAGTTCACCTATAGCGCAGAGCTTGTCTATCAATGCCTGCTTGGCCGATGCCACGGAACTTCTGACAGCGAACTGCATGCACAGCTTACTCTTCTCCAGCTTCATGACACCGAGATTGAGCGAAGTTTCGACCAGTCCGGTCACATCTGCGCTCATGGCCATCACTCCGTTCGGGAGACTCTTTATCAGCTTCGCGATATGCTTGGTATCATCCGAGTCTATTATGGTAGTCCAGGTCGACTTACCTTTCTCATCTTCCTTATCAAATACGGATAAAGAGATGTCCATCTTCGGGTCGGTTGTACTGTATTCAGCCAGAATGGCTGAGCGTATCTCATCAAATATGCTGCGGATCTCATCGGTGCTCTTGCTCGAGGGTCCCTTATCACCGATGGCAAATACCAGATGAGAGGAAACAGGGATGGCATTATCCACGACACCGCCCCCGATATCAACCAGCTTGATCGCGGCTTTCTGGCACGTCTCATAGAGGATGCGTCCGGCCAGAACGTTTGCATTTGCTCTCCCGTGATGGATCTCGGTGCCTGAGTGTCCGCCTGTGCATCCGCTAATATCTATCCTGTATGTGATAAGACGGGGAAGCGGATAGTGCAGAAATTCCTTAGTCAGATGAACTCTGGCACCGCCGGCACATCCTGCGAGCAGATGTCCCTCCTCCTCACTGTCTATATTGAGGAGACGTCTGCCGTTTAATACGGATACGTCCAACCCACGCGCACCGTCCATGCCGGTCTCCTCATCATTGGTGATCAGAACTTCCAGCGGAGGATGGGATAGACTATCCGAGTCAAGTATGGCAAGAGCATATGCTATAGCGACACCGTCATCTCCGCCCAGAGAAGTATGCTCGGCGGATATCCTGTCACCGTCTATATGAAGTTCAAGAGAATGCTCAGTCATGTCGATGTCCACATCGGGATCATGTACCGCCACCATATCCATATGTCCCTGGATGATAAGCGCAGGATGATCCTCATAACCGGCTGAACCGGGCTTATATATGATCACATTGCCCGCATCATCGGCATGATACTTAAGGGCACGCTCCTCTGCAAATGAACACAGATAATCGCGAATAGCCCCGGTGTTACCGGATCCGTGCGGTATCGCACATATCTCCTCGAAATATTGAAATACTCCGGTGGGTTCAAGCCCTGTTAAGACTGACATGTTGTATGTACCTCCAACGTAAATGACATATATGCTGTATATGATGTTTGGACCAAGATGGTCAATCGTCAGTTGTCAGCTCATGCGCTGTGTTTACGTACCACGCTTATGCTTACTCGTTTGCGTATCGTTCTATGATGCCTTCACATGCATCATACAGCTGACCGTATACTTCGGCAAATCTGCCGGTATACCAGGGATCATCGATCTCCTCTCCCGGTCGACCGGCCAGGTCCATACACAGAACTATCTTATGATCGGGATCACCTCCGAAGAATCTCTCCTCCATGATCCGTCTGTGTATCTCCTCTGTCGCTATGATCAGATCAAACTTATCGTAATCGGCTCTGCGCACCTGGCGCGCATGATGACCTGTACAGTCAATACCATGTCTTGCCAGCTCCGCTCTCGCCGGCGGATAGACCGGATTACCGATCTCCTCGGTCGACGTTGCAGCGGACTCAATATAGAACCGGTCCTCCAGCCCCCGCTTTGCGGCCATATTCTTAAGTATATACTCTCCCATGGGGCTTCTGCATATATTGCCCCAGCAGACGAACAGAACTCTTATCATTCAAAAAATCTCCTCTCAAAATGCCGGACTTTGCGCTGTTTTGCGCCATTTTGCGTGCAGCGCCGGCTGCCACATAATTGTATACAATATCTGTCAGAATGGCAATCTTGCGCAAAGTGTGGCATATCTCGGCAGTCAATCGTAGTCAAAACGTAGTAAAAATCGGGGGAGTTTACTACTGCTACTTTTCAGCCGTGGGTGCACCCCCCCTTTTTCTGGGTTCACTTTCGTGGGTTCATTTGCACCCCCCCTCTTTCGGAAAATGGGTTCAAATTAGGGGGTGCATTTGCACCCCCTGGGAAGATTATCTTCCAAGATAACTTACTATTACTTATTTTCTGCTACTATATTTTCTTAACAGGAACCAGCTCAATATATCCTCGTTCTCCTCGTGGTTCGAGCTGTATTCTTGGGTTCTTATCATCCCACTTAAAGCCAATAAATTCAGGATTATATTTCTTTTCAGCATCCCAGATTTCGGTAATGGCGACTTCATAATCTTCGTCTGCAAACGGTTCGCCTCTGAACAGCAGATATGTAGCAGCCGGAAGATCAATAATCTCAAATCCTTCAGGCACTTTGCCCGAATAATCTTCCTCAACTTCAACTCCCTGAACATACTCATTTGTTACAGGTTTTCTCATTTCCTGAGGAAGCCACATACATACAGGTTCTCCACTAATGGACTTTATACTTTTAAGCAGCCCCCATACATCACATCCGACTTCTTCACAATAGCTGAAATACTCGTTAGCATTCAAGCCTCTTTTAATGATTACTTTTCTTGAAGGTTTTTCAATTACCTGAATAAATACATTTCTTATTTCGCTCATTTTTCTCTTTTTCCTTTCATCATCCATAATGAAATAAGGAGTAAACAACCAGATTGGAATCGGACTCAAGGCATATTCTTTTGGATTACAGCCGAATTCACGTCTGAAAGCACGCTGATATCCATCCACACTTCCGAATCCCATATCCATTGCGACGTCAAGAACTGATATTTTCTCATCCCTAAGACGCAGGGCTGACTTCGACAGCTTAAGGCGCCTGATATAAACTGCCGGTGTCATCCCGAGATGCTTCAAAAAAAGCTTCCTTGCATACCCGGGTGAAAATGAAGAGCATCTCGCAAGATCATCTATAGTAATCTCTTCACTAATATGTTCAGTTATATAATCCTGCATTACTCTTACTGCTGCTCTTGTTTCGTCCAATGGCTCATCTCCTTATGAGCGTATATTATCAAAATAAGAAATTGTATTTCTCGACTTTTTTTACTCTATTAAGCTGTAATATATTCATCTCCTCGATTATGCTGGAATATATTCAGGTTACTCTCCATCCTTCACGTGGTTATTGTACTTAATAGTGGAGATTATTCAGAAGGTAGGAATTTATGCAAATAATGCATTGTTATTATGAATTCGGTTTCATGGGCTTTAGTATAGGTCAGTCTTTTCCCTTCGGGAAAACCGGTATATTGCTCTATTACTTTTCTCTCCTGCTCATTCAATTCATTAATCATAGATTCTCACTCCCGTTAAACTGGAAGATATTATTTCCTTAAGTACTTCTCATCCGATTCATATTCATCGCTAACAAATCGTTCCACTGTCATGTGAAGATCATACTTATCGCGAAGCTCGGCCAATTGCTTCATCATAGGCGATGCATGATGTGAGTCTATAGCAGCCTGATCAGACCAGGAATCAATAAGCAATACTGTGTCAGGATCACTAATAGGCTGAAAGTATTCATATCGCAGATTTCCTTCTTCTGCACGAATAGCATCAGCTATACCTGATGATTCCATTTCATCCGCAAATGCACGTGCATTTCCGTTTATTCCCTTATAGTACAGATTTACAGTTATCATATAACCTCCTTAGTAAGTTATAAGCTAAATTCAAAGATATTTTGATATCAATTCTTCTCAAATTGTTCTAAAACCTTTTTAATGTTCTCTGCGTTTGGAGTTATGATATTGATATCTACTTCCGGATGTTCCCTGACATACGCTGTAAGGAAGCCCATAAGATTTTCCTTTGTCTCCATATAGTCATCTACGATCACCTGATCGCTATATCCCAGCTTCTTCAGCATAACAGCAGAAACCACACCGGTACGATCTTTTCCTGCACCGCAAAAATACATAACATTAGTGTTTGCATTCATTATGGTACTGATGATCGTATCCATCTGTGCATCAAGCATTCCCAGGTATGTTTCAGCAACTGCCTCCGGAGAACTTGGTGTATCTCCACCTCCGGTTACCGGCATATGAAAAAAGGTGAATCCTTTCTCCGTTTCAAGCCTGCACGGTTTAACCTTATATTCTTTCTCCTCGCGCAAATCCACAATGGTTGTAATGTTATTATTAACAAGCCATAACACTTCATCATCTGATAGGTTTCCAGGAAAGTCACTTCTAATATAACGCAAGTCTCCCGTTGGCAAGGCTCTTGTATTCAATGTGGATTTTAATAATGAACTCATTTGTTTTCACTTCTATGTATCACCGAGACATGAGTGATTTTGTTTGCCTCATCTTCATATTCTTTTTCAAAATGCATGCCGATTGCTTCTGCTGTTTTATAGGATGCTTCATTCGTGTATTTGCAGTATGAGTACAATGAAGGATAATCCGTATTTTCAAAAGCCCAGTCCCGGACAGCCAGTGCAGCTTCCTTGGCAAATCCCCGTCTCCAATACTTTTTATGAATATGATATCCAATCTCAGGTAAGTTCTCTCCGTCAATCTTCTGTATGGTAATTCCGCAATCTCCGATAAATTCTCCGGTTTCTTTCAGAACAACCGCCCATAATCCGAATCCGTACTTCGCGTAATTCTCTATATTCCATTCGATCCAACATCTTGTCCTTGTCTCATCAAACGGAGCAGGGTAATGCTGCATCGTCTCAGAATCAGACATTATTTCATACAAAGCATCAAAATCATCCGGTGTATACTCCCTGAGCAGGAGCCTTTCAGTTTCAATCATAGTTCCCTCATTTCCGCATATTTACAAGTTCTTCTATACCCGATTCAGTCTGATCCACACCGGGGTTTTGGTTGGTCATTACCACAGCTGCGTCTCCCGTGATGTAATTTATCCTGAGTATAACTCGCTATCCAAACATATTTTCAATATCCTTCTCCTCATACAATTTCGAGGACAATACCGTATGCTGATCAGGAAACAGTTCTTCACAAATCCTAAGTTCAAGATCCTGTCTGTGCATCCAGTGTCTGACCAAACCATCCTCGCCCGCAAGTCCGTTTCTGACTGCATGAGGACTGTGGTCAAAATAGTCACAAAGCATTGCAAACCAAACTTCATTGCCTTTGTCGTCAACCCGGTCGTGCCGTGCAGTCTCAAGATTTCTTCTTATATCATCAGATTCTGCCTTAAGATATGCAATATGTATCTGCTTATCACCTATGGCCTTCTTAATATCTCTGTAAAACTCTATGATGGCTTCGTCCTTCATATCCCTAAAGAGTATCATATCCTCAACGATATTTTGAAAAAGAGCACACTCAGTGATCATTGGAGCGCCGTTCCATCTAATGAAACGATTCAAAACAATTTCTTTGAAATGTTCCGGTGACACACGGTTGTTATAAATCTCATATTTTTCCATTTCCTGATAAAAACTCCGGTCATCAGTCCTGACCTTTGTATAACAGACAACAGCATGCTCATCTTCAAAATGGGTTTTTAGTTCAATCTCCGCTCTCAAATAAGGATACTTTTCCAGCGCAGCCTGATAATCTTCCATTCCCATATATGCACACCATGCAAGTTCAATCGGAGAATAATCACCTTCCTCCAGCACTTTACGATCGGGACATTTCTCTGATAAAAGCTTTACAAGGGTGCTTTTACCGCTTCCCTGTATACCTTCAACAAAATATGTCATATTCCGAATTACCCCTTCTCCCTATATATACTTCTCAATCCCACACTGTTCTACAATCTTTTTCCCAAGAAGAGTAAGTGCCTGTTTAGGACATTTATTGATACAGCGATAGCACATGGTACAGCGGTCGCTTGAAACTGCTTTTTGATCCTTAATAGTAATATTCTTCATACCAACCATTTTCACACTCTCATACGCCAATAACTTCCGGTACAACTTACAACGCGTTCCAATATACAAAAAATATCAGTATACATCCCCAGGCGTTATCCGTTTCTTTTCTAACAATGAGCATTCCATAGATCAGAATCATCGTCACAAGCATTTCTATAATGGCATCAGGCGTAACACCTACTGCACCATGAATCAATATACACATAACAGCGCATACAAATGCTCCGACATCCCAGAACCTGTGCTTTGAGGGAAAACGTTCACTGAGTTTGTCCCTTATCACAACATAATTAAATCCTTCAAAGAATCCCCAGGCAACCGCTGTCAATATGAACCCTGGTATCTTTACAGCAAGATCAGCCACCATCAGTTCTTTTGTGGTAAATACATCATAAAATGGAAACCATGCATGAACATTGCCATTTATGAATTGATATATAAAATCCGGCACACAACAGGCAAGACTTAAGAGCAAGGCAGGTAACAGTTTATGTGTATTCAGCCCAAACTTCGTGAATCGTTCTTTACGGATAATGCATACTATCGTTATCCCCAATCCTGACAGAGCAAATTGGCCACATATAGCTGCAACGGCTACACGCGGAAGGACAGGACGGCTTGTATCATAAACAAAGCCATTGAATTCTTTTCCGAAAGCAACGAGCACCAGCCCCAGTACTAAAAATGTCACAACTCCTATCAGTATAAGGTCAAAATCCAGCTGCCTTTTTCTCTTTTTATCAATCATATTTTTAGATCTCCTTAGTACATTATCCTGGAATTTATTGTTTATTTCCCTGTAGGATCATTGACAGTGGATAACCCCTATGATCTATTGAGGAAAACCCACCGCTGATATCATGATCAAACTCCTTTAGCC
>Ga0129306_1003617_pt1 | contig 11241 bp, 9 predicted proteins | sample P827metagenome_FD_94438 | JGI IMG/M metagenome (GOLD analysis project Ga0129306, IMG submission 94438) | Capybara group fecal microbial communities from Wisconsin, USA - P827 metagenome | ecosystem: Host-associated > Mammals > Digestive system > Large intestine > Fecal | place: USA: Wisconsin...
AATCCAGACCACCGACACGAAAAATCTTCCCAAGCGGGCAAGATACTACCAGAGCGTCATCGACATGGACAACCTTTCAAAAGGCGAGAACTACGCAAAGCTTAAGGACAGCTACGTGATTTTTCTCTGTCTGGACGACATTTTCCACCAGGCCCTGCCGGTCTACACTTTTGAAAACCTGTGCCGCGAGGACAAGAAAATAAAATTGGACGACAGAACCTACAAAGTCTTTTTTAACGCGGCCGAGTGTGATAAACTGAAAAGCAGGGAAGAACGGGATTTCTTTCACTTCCTAAAAGGTGAAAATGCTGAAACAGGCTTTTCCCGCAGCATTGAAGAAAAAGTCAACTTCGCAAAAAAGAACATGGCATGGAGGAGGCAGTACATGACCTGGCAGCAGACAATTGACGAAGAAAAATATCTTGCGCGTGAAGAAGGCGCCCGTGAAAATGCCATTGCCAATGCAAAAAATCTGCTTCTAATGAATCTTCTTACTCCGGAGCAAATTTCTCAGGCTGTTTCCCTGCCGCTGGAGCAGGTGCTTGAACTGCAGAAAGAACTTATGATGAATAATTAATTCTGCGCGGGGGCGTGGAGCAGTGGCGCAGCCAGCCACTGGACTGAGCGCAGCGAGGGAAGCGGCCGAGGGTTACTGAGCTGCGGAAGGCCCCTTGCCGGTTGATTGCGCCAGTATGATTTTTTCAGTAAAATTGTTTCTATGAATAAGAACTCCCCAAAACCAACTTTCCGTGAATTTTTAAAGTCTCAGGTTGAAGCCGGCCTCCCTGTCTTTTTTGACGGCGGAATCGGCACCATGATTCAAAAAACGGGCTACACTGACTACGACATTCCCGAAGACCTTTCCATTGAAAAGCCGGAGATTATCGAAAATATTCACATGGCATACCTTGAAGCCGGGGCAAACGTTCTTACGGCCAACACTTTCGGAGCCCTGCCCTTAAAGCTCATTTCGGCCAAATACTCTTGCAAGGAATACATCGAGGCAGAAATTGCCCTTCAAAAAAAATGCGTCGCACAGGCGGAAGCTGCCGGAAACACCCGAGCCCACTACATTTCATGGGACACGAGCCAGATTGGCCGCCTTTTGGAGCCCATGGGTGAGCTTACTTTTGACGAAGCCTACGAGACTTACAAAGAAGCGGCCATGATTGCGGAGGCGGCCGGGGCTGAGATTGCGATTATCGAAACCATGGCGGACTTGCGTGAAGTTAAGGCGGCTGTTCTTGCCACAAAAGAAAACACGAATCTTCCGATTTTTGCCAGCATGACTTTCCAGCCAAACCTGCGCACTTTGACCGGTGCTGACATCCGCACGGTGGTGGTTTATCTTGAATCGCTGGGCGTGGATTTAATCGGCTTTAACTGCGGCGGCTCTTTGAGTGAAGATGACAAAATCGTGGCTGAGTTCATGCGTTACGCCCATCAGCCTGTCTGCGTGGAGCCGAATGCGGGATTACCGACTGTGATTAACGGAAAAGCAGTCTTTCTTGTAAAGCCTGAGGAATTTGCCGAGCATCACAAAAAATACAGGGAATTGGGAGTAAGCGTTTTTGGCGGCTGCTGCGGAACGACACCTGAGCACATTGCAGAAATGGTTCGCGTGATTGAAGCCATGCCAGCCCAGAAGCGAAAGCCATGCGAGTTTGAAAATGCCTGCTTTATCTGCTCTTACAATTCAAGCGTCCAGATTGGTGGCGGGGCTGGTCCTCAGATTATCGGTGAGCGAATCAACCCCACAGGAAAGAAAAAGGTCAAGGAAGCGCTTCAGGCCCACGATATGAATTTCGTGCTTGGAGAAGCGGAAAGTCAGATTAACGCGGGCGCACAGATTCTTGATGTAAACGTAGGTCTTCCAGGAATTGACGAGGCGGCAACCATGGTGGACGCGGTAAAGACAATTCAGGGGGCTTTCAACACGCCCCTTCAGATTGACTCAAGCGAAGCCCCTGTTTTGGAAAAAGCCCTGCGTTACTACAACGGAAAGGCCCTGATTAACTCAACCAACGGCCGCCAGGATGTAATGGACAAGGTTCTGCCTCTGGTTCAAAAATACGGCGGTGCTGTGGTTGCGCTCTGTATCGACGAGGCGGGAATCGCTCCCACAGCTGAAGGCCGGGTTGCTGTGGCAGAAAAAATCATCGCAGAGGCGGCAAAATACGGAATCCCAGTCCGCAACATCGTGATTGACACCCTTACGCTCACGGTTTCAAGCCAGCAGAAAGAAGCTCTGGAAACTGTTCGGGCAATTCAGATTCTTAAGGAAAAATACGGCGGGCAGGGCTTGCAGTTCGTGCTTGGAGTCTCAAACATTTCTTTTGGAATTCCGCGGCGAGACATCATCAATTCCCGATTCTTTGCGATGGCACTTTATGCAGGATTGAGCGCATGTATCATCAATCCGCTCATGCAGCCAATGATGGAAACTTACTACGGCTACCGGGCTCTGGCCGCTTTTGACGAAAACTGCCTTGACTACATCGAAAAATACAACGACACCCCCGCGCCGGTTTACGGGCTTACGGCTGAGCAGGCGGCTTCTGCAAGGGGGGCTTCCTCCCCGGTAACGAAGGCAAAAACTCCTGAGACGACGGCGGTAAAACTTCCCGAAAACTTGACTGAAAGCGAAAATTCCCTGATAAACATAATCTGCAAGGGATTCAAGGATTCTTCTGGAGATGCCACAAAAAAGCTTCTGGACGAAGGAAAGGAGCCGGTTCAAATCATTGACCGCTGCATCGTGCCCGCCCTGGACATCGTGGGAAAAGATTTTGAAGTTGGAAAGAAATTTCTGCCCCAGCTTTTGCTCTCGGCCGACACGGTAAGCAACAGTTTCGCCGTAATCAAGGCCTTCCTTGAGTCCACAGGAAACGCACAGGAATCAAAAGGAAGCATCGTAATCTGCACCGTTTTTGGCGACATCCACGACATCGGAAAGAACATCGTCAAAGCCATGCTTGAAAACTACGGCTACACTGTAATTGACCTGGGAAAGAACGTGCCCGCGGAAACCGTGGTTCAGACCGTGCTCGAAAAAGACATTCAGCTTGTTGGATTGAGTGCGCTCATGACCACAACCGTGGCCAACATGGAAACCACAATCAAACTTCTGCGCGAAGAACTTGGCAAAGTGGGAAAAAGCTGCAAAATCATGGTCGGCGGAGCAGTTTTGACCGAAGACTACGCAAGCCAGATTGGAGCCGATTATTACTCCAAGGATGCCATGGTGAGCGTGGCAATTGCAAAGGAAGTGTTCGGAAAATAAGAAAAGCCCGGCACGGAAGTTAGGCCGAAATTCCTAGCCCAGCCAGGTTTTGGCTTCGGACTAATTCTACGAACAGCTCGTGAATCCGTGTGTCGCTTCCAATTTCCGGGTGAAATGCAAGACCTATCTGATTTTTGTAACGGGCGGCTACAATTTTTCCGTCAACTTTTGCAAGAACCTGCACTTCATCATTTTCAATTTTTTCGATGTAAGGGGCACGGATGAAAGTCATTTCAAATTGTCCAAGTCCTTCAAAATCTTCTTTTTTAACAAAACTACCCAGCTGCCGCCCGTAGGCGTTTCGTCTGACTGTAGCCGGAAAAGTTCCCAAATGAACAGTTTTGTCTTCTAAAATATGAGTGGCAAGCAGAATCAGGCCGGCGCAGGTTGCAAGAACAGGCTTTCCGCCTTCAATAAGTTTTTTTAGCGGCTCAAACATGTCCAGTTCCCGCAAAAGCTTTCCTTGAACCGTACTTTCTCCTCCTGGAAGCACGATTCCTGAAAGTTCATTTTCGGTAATGTCCGACTTTTGACGCAATTCAACACATTCAATGCCAAGACTTTCAAGCATCTGCTCATGTTCAATAAATGCTCCCTGCACCGCCAGAATTCCGACTTTCATCCTTTTCCTCCTTTTTATATCAATTTGCAACAAGCTTTGGATTTAACGACCTCGTTCTTCCATAATCAGTTTGATTTCATTTTCGTTGATGCCGACCATTGCTTCACCCAGGTCTTCTGAAAGCTGTGCAATAAGTTTGGCGTCCCTGAAATTTGTAACAGCCTTTACGATTGCCTGAGCCCGCTTTTCGGGATTGCCCGACTTGAAGATTCCCGAGCCTACAAAGACTCCTTCTGCTCCAAGCTGCATCATTAAAGCCGCATCAGCTGGAGTTGCAACACCCCCGGCCGCAAAATTTACTACAGGTAGTTTTTTGTTCTGGTGAACATAGAGCACAAGTTCATAGGGAACCTGAAGTGATTTTGCAGCCTCAAAAAGTTCGTCTTCCCGCATTGAGGAAAGCTTTGCGATTTCAGAATTCATTTTGCGCATGTGTCGGACAGCCTGAACTACATCGCCAGTGCCCGGTTCGCCCTTTGTACGAATCATGGAAGCACCTTCGTTGATTCTTCGCAAGGCTTCTCCAAGGTCACGGGCACCGCAAACGAAAGGCACCTTAAAATCCCGCTTGTTGATGTGATACAGGTCGTCAGCAGGCGAAAGAACCTCAGATTCATCGATATAGTCAATTTCTATGGCTTCAAGAATCTGCGCTTCGACAAAGTGGCCGATACGGCATTTTGCCATTACGGGAATCGAAACAGCTTCCTGAATTCCCTTTATCATTTTGGGATCGCTCATGCGCGAAACACCGCCGGCTGCCCTGATATCGGCAGGAATTCTTTCCAGTGCCATTACGGCGCAGGCTCCAGCTTTTTCGGCGATTTTTGCCTGCTCCGGTGTTGTAACATCCATTATTACTCCGCCCTTCAGCATTTGGGCAAGGCCTTTGTTCAATTCATATTGTGTATTACTCATACTTCCCCCTGAATCTGTTCCAATGAAAGTTGAAATATGGTATAAATATTCTGGCATAGAATAAATGTTCAATTTAATATTTTTTTACATGCCAGAAAGGATTTAAAAATGCTCAGTTATGATTTGTCTGAATCAAAAGGCCCCCTTTACAAGTCGCTTTACCACTTTATTCTGGAAGATATAGAGCAGGGAAAGCTCAAATCTAACGAAAAACTGCCTTCAAAGCGTTCACTAGCAAGAAATCTTGGAATCAGTACCATTTCGATTGAAAATGCATATGACCAGTTGATTAGCGAGGGCTACATTTATTCCCTTCCAAAACGGGGTTACTTTGTTTCTGAAGTCGAAAATATTGTCCGTCTCAAAACAAAATCTCTTCCAAAACCGGCAGCAAAAATTCTTCTGCCCCAAAACACCGGAAAAGCCCCGGAAAATTATTTTGACTTTTCCTCAAACCGAATTGAAAACACCAGCTTTCCATTTTCAATCTGGGCAAAAATCATCCGTGAAACAATCTCAACAAAAGAAAAGGAACTTCTTGAAGTGTCTCCCTGCGGGGGCGTGGAAGAATTAAGGCAGGCAATTGCAAGTCATTTGGAATCATTCAGGGGAATGAACGTAAACCCGGAGCAGATAATTGTCGGTGCAGGAACGGAATATCTTTACGGACTTTTGATTAAGCTTCTTGGCAATGACAAAGTTTACTGCATTGAGAATCCGGGCTACAAAAAACTCAGGAAGATTTACGAAAGCAACGGTGCGGCCTGCATTCCCGTGGATATGGACGAGCACGGTCTTTCCGTTGAAAAACTGAGGCAGGCCGGCGGACAGATTGCCCACATAAGCCCTACCCACCACTTTCCCACCGGAATCTGCATGCTTGCAAGCCGCCGATATGAAATGCTTGCATGGGCAAATGAAAAGGAAACGAACTATATAATAGAAGACGATTACGACAGCGAGTTCAGATTAAAGGGAAAGCCGGTTCCGCCACTTTTCAGCATGGATGCTTTTGGAAAAGTCATCTACATGAATACATTTTCAAAATCCCTCACGTCCACAATCCGAATCAGCTACATGATTCTTCCGGAAAATCTTGCCCGGGAATTCTACAGGAAGCTGTCTTTTTATTCCTGCACGGTCTCAACTTTTGAGCAGTACACGCTGGCTTCTTTTATAAGTCAGGGATTTTTTGAAAAGCACATAAACCGCATGCGGCTTCATTACGGACGCAAAAGAAGCAGAATCATCGAGCTGATAAAGCATTTGTTTACGGAAGAAGAATGCAGGATTATCGAAAACGACTCAGGGCTCCACTTCATCCTTGAATTCAACACAAATCTCAGCGACATTGAGTTTAAAGAACGACTTAAAGCCAAAAAAATCCTCATAAGCTCCATCACAGATTTTGAAATGGGCCAAAAGCGGCAGGACAAGCACCAGTTCATCCTGAATTATTCCAGCATTAATATAGAAGAATTGCGTTCAGTTTTAAAAATTGTAAGGCAAGTCCTTCAAAATGGGCAAAACACATAGAATTTTACAGACTTTTATTTTATAATTTGAAAAATCAAATCCAATGCCTCTTTTGATTCAATGAAAGTTAAAATTTTCGACAACAAACCGTTAAAGTCTTTTAATCCTCTCGTTGCCTATGCGGGCGTTCTTTTTGGTCCGCCAAGTTTCATTACAAACTTCAAGTGCTTTGCTACAATCCTAAAGGAATTTTTTTTCCTTCAATATTTTGAAAAATTTCATATAATTCACATTCCTGTTGTCCATGTCGACCATCCATTGGATCAAAAAATTCCTTTCACGCCATCAAAAGTCGGTATTTATCTTGATTTCATAAATCTTTGGGTTCGTCCCCTTGCAATGCTGGTCAAAAAATTCGGTTTCTGGCATGCAAGCCGGCTTACTAAACAATGGATGCTCCGCTTCAGAAAGCTCTACCAATGCTGCGGCAAAATCTATCATTTCCGGCTCACCACAACTGACCGTCCGCAATACAAGGAAATGCTGGAATTCCGCCAGATTCATGCCCTTGACCCCCACTTTCTCTGCGTTCCAAGCCTGCATGTAGCCACGGTTTTTCTTGCTTTCGGTTTTTATCGGCATATTTTTAGCAAAGAAAATTTCACCGAAAACGAAAAGTCTTTGTGGAGCCAGGAAATTTACAGCGGTGCCAGGGAAATTACCGAGACTGTGCTTTATGTAAAACAGCATTCGGTCAACTGCATCCCAGCGGCGCTTTATCTTATTACTGCCAATTTTTCGGAATGGGTCTCTGCAGATGATGCAAGGAAATTCATCGATGAGCTTTTTACAGCCCCGGAAGGCTTCAGCACGGAAGATGCATCTCAAATCCGCGCCCATATCCGCTCCACTTTTGAGCAATATCTGGTTGAAGGCAAAAATTCTAACGGCTGGTACGAGCCCATCTGGAATTTTCTTTTGAATTATTCCAGCGTCAAGAATTAATGCATTTCATCTGCTTAAAGCTGCATCTTGTCTGAATTCTCTTCTATATATTTTTCTTTTCTTTTATTCTTTCTGTGAGAGGTATGGAAATGGTAACAAAGAAAGAATTTAAAGACGCACTGATTAATCTTGGACTTAAAAAGGGAATGACCCTTGAAGTACACTCTTCCCTGAGCAGCTTTGGGGAATTGGAGGGCGGAGCTGAAACTGTAATCGGCACTCTCAAAGAAATCATCACGAAAGAAGGAAGTATTTTTATGCCTGCCCTAAGACTCAGCAGGGAACTTCCTCTTACCGAAGAAGACAAAAAACTCGGCCTTACGGTCAAAATCAAAATCCTTCCACCGGAAAGCAACCGCACCGCAATGGGAATAGTAGCCGATACTTTTAAGAGATTGCCCGGCACTTTCTGCGGCACTGACTTCATCGCTACCAGCGGCTGGGGTAAGCATGGAGAAGAAGCCGTCAAGGGCGGTTTGGATTATGCAATTCATAATGGGGGAATGGCCCTGCTTTTAGGCGTGGACATTTACAAGCTCACGGCAATGCACTACGTTGAGGATTCCACTCCAGAGGCCATAAAAAATGCCTTTGCCTCAAGCGAAGCCGTGAACAAAATCTATCCGCCTGAAGAATGGTTTACCGAGTGTGGCCATCCGCCTATTAAAGCCTGGTACACAATTCAGCAAATGGCCTTTGAAAAAGGTCTTATCAGGGAAGCCATGATTGGCAAATGCCGGGCCATGTTTTTCAATATCTGGGATGTGGTTTCAATCTACAAGAATGAATTAAAAACCAATCCCTACAAACTTTGGGGAATGAAAAATGGAAATGTTAAATGAAAAAAATTCTGGGAGCCGCTTCTGTTACGGCCGGCTCCTTTCACTTGCGGTTCCGCTGATTTTAAGCAACATCATAAATCAGCTGCAGATGTTAATCGACCGCATCTTTTTGGGAAATGCGAACTCTCTCTACATGAGTGTCCTGGGAAATGCAAATTCTCCCCTGTGGACAACCATGTCTGTCTGCTTTTCGATTTCAACCGGTGCCTCAATCCTTATCAGTCAGAATGTTGGGGCAAAAAATCAGGAAAAGGTTGAGGAATTTTCAGGAGCCCTTCTGAAATTCAACAACATTCTCCCGGTCATGCTCTTCTTCCTCTGGTGCTTCGCTTCGGCTCCGATTTTTCACATGATGGGCGTGTCAGAAAATATCCTTCCCTGGTGCGTGGACTATGCCCGCTATTCTTCGCCGGTCTTCCTTTTGACTGGTCTGGGCTGTTCCTTCATGGTGATTTTTCAGACATCGAACCACACAAAGCATCTGGCAATCTGGAGCCTTTTGAGGTCCTGCCTGAACATTTTCTTTGACTGGGTTTTGATTTTCGGAAAATTCGGATTCCCGGCTCTGGGCGTAAAGGGTGCGGCCATTGGCACTGCCCTTGCTGAATATCTTGGCGGCCTTTACATGGGAATTTCATATTTCAGAAGCTCAAAGCTTTCTACAAGGCCAAAAAAAGCAGCCCTCAAAAAGGCAAAATTCAAAAGCTACCTTCACTCGGCCCGGCTTGGAATCAACACCGCCCTGGAAGACTTCTGCTGGAACCTGGGAAACCTGGCCATAATCCGCATCTTGAACACCATAAACGAGCTTGCGGCAGGAATTTACTCAATTGTCTTTGGCGTTGAACTGCTTGCCGTGGTTATAATCGGTGCCCTTGGAAACGGAACTTTGACTTTAAGCTCGGAGGCTGTGGGAAGGCGAAACTTGAAGCAGTACAAGAGCGTGTGCTTCAGTGCATACTCAATCTGTTTTGTAATAGCTGCCCTGATGGTGCTTGCCGCAGCCTTATTCCCGGTGGAAATCATTTCGGTTTTTACCAAGGACGAGAGAATTACCACAACTTCAGGCCTTTTCCTTTTGTTCATCGCCATAAATCTTTTCTCAAAGGCGGGAAACATTATCATAGGAAGCGGGATCCGTGGAAGCGGCGACACAAAATGGATGTTCTGCACCCAGATTTTCGGCACGATTTTCGTAATCGGCACAGCCTGCCTTTTTGTCTTTGCCCTGCACCTGGGAATCAAAGGCGTTTTCTTTGCGGTAATGCTGGACGAATTTTTGCGCTGCATCATAAACCTGATAAAATACATTACGATTTGCAGACATTCAAACTTGTTTTTTAAGGAGAATATATGAAGACAATCGGATTAATCGGTGGGATGAGCTGGGAAAGCACAATCACTTACTATGAGATTCTGAATAAGGAAGTCGTTCAGGCTTTGGGCGGCTTCCACAGCTCAAAAATTTTCATGTATAACGTGGACTTTGCCGAACTTGAGGAAAACATGTCCAGCGGTAATTGGGAAGGAAACGCAAAAATCCTTTCTGATGCGGCAAAGCGTCTTGAAGGAGCAGGGGCTGATTTCATCGTTATCGCCACCAACACCATGCACAAGCTGGTTCCCCAGATTGAAAAAGAAATCAAAATCCCGATTCTTCACATCGCGGATGCAACGGCTGCTGCAATAAAACGTGACGGAATCAAAAAAGTCGCCCTGCTTGGAACAAAATTCACCATGACTCAGGATTTCATACAGGGCAAGCTTAAAAATGCCGGTCTTGAAGTCTTTCTCCCGGAAGAAAAGGACATTGAGTTTGTGAACGACGTCATCTTCAACGAGCTCTGCCTTGGAAAAGTCCTGGATTCTTCACGTCGTGAATACCAAAGGATTATTTCTTACCTGAAAGAACGGGGAGCTGAAGGGGTGATTTTGGGCTGTACGGAAATCGGCATGTTGATAAGTCAGAAAGACAGCCTTCTTCCAGTGTATGACACCACAATCATCCACGCAAAGGAAGCTGCGAGACTAGCCCTAGCCCTGATTTATGCAGATTGAAGAGCTTTTTGAATTTGTCTATATTCTCATCGATAAAAAGAAGGTGACGGCCAGGGAAATCTCGGAGCGTTTCGGCGTTTCCACAAGGACTGTTTACCGCTGGCTTGAAGCCCTTTCTCTTTCTGGGATTCCCGTCTATTCCATGAAAGGTCGTGGCGGTGGAATTGCAATTTCAGAAAAATATGCCCTTGATAACCGCATTCTTTCCGATGAAGAGAAACTTGCAATTCTTTCCAGCGTGAAGGCCTTAAATTCTTTGAGCGGAAGTCAAAATCCGGTCGTAAACGCAAATTCCCGGGCAGCCGAAAAGCTTTCAGGCCTTGTTTCCGGCGACGCTGACTGGCTTGAAGTTGATTTTGCTCCCTGGAGCCCTGAAGGAAAAGCAGTTTCAGGCCTTTTTGCCACTTTGCGCGAGAGCATTTTGAAAAAAAGGCAACTTGCCTTCGATTATTTTAGGGGCGACGGAAACCTTGAAAAGAGAATCGTTCATCCCTGGAAGCTGATTTACAAGGGGCAAGCCTGGTATTTACAGGGCTGGTGCACAAGCCGAAAGGCAGAAAGATTTTTTAAGCTCACGAGAATGCGGAATGTGGAAATGACAGGCCGAAGTGCGAATGTCACAAAAAAAGAAATTCCTGTTGAATCAGAAGAAGAGGCGAAAAATGAACCTGAGCTTCTGGAGATTAAGGCTCTTGTCTTCCCGCCGAGAATTTCCTATCTTCTGGACACTTTCATCTGCTCTCAAGTCCTTCCTCAAAAAGACGGAAGCATTCTGGCAACTTTTTCAGTTCCCGATGTAGACTGGATTTATGACATGCTCTTGAGTTTCCATGCAAACATGAAAATCATTTCGCCAGAGGCTGTCAGGGAAAAAGTCCTGTCCCTGGCAAAAAATGTCCAGAAACTTTACGAAGATAGTAATTGCAATAACAAGTTGAAATAGTTCAAAAAAATTAAGATGTCCTTTTATATATCATGTCCAGTTCAGATTCAAACATCTGTTCCGGAGTATGGTATCCCAGGTTTTTACGTGGAAG
>Ga0129306_1003618_pt1 | contig 11230 bp, 10 predicted proteins | sample P827metagenome_FD_94438 | JGI IMG/M metagenome (GOLD analysis project Ga0129306, IMG submission 94438) | Capybara group fecal microbial communities from Wisconsin, USA - P827 metagenome | ecosystem: Host-associated > Mammals > Digestive system > Large intestine > Fecal | place: USA: Wisconsin...
AAAACCATATCCAGCAGAAATAAAAAAGATAGCTGTTGATGCCATAAATGATTTTTATAAAGATAATGAAAATTTTCAAAAAATATCAATTTTAAATTTTGATTCAATTTTTGGAAAATATTATATAGACGAAGGATCAAGTCCAAATTCTGATTTATATACATTATTAATGACAGTATCTATTTTATCAGCTGTTGTATTTGGCTGTTGTACTATAGGTTTAACAATTTGTTTTATAAAACAAAATAAAACCGTAAAAGAAATTGGTTTAGATGATATAAAAGAAGAACTAAGAGATGAATCAATCATTAAGATAGATAAGCAAAAAATATGTTTAACAAAACATTATATAATGGGAATAAATGTACCATTAAAAATTATTAAATATTCAGATGTTGCTTGGGTTTATGTTTTACATCAAAAAACAAACGGAGTTGAGACTAAAACTTACTTAGTAGTAAAAACAATGGATGGAAAAACATATAATTTAGGAGGTCGTGTAAGAAATGCAATTGAAGATTTTGAATTTGCAATTGCAGAAATAGCAAAGAAAAATAATAAATTCCTTTTAGGGTATACTACAGAAAATATGAAAGCATATAAAGAACTTGTAAAAGGTAATAAATAAAATTAGCCACATTACATTTTTGTAATGTGGTTTTATAATTGACAAAAAAATAAGTATATGATTAAATTAGAATGATTATAAAATACTTATGGAGGGAATTTTATGGTTAAAGGTACAGAAGAAAAATCGGTTGAAAATAAACTAACAGAATTTGAAACAAAATTAGATGAGTTTATTGGAGAATTAAACGAAATAGAAAGTAATTTTAATTATTATAATAATAAAGTTTCTAAAATTAGAGAAAGTTTAATTCAAAATGAAGAAAAAGATGAAATAACTATTGATGTTGAAGATTCTGAAACTATAAAAGAAAAACTTATAGGAAGATTAAATTTAATATATGTAGATCAAATATATTATGAATTAAAAGAAATAAAAAAATTTATTCCAGAAACTTTATGTTCTAAATTTAAGTATTTAACAGAAGATGAAATATTTGCACATTATGAATCTCAAATAAAAGGAATCAATTATAAAATTGATGAAATTGATAGAAAAAAGATGTTTTTGAAACAAGGATTTAAAGATTTATTAAAAGATTTTGAAAATGTGGAAACAATATTATTTGAACAAAATAATGTAGAAGAAAATGATTTGGTTAATAATGCTAATAATTCTGAAGAATCAACAAATATAGTTGCGGATTTCTACAACATTATAAATTCTGAAGCAAAAGAAGAATTTGGAATGATAAATGAATTAAGATATATTGCTGGGAAAACCAAAAGATCTAAAAAAACTTTGCTTAATATGAATTCTATCCCAGCAGTAAAAAGCGAGTATTTATTATCAAATAAATTCAATATACCTTTTGAACATATTCGTATAGAAGAAAATAAAAAAAGTGATGAAAAAGCTAATATAACAGTAGAAATAAATTCATTTTCAAATTCTAAAAGTTCGAGATTATCTCTAGACGAGAAGAATCAGATTGGGCAAAAAAAATCAAAATTAAAATCGCTAAAAGAAGATGTAGAAAAAAATTCAAAAAAATTTGAAAAAGAAGGGGTAATTGTTTTAAAAACAATAGATAGTAATAAAAGTTTTGCAATATCAATAACACAAAAAGAATTGATATTAAAAAATTTAGATCCTAAAGCGTTAAAATGGGAAACAATAGATCAATTTAAAAAAAGAAAAGATGAAAATATAGATACACAATATTTAAGAATGGATAAACTAGCAAAAGTAAATGATAATATTTTAAAAAGATTTTTTGGTAAATTTTTTAATAAAAAATAATAAAAGTTTTTGAAAATACTACACAAATCAAAGATTTTGTGGTAAAATAGAAAAAGTTTTTAGAGAAAAAATAAAAAGGGAGGATTTTAATATGTCAGGACATTCAAAATGGCATAACATTCAAGCTAAAAAAGGAAAAGCAGATGCTGCAAGAGGAAAAATATTTACAAAACTAGGAAGAGAATTATTAATAGCTGTAAAAGAAGGTGGACCAGAACCTGCAGGTAATTCAAAATTAAAAGCAATAATTGCAAAATGTAAAGCTGCAAATATGCCAAATGATACAATTAATAATGCAATTAAAAAAGCTTCAACAAGTAATGAAAATTATGAAGAATTAACATATGAAGGATATGGAGTAAATGGTGTTGCTGTTATAGTAAATGCTTCTACTGATAATAAAAATAGAACAGCTGCAGATGTAAGACATGTTTTTGATAAAGCTGGTGGAAATTTAGGAACATCTGGATGTGTATCATATATGTTTGATAAAAAAGGTGTTATTATTATAGAAAAAGAAACTTGTAAAATGAGTGAAGATGATTTAATGATGCTTGCTATAGAAGCTGGTGCTGAAGATTTTTCAGCAGAAGATGAAATATATCAAATAACAACAGCTCCAAATGATTTTACTGCTGTATCTGATGCAATCAGTGAAAACGGAATAGAATTTTTAGAAGCAGGAGTTCAAATGGTTCCAAGTACATATATATCTTTAGATGAAGCAGCAAGTGAAAAAATGCAAAGATTAATAGATAATCTAGAAGATTTAGATGACGTTATAGAAGTTTTCCATAACTGGGAAGAATAATATTTATATTTGTAGTATAAAACCTCCAATTTTAGTAAAACTAAAATTGGAGGTTTTTGTTATGTTTTTTAGAACAGATATGGCGGTAGAAAGAAGAGATATCTATAGAGAAGCAAATAAATTAGAAGATGAAATACCTGGTGTTGATTATAAAGAAGAAAGATTCTCTGATACTATAAAGGTTACACGAGTAAAAATTTTAGATGAGCAAGGTGAACAAGCTCTTCAAAAGAAAAGAGGGGTATATACAACAATAGATGTAAAAAGATTAAATAATATAACAGTTGAAGAAGAGGATAATATTATAAATGTAGTTTCCAATGAGCTTAAAGCAATTTTAGATAAACATATTGTAAAACAAGATGAGGTTTTAATTATTGGTCTTGGAAATTTGTATTCAACCCCAGATAGTTTAGGAAATAAAGTGGTAAAAAATATTGAAATAACTAGACATATAAAAAAGTATTTCCCACAATATATAGATAGTGGAGAAAGGGCAATAAGTGCGATTTGTCCAGGGGTTCTGGGGACAACTGGTATTGAAACTTTTGAAATAGTAAAAGGTTTAGTAGAAAATGTAAAGCCTAAAATGGTATTTGCAATAGATAGTTTGGCGTCAAAAAGTATTGAAAGAATAAGTAATTCTATTCAAATTTCAGATACAGGAATTGTTCCTGGTGGAGGTGTTAGAAATGCTAGACAAGAGCTAACAGAAGAATCCTTAGGTGTCCCAGTAGTTTCTTTAGGTGTTCCAACTACTTTAGATGCTGCAACAATTGTAATAGATACTTTGAAAATGTGTAATGAGTCAAATATACAAGAAAAAGAAATTATTGATAAATTAACTTTAAATAATTTTAATTTTATAGTAACTCCAAAAGAAATTGATGAACAAATTGAAGCTATGAGTGAAATAATAGGAGATGTATTAAATAAAACCTTATAGAACAAGTTTCAAAAATAAGATTTCAAAATATAATAATATAGAGAAACAAGAGGCTGTATTGCATCTTGTTTCTTAAATTCAAATAAAGAGGATTTATTTATGAAATCTGTTTGTATAAAGATGAGGAGACAAAAAGAGCTAGATTGTTTTATAGAAAAATATCAGAATAATTATATAGATAAAACAAAGACTAAAATCAAAAAATTCAAAATATATTATAATTTTATTATTCATTATTTAGGTGAGGAAGAAAGTAATTTTTTTTATAGGATGGCAAAAATTTTTAGTGATTATGTTATAGAGAATTATGAAAATAGAATAATAAAAAGATGTATAAATAATAATTATTTTTACTTTGATGAATTTGAAAAACAAGTAATTTATAAAATTTCTTTGAAAATTTTGGAGTTTCAAGAATTGGAGTTTAATTATAGAAAGAAAATTTTAGTAGATATTATTTTCAAATATATAACTCATAATAAGAATTTATATATCGAAGGAATAATAAATTTTAGATTAACAGAATATATAGAAGTTTTAGAATATTTAGTGGAAATTTCTGTAATGAATTATTTGAAATTTGTTTAAAAAAAAATATATATATGATAATATAGATGTACTAGTTTGGAGGGTGAAATGTCTGTATTTTTATTAAAAATAATAGCAGTAATATGTATGTTTTGTGATCATATAAGATATGTTTTTCCTAATACTAATACTGAAACAATGAGAGCCTTAGGAAGAATTGCATTTCCAATTTTTGCTTTTTTAATTACAGAAGGATATGTACATACAAAAAATTTAAAAAAATATATAATAAGGCTTGGAATATTTGCATTGCTTTCAGAAATTCCGTTTTTATTATTTACTATCGGATGTAAAATATATGATAAGATAGAATTAAATGTAATATTTACATTGTTTTGCGGAATTTTGAGTTTGATTTTTTATGATAAAGCAAAAACTACATTTTTGAATTTAGTAAGAAAAAATTGTTCAGAAAACAATGTAATTAAGCGAATGTTATTTTTGGCTAGTTATGTTATATCTATTGCAATACTTGTTTTACTTGCACAAAATTTACATATGGATTATGGTGCATGGGGTGTTGGTATTATATTGATTTTCTATATTTTAAGAGAAAAGAAAATCTTGAAAAATTTATTAGTAGCTAGTATTTTTATTATTGGTTTATTTTTAAAATGTAAAAATGATTTGAATAGTATAAATTATTGTATACCATATTTTGCTGGTTATATTTGTTCTGCAGCAATTTTAATGAATTATAACGAAAAAGTTGGAAAATATAAAATGAAGTATTTCTTTTATTTATTTTATCCTATACATATGGTAGTACTTTATTTAATGTATATTAGTGTTCATTAAATAATATTATTTAAATATTTTAAAAAATTATACTTGCTTTTTAAAATATGGTATGTTACAATGTAGTAGTTAACAAAAGGAGAAAAATTTGGAGGTTAGTTATGGATATAGCAAGATATATTTTAATGGGAATATTAACACTTTCATGTGTTATACTAATAATATTAGTAATGATGCAATCTAAAGAAGATAAAGGAGCTTCAAGTACAGTAATGGGTGCTTCAGCAAGCAATTTTTATGAAAAAAATAAAGGTAGAACAAAAGAAGGAAAAATGAAAAAAGCAACAGCATTTTTAATTGGTTTTATTTTTGTTTTAGTTCTTGTACTTGATATAATATATGTTGCATAACATTAGAGTTTTTAGAGTTGCATATTTTATGCAACTCTTTTTGTATTAATTGCAAATGCGAAAGGAATATTAAATGGGAAAAAAGAAAAGAAATGGAATCGAAGGAATTTTTAGAGCAAACGAAAAAGGTTTTGGATTTGTGGATTTTGAAGATACAGAAAAAGAATCTGTTTTTATACCATCAAAATATACAGATAGAGCTCTAAATGGAGATAAGGTTTTAGTTGAAATATATAAACAAAAAGAAAAAGGTAAAAAAGCAGAAGGACGAATTATAAAAGTTTTAGAAAGAGAAAAAGAAAAAGTAGTAGGAATTTTTCAAAAAAGTAGAAATTTTGGTTTTGTAGTTCCTGATGATAAAAAGCTAGGAACAGATATTTTTATTTCAAAGAAAAATTGGGGAAATGCTAGAAATAATGATAAAGTTGTAGTAAAAATTTTAAAATATCCAGAAAAAGGAAAAAATGCAGAAGGTACAGTTGTTGAGGTTATTGGAAATGTAAATCAAGCTGGAGTAGATATGCTTTGTGTTATAGAAGAATTATCTCTTCCAAATGAATTTCCAGATGAAGTAAAAATAGAAGCTTTATCAATGCCACAAAAAATATTTGAGAAAGATATTAAAGCAAATAGAGTTGATCATAGAGGAGAAAGAGTTTTTACAATAGATGGAGAAGATGCGAAAGATTTAGATGATGCTATATCAGTTGAAAAATTAGAAAACGAAAATTATAAATTAAGTGTTCATATTGCTGATGTAAGCCACTATGTAAAAGAAGGTTCAAGTTTAGATAAAGAAGCTATTTATAGAGGAACAAGTGTATATATGTTTGATAGAGTTATACCAATGCTTCCTTTTGAACTTTCAAATGGTATTTGTAGTTTAAATCAAGGAGAAAATCGTTTTGCTCTTTCTTGCATAATGGAGATAAATAATAAAGGACAAGTTGTTTCTGGAGATGTTCATAAATCAGTTATAAATGTTACTAGAAGAATGAGCTATACAGACATAAATAAAATATTAAATAATTTAGATGAAGATGTTGTAAAAACATATGAAGAATTTATTCCAGATTTTAAACTAATGGAAGAATTGGCACATATTTTAAAAGATAGAAGATTAGAACAAGGGTATTTAAATCTAGATATTCCAGAAAGTAAAATTACACTTGATGAGAATGGTGTGGCAATAGATGTAAGAAAATATGAAACTACTTTTGCAAATGAAATAATAGAACAATTTATGCTAACAGCAAATGAAACTGTAGCTGAAAAATTTTATTGGTTAGAAGCACCTTTTATATATAGGGTACACGAATATCCAGATTATGATAAAATAGTTGAAACAAATAGATTTTTAGCTTCAATAGGATATCAAATAAAAGCATCTAAAGATAATGTTCATCCAAAAGCTTTTTCTGAAGTTTTAGATAAATTAAAAGGTACAGAATATGAAAAAGTTATATCAACTTTAATTTTAAGAACATTAAAAGTTGCAAGATATGAATCTACTAATCAAGGACATTTTGGAATAGCTAGTAAATATTATTGTCATTTTACTTCACCAATAAGAAGATATCCAGATTTATTTATTCATAGAGTTATTTCTGAATATTTAGATTGTGGTTACAATATGAAACCAGAAAGATTAGATGAATTAGAAGTTTTAGCTGCAGAATATGCAGAAACATCATCTTCATGTGAAAAAACAGCTACAAAAGCAGAAAGAGAAGCTGAAGATATCAAGAAAGCAGAATTCATGGAAAATAAAATTGGAGAAGTTTATGACGGAATCGTATCTTCAATTACATCTTTTGGAATGTTTGTTGAACTAGAAAATACAGTAGAAGGTTATATTGGTTTTGATAAAATGGGAAATGAATATTTCGATTATGATGAAAATAGAAAATGCTTAATTGGAAAAAGAAGTGGAACAACTTATAAAATTGGTAGTAAAGTAAAAATAAGAGTAATAAAAGCAAGTAAACAATTAAGACAAATAGATTTTGAAATATATGATGAAAATTCTGATGAAGAAGAAATTGTTATTTAAAAAGGAATTAGAAATATGTTAAAGAAAAATGAAGAATATATTGTAGATATTTTAGATAATGGATTTGAAGGAGAAGGAATTGCTAGAATAGATAATGCGGTAATTTTTATTCCAGGAGCAATAAAAGGTGAAAAAGCTAAAATAAAAATTTTGAAAGTAAATAGTAGAGTAAGTTATGGAAAGATTATAGAAGTTTTAGAACAATCTGAATTTAGAAAAGATTCAGATTGTGGTACATATCCAAGATGTGGTGGATGTAATCTTCGCCATATAGATTATGACAAAACAGTTGAAATAAAGAAAACAGGAGTAGAATCTACTCTAAAAAAAGCTTTACATAGAGAGATAAAAGTAAATGAAGTAATAAAAATGGATGAACCTTTTTATTACAGAAATAAATTACAATATCCTATAGGATTTGATAAAAATGGAGAAATGTGTATGGGAGTGTATGCTGAAAGATCTCATACAATTATTCCAACTAGAGATTGTAAAATTCAAAATAAATTATGCCAAAATATTGCAAATGATTTATTTGATTTTGCAAAATCAAATGGTATTTCTGCATATAACGAAGAAACAAGAGAAGGAATTCTTCGTCATTTTGTAATTAGATTTGGAAGAAAAACTAATGAAGTAATGGTAACTATTGTTGTAAATAATTTTAAAATTCCTAAAGAAGAGGAAATGGTTAAGTATATTACAGAAAAATATCCAGAAATAAAAACGATAGTAAAAAATTTAAATAACAAAAATACAAATGTTATATTAGGATTAGAATGTAAAACAATTTTTGGTGATGGATATATTTATGATTTTCTTGGAAATAAGAAGTTCAAAATATCACCACTTTCATTCTATCAAGTAAATCCTATTCAAACAGAAAAATTGTATTCAAAAGCAGTTGAATTTGCAGAACTTACAGGTAATGAAACAATATTTGATTTATATTGTGGAATAGGAACAATAGGGATTTTTGCATCAGATAAAGTTAAAAAAATTTATGGAATTGAAACAATACCAGAAGCAATTGAAGATGCAAAACAAAATGCAAAATTAAATAACATAGAAAATGCAGAATTTTTTGTTGGAGATGTAGAAATTGCTCTTCCAAAATTCTTACAAGAAAATAATATAAAACCAGATTGTATTTTTATTGATCCTCCAAGAAAAGGATGTGATAAAACAGCAATAGAAACTTTACTTAAAATTGAATCAAATAAAATAGTTTATGTAAGTTGTAATCCAGCAACACTTGCAAGAGATTTAGCTTTATTCGAAGAAAAATATGAAATAAAAGACTTAGCAATTTGTGACATGTTTCCTTTTACTTCTCACGTTGAGTGTTGCTCGATTCTAAAATTAAGATAAACGTTGAAAATACTGAATTTGTGACATAGCAACCAAGGTTAAAAAATAAGCCTAAAAATGGCAAAAAAATAGAAAAAATGATGATAATTTGTAAAAATAGTAAAAAGGGTGGTATACGGTAGATATGTTGACGGTGCATACAACCCCTGTAAAAAATAATAATAAACATTCACAAAAAGAAAGCGAAAGCTTTCTTTTTTTATGCAAGAGAAAACATACTTAAGCCCAATAAAAATAATACTTTAGAGGTTGCATATTAAATAGAGGTATTATATAATAAAATCAAATTATTCAAAAAATGGAGGCAGGATAAGTATGAGTAAGATAGTTATATTTTCAGATTTACATTATGCACCAGAAAAGCCAGTAAATAATGGCTCTAAAATAGAAAGAAAACTAATGGAGTATGCAGAACCATTGTTAGAAAAAATAACGGATGAAATAAATAATAATATAAAGCCAGACTTAGCGTTGAATTTGGGAGATTTAGTTGAGGATTTTAATGACCATGACAAAGATATAGTTAATCTAAATTATATTTGGGATAAATTTCAAAAAATAAATGTACCATTCTACTCATGTATAGGAAATCATGATTTACGTTCTATGTCATCAAGGGTAGAAGTGGAGCAAATAATGGGATATACTCATTCAACTTTTTCTTTTGATATAGCAGGGATGCACATAGTTATTTTGGGAACTTTTGTTAATAACGAAATGGGAACAGCAGAAGGGGGAATATTTAAAACTCAATTTATATCAGATGAAGATTTAGAATGGTTAAGAAATGATTTAGCGAATAATAATCTACCAAGCATAGTATGTGTTCATTTTGGAGTGGCAGAAGATGAAATGAAAGGTAATTGGTGGTTTGAAAGTTGTCCTGAAACAGCATTATTAGGTAATAGAAAAGAATTAAAAGAAATACTAAAAGAAGATAAAAATTTATTAGCTGTTTTTTCAGGACATCAACATTGGACAAAGAAAATTGTTGAAGATGGAATACCTTATTATGTGGTAGGTTCTATGACAGAAAATATAAACAATGACGGAATTCCTGATGGTGTTTACTTTATAGTTGAATTTAATGGAGAAAATCTTGAAGTTATTGAAGAACATATAAGATTATAAATGGAGGGGTTGCAATGAATATAAATATTTTACATATGGTTGAAGGTGCTAAAGAAGCAACAGGAATAGCAGTAATTATTGATGTATTTAGAGCATTTACGGTTGAAACTTATATTATGAATAATGGTGCCAAAATATTAATTCCAGTTGGAGATATGAAAATAGCATATAACTACAAAGAACAGAATCAAAATTGTATTTTAATAGGAGAAAGACATGGAAAGATTTTACCAGGATTTGATTATGGAAATTCTCCTTCTCAAATTAAAAATGTTGATTTTAGCGAGAAAACTGTAATTCACACAACGAGTGCAGGGACACAAGGAATTGATAATGCAAAAAAAGCTGATGAGGTTTTAACTGGAAGTCTTGTAAACGCAAAGGCGATTGCAGAATATATAAGAAGAAAGAATCCAAAGGAAGTTTCACTAGTATGTATGGGTTTAGAGGCTAAAGCACAAACAGAAGAAGATAATTTGTGTGCATATTATATAAAAAATTTATTAGAAAATAATGAAATAGATATAAAGGAAGAAATTGAAAACCTTAAAGTGACAAGTGGTGCAAAATTTTTTGATAAAAATCAACAAGATGTTTTCCCTGAAGAAGATTTCTATTTGAGTACTGAAATTGATAAATATAATTTTGTGTTAAAAGTTGAAAAAGACGATAATGGAATGAATTATATAAAAAAGATAAATATGTAAATTTGGGAAGAATAAAAGGTGAAATAAATGTTAAATGATTTAAAAAATGAAGTTAAAAAGTTAATGTTAGGACCAGTACATAAAATAGTGTCTGAAACTAGACAAGGAAATATGACTATAGTAGAGGAAAAAAGTGATGGTGATTCTGCAACAAATGCTGATATTCAAATAGGACAATTATTTGTAAAAGAATTGAAAAATTTGTTACCAGGCTCTATCGTAATAAACGAAGAAGATTTTAATGACGGGGTTTATGAACAAATAAAAACAACGAGATATGTTTGGGTTGTAGATCCAATAGATGGAACAAAAGCATTTAGAACACTTGGAAATAACGAATACTGTATTGCAGTTGCATTACTAGACAAATTAAATCCAGTTTTAAGTGTTGTTTATGCTCCAGAATATGAAATTGGTGATGATAAAGGATTTATACTTGAAGCAGTTGATGGAGAAAATGGAGCCTTGCTAAATGGTAAGGAAATTACTATAAATAAAAGTTTAAATATTTCAGATTTAAAATGTGTAAATCATATTCATAGAGATACAGAAACTAACGATATAGAAAAAACAATTAGTAGTTTGGCAAAATCAAGTGAAACTAT
>Ga0129306_1003619_pt1 | contig 11230 bp, 8 predicted proteins | sample P827metagenome_FD_94438 | JGI IMG/M metagenome (GOLD analysis project Ga0129306, IMG submission 94438) | Capybara group fecal microbial communities from Wisconsin, USA - P827 metagenome | ecosystem: Host-associated > Mammals > Digestive system > Large intestine > Fecal | place: USA: Wisconsin...
ATGGATGTCGTCTCCATGAAGGATAAAGTAATGATTCCATTTGCCTGCCTCGTACTGAGCACGGTAGAGTGCAAGACGATTCTGCTGAAAGGTAAAAAAGGGAATGTCTGGCTGGGAGTCCGACGTGACGGGGGGTATATTCGGCTTGTCCATCGGGTCGCGTCGCTCTTCGGGCTCTTCTTTCAGGTTGTCTTGAATGTACTGTTTCTCGATGGCTTTCAGCTGCTGCTCGTATTTCAGTTCCTTTACCTTATGCCGGCGGTCGTTCAGGAGCAACATAACTACCGAGAAGAAAATGGAAATGACCAATATAAGCGATGCTGTCCAATAATAGCGAGAAAGTTTTCTTCTTTGTTCAGATTCTTTTTGTTCCAAAAAATGATTGTTTTCGATATGCACGATTTCCTGTCGTTTACTAAAGGCATAAATAGAATCCAACAGAATGGAGTACCGATCGATGTAAAACCGCGTCGAATCAGCAATCAAAGCATCGGAACTGGATAAATTGGCCAAACCTTTATAGGCTCCACAACGGGTATATATATCAATGCTATTTTCCAAAGCTTTACAATAGTTCTCATAAGCGTTTTTGCTATCATTCTGAGAGGACTGTATATCTGCTAAAAGCAAAAAAGCTGCACCATTATCCTCTTCATCCTTAAAAGAATGGAAATACTTATTTAGGGCATTTAAAGCAGTTTCAGCATCATGACGATGGTAGTAATTCAATTTCGCCAGTTCAAAAAAAGTGTAATCTCGGAAGGACTTAGGGAAACTCTCATTCTTTATAACGCACTGGAACAAACTGTCGGCAAGTAGAGCATCTCCCATATATGAAGATGTTTTTCCCATATAATAATCTGCAAAGCCTATATTTACAGAATCACTGTTGCAAACATCTGTTGCTCGATAGCGATTAAACATACTATAAGCTTTATCGTCCATATGGTGCTGCAAATATAGCTTTCCCATTTTAAACAAACTGTTTGCATAATATCTATCAGTTGTGTCAGGAAAGAGCGTTGTAGCGAGGAGTAGGGCGTCAATGGCATCCATGTCCCGACCCATGTCGCTGTTGGTGCATCCGAGGTAGTATTGGGCGAGGGCGGCGCGTTGCGACTTGCGCTTTGTGCCGTAATAATCGGTGGCGATGCGGATAAGGGTGTCGGTGGTCAGGCGCGTGTGATTCTTGTAGTCGGCCTGCGTGCGCAAAAGGGCGTAAAGGGCCTTGTCCCCCTTTCGGGGGTAATTAGGAATTAGGAATGAGGAATTAGGAATTGGGGAAGAGGAATTGGGGTTGAGGCTATCCAGCGCGGCGCGGGCGGCATGGGGGTCGGTTTCCATGAGGGTTTCGGCACGTTGCAGGGCGTCGCGAATCTCCCGCCTGTGACTGGCATCGCGGCACGACGTGGCACCCGTTGCCACCATCAGCAGCAGGGCAAGGAGGGGGAGATATCGGCGAAGACTTTTCATGCTTCAACGAAAGTTCGCTGCGAAGGTACAACACAGCAGGCAAAAATGCAAGAAAACGCCAGAATTGTTTTTGAGGAAAACAATTCCCCCTGAACGGACTTTTAGAACAAGTCTGAATGTGTTCCTATTCCCTGCAAGAAAAGTACGGAAAGTAGTTTTTCGTAGGTAAGGAGACTGGGGAAGACTACTCTATCCGCAGGTCCACATTCAGGCGCTCGGCAATGAGGCGAAGCACCTGTTCCCTTTCGCGCTCGGAGGCTTGGTCGAGCGAGTTGAAGCAGCCGAAAAGGGCGTGCGTGCGGCTGAACTCCTTCTCTTTGCGGCGCAGGTAACGGGCTGCGGCGTGGGGATGGGGCTTGTAGTAGAAGACGTTGGCGTGCGAGGGGGTGACGAGGCAGCGCCCTGCACGATGTTCCGTCAGGTAGAAGAGCTCCTGGGGATTGAACTGTGAGGGGTGGCGGAAGCGCTGGACGATATTGATGCGCAGCACGTCGGGGTGAGCCGTGAAGTAGTGCTCGAAGAAGCTGCGACGGACGGGCAGCGGCGTGTGGAGCAGGAAGAGGAACCTGCGGCGCGAGCGCGGCGAGGTGAAGCGGAGTGTGTTCACGAGCAGGGATTTGAACCCCATCGGCTTGTGGCCCACCCGACGAGGTTTCAACGCATGGAGCAGGCGGGCAAGGGCGGTGCTGTACCATCGGGCATAGCAGCAGGTGGCTTCGCCGACAAAAAAGTCGTCGGGGCTGACGGGCGACAGGAGGACGACATCGTCGTTGAAGTAGATGTAGCGTTCGCTCAGCCCGGGGATGCGCCAGAGCAGGCTCTCGATGGAGTTGCAGTTGAACGTGGGCAGGCAGTCGTCGTGTCCCTCGAAGATGATGCTGTGGTCGACCACCTCGTAGGGGATGTAACCCTCGGGGAAGTTGTGGCGGAGGAAGTCGTCGAGGTGCGGGGGCACCTGATGGTCGGTGACGAGGAAGATGCGACGGATGAAGGGGGCAAAGCGGTTGATGGAGGCGAAGCAGTAATAGACCTCGCCAACGGAGGTGTAGCGCGTGGCACCGGCGATGTCGTCGTGACGGTCTTCGCCGCCCTGCAGATAGCGGTTTCGTTTGGCCAGCCATGCGGGGTCGTGGCCATCCACCCAGAGGACGACGGCGTCGATGGCTTCGTGAGAGGACGATGGGCTGTTTGTGGTTTGGTCGGGCATAGGCGGTGGGGGTTATACGAGCGTACGAAAGCGTTCGGGGATTTCGATAACCCATTTCTGCCTGAGCATGGTGGGTTTGTTCCAGGCGTAGGGCTGGCGGAAGATTTGCTGTATCCGTCGGGCGCGTCGGGTGGTCTGCTCCCACCCCCGGGGTGTGGCGTGGGTGATGATGTGTATGGTACGAGCGCGGCGACGGAGATGGGCTTCCCAGCCGTCGGCGATGCGCTCCTCATCGGCGAAACGGGCGCGAAGCCGGTCGTAATCGACACAGCCAAAGTGGAAGAGGTAGAGGCCGTCGGCGATGTGGAAGTTATGTCCCCGCACCCGATGGAAGCCCGAGCCCCAGCGGACGGGGCGGGCGAGGACGGAGGCTTTGCTGTAACGGTCGGAGAGCAGGGCATAGCGGCGCTGGCTGAGGAAGGGGAGGGCGTCGCGAAGAGGAGCTTCCGCCTGCAGGTGCTGCCCGACGTCGATGCCCAGGGCTGAGAGCGAGGTGGCGACGGGCTGGCGGCTTAGATAAGCGGGCAGGGTGAGATGGAGCTCAGGGTCAACGATGAGGAATTCGTCCACGTCGGTGCCGATGACAAGGTCGTAGCCGCTCGCAAACAGCCGCGCGGCCTCGGCAGAGAGGAAGTCGATGCGCCGGCGGTCGGCGGTGTGTACATCACCTTCGAGATGGGGTACTGCCGTCAGGTGGACGGCAGCGGGGAGAGGCGTCAGCAGCTGCTGGTCGGTGCCGTCGAGAAAGACGTAGAGGTTTTCCATCCCCAGCTGGTTGCCGTAGTAGTCCACCCAGCGATGCAGGAAAAACTCGTCGTTCCGCGCCATCGTGAGGGCGCAGGTGCGCTTCGTGGTTGTCAGGGGTGAGGGGTTCATGCCGTTGGTGCTACATGGGGTCGACATCGAAATAGACATTTATGCCTGAGAGTTCGGACAGGCGGCTCATGGCTGCAACGACGCCGCGCAGAAATTCGCGTGCCTTGCGTGTGGGGAATGAGGGTTCGAGCTTGAGCATGACCTTACGGATGAAAAGTCCGCCGATGCGTCCGACGGGGGGAGCCTCGGGGCCGAGGACGCATGTGCCGAAGGGTTCGCCCAGGCGGCTGAGCAGACGGGAGGCGGCTTCGTTGAGGCGCTGTTCGTCGCGCCCGCGCAGGTAGATATAGATGAGGCGTGTGAAGGGGGGGTAGCGGAACGCGCGCCGTTCGTCCATCTGCGAACGGTAGAGCCCTTCGTAGTCGTAGCGTCGCACCTGTCCGATGACGGGGATGTCGGTGGAGCGTGTCTGAAGGATGACGAGCCCCTGGCGGTCGCGGCGTCCCGAGCGCCCTGCCACCTGCGCCATGAGCTGGTAGGCACGTTCGTGGCTGCGGAAGTCGGGATAGTTGAGCATGGTGTCGGCATTCATGATGCCCACCACGCTGACGTGGGCGAAGTCGAGCCCCTTGGACACCATCTGCGTGCCGATGAGGATGTCGGTGTTGCCGCGGGTGAAGTCGCTGAGGATGCGTTCGTACGCCGAGCGGGAACGGGTGGTGTCGAGGTCCATGCGGTCGATGCGTGCTTCAGGGATGAGGCTGTGCAGTTCCTCCTCGATGCGTTCGGTGCCGAGGCCGATGAAGCGGAGGCGCTGCTCGCCGCAGGCGGGGCAGGAGGGGGGCAGGTGGTAGGTGTTGCCGCAGTAGTGGCAGGCAAGCAGATTGTACCGCCGGTGATAGGTGAGCGAGACGTCGCATCGTTCGCAGCGGGGCACCCATCCGCAGGCGGGGCACTCCATGAGGGGGGCATAGCCGCGTCTGTTCTGGAAGAGGATGGCCTGCTCGCCGCGGCTGAGGGCGTCGCGTATGGCGCCGAGAAGCTGCGGGGAGAAGGCACCGCTCATGCGATGCTTGCGGCGCAGCTCGGCGGTGTCGATGACTTCGATGGCCGGCATCTGGACCGACTGCCAGCGCTGGCTCAGCGTGACCAGCCCGTATTTGCCCGTCCGGGCGTTGTAGTAGCTTTCGAAAGAGGGCGTTGCAGTGCCGAGAAGCACCTTGGCGCCAAACTGCCGGGCCAGCACGATGCCGACGTTGCGGGCGTGGTAGCGGGGGGCGGGGTCCTGCTGCTTGTAGGTGTTCTCGTGCTCCTCATCGACGATGACTAGCCCGAGGCGGCTGAAGGGGAGGAAGACGGACGAGCGGACGCCGAGGATGACGTCGTAGGGCTCGGCCGAGAGTTGTTTCTGCCATATCTCGACGCGCTCGTCGTCGGAGAACTTCGAGTGATAAACGCCCACGCGTCCGCCGAACGCCCGCCGCAGCCTCCGCTCCATCTGTGACGTGAGGGCTATCTCGGGCATCAGATACAGGGCCTGCTTGCCGGCACGGATGGTTTCGTCGATGAGGTGGATGTAGATTTCCGTCTTTCCGCTTGAGGTGACGCCGTGGAGCAGGCAGACGTCGTGCGTCAGCCAGGCATCGTGGATCTGGCCGCGGCACGTCTGCTGTACGGGCGAAAGTTCCGATACCGTCGCGGCAGTGTCAGCGGCGGTACCCAGGCGGCTGACCTCGGCATCGTACTGCTCAAGGATGCCTTTTGAGAGCAGGGCATGCAGATGGGCCGCCATCAGCCCCGACTGCTCAAGCAGGCCCCGGCGCGTGACTTCGACCTTGCAGACGCCGTCGGCATAGTCGGCATATTCGAGGTATCGCAGCAGCAGTTCCTGCTGCTTGGGAGCTCGCTTCAGGCTGTCGCAGGCGGAGGTGAGTGCCGCCTCGTTCAGCGGCGAGCGGTAGGCCTCGGTCAGCCGGATGCGCAGTTCGGTGCGGGGGCGATAGTGCTGGCGGAGGGTGTCGCTCTCAATCTTGAAGCCGGCAGGGAGGGCGGCCTTCATGACGTCGCCCTCGGTGCACAGATAGTATTCGGCTATCCATTGCCACAACGCCAGCTGCGAGGGCAGGATGATGGGCTCGGGGTCGGAGACCTCGATGACCTCCCTGAGCTTCGCACGGGCGGTCGACTGACGCGACGTGTCGTCGTAAACGGCCGTGACGATGCCCGTATAGTGGCGCTTGGCGCCGAAGGGAACCACCACACGGCTGCCCGTCTGCACACAGCTGGCCAGACGGTCGGGCAGTATATAGCTAAACTTCCCCTCTAAAGGGAGGGGAAGCAGGATATCGACAAGGATGGTCGGAGTGTTCAGGGGAATAACCTGATTCGTCTAAATCAGAACAGATAGGCCACGGAGAGCTGCAGGGTGCCGGCCTTCACCTTGGCGGTGATGTCATCGACCGTCTTGTTGGCATTTTCGTGGGCAGCGTTGTACTTTGTCTTCAGCTCGTTGTACTGCTCAGAAAGGGTTTTGCTGGTGCTGACGGCGCCCTCTTCGGCCTCGATTTCCTGAATTTCGCTCTTGCTCAGCGCCACTACCTCGGCGGTGTTGCCCCAGGGGATGTTGTAGTTGACGCCCACCTGCAGGTGCCTGAGCAGGGTGAGGCCTGCGCCGACGTTGATGCTGAGGGCGCTCTTGTTGACGGCGTAGGCGACGATGCCCTCTTCCTTGCTGCCGGTGACGAAGTTGAGGTTATCGCCGATGTTGAAGTCGAACTCAGGACCGGCGGCGATGAAGATCTTGGCCAGGTTGCCCAGTCCGAAGCCCCAGCGGAGGTTGACGGGGATGAGGACGCTGTTGAGCTTATAGCTCTCGTCGGTGCTGACGGCCATGCCCTTCTGGCTGTAGAGGGCGGCAACGTCGAAGCCGAGGCCGGCAACGGGGATGTCCATCTCGATCTTCGGACCGACGAAGAAACCCGTGTAGGTGTCCTTGTTCATGAAATCGTCTTTCGTCATGGTTGTCAGTCCAGTGACGTCGTTGTTCACGAGGTTGAGACCGCCCTTGATACCGAAGGCAAACTGTGCCTCGGCGGGGGTGACGAAAAGAAGGGCCAGTGCCATTGCGGCAGCGAATGTAATCTTTTTCATAATTGTGATGTTGTTAAAGTTATTCGGTGGCAAAGGTATAACATCTGTTCTTGAAAAGCAAGCAAACGGACGTTTTTTTGCTTTTTCCTGTCGGAATACGTCTGCAGCCACGTGCTCAGAGCCATGTCCTCACGGCGATGCGACCGATGAGGAACAGCAGCACACCGCTGTAGATGAGTTTCAGTCCGGTGGTCAGCAGAAAGGCGATGAAAGAGATAAAGGCCACTTTCAGCGCCCGTCCGGTACCGGCGTTGCCGAGGATTTCGCCGACGAAGGCTCCGACGAACGGCCCTACGATGAGGCCGATGGGCGGGAAGCAGAACATGCCGACGAGCATGCCGATGAAGCATCCCCGTGTGCCCCATTTGCTGCCGCCCATGCGGCTCGTCAGCCAGGTGGAGCCGAAGTTATCGAGCAGCGACACCACTACCAGGACGATGCCCCACACCACCACCGACGTCAGGCTCACCGCCGCTGCCTCGCCGTCCACCGCCACCTCTTTCCCGGCGAAATAGACCAGCAGCCAGCCTACCCACGACAGCGTGGGACCGGGCAGCACGGGCAGCACCGACCCTATCAGCCCCACCAGCGCCAGCACGAGGGCAATAATCAGAAAGGCTGTAGTCATACGCTCCGGTCGGCTTCTATCAGTTGCAACAGTCTGTCAACAGCCTCGGCCTCGGGGATGTTTTTCTCGACGCACTCCTTGCCGCGATAGAGGCTTACCTTGCCTCGGGCGGCACCCACGTAGCCATAGTCGGCGTCGGCCATCTCGCCAGGGCCGTTGACGATGCAGCCCATGATGGCAATCTTCACCCCGCCGCCCAGATGGGATGTGGCGTCCTTGATGCGGCGGATGGTGTCCTGCAGATTATAGAGCGTCCGTCCGCAGCCCGGGCACGAGATGTACTCCGTTCGTGTGAACCTGACGCGAGCTGCTTGCAGGATGGCCTCCTGTGTGGACGCTATCTGTTCGGCCGTGATGGGGCTGCCCTCGCCCACGGTGAGCCGCAGATCCTTAGCCTTCCCGTCGATGAGCAGGGCTCCGGCGTCCATCGCAGCCTTCAGCTGGAAGTCCTCGAGCGACGTCTCGTCATAGTGCAACGCCAGCACTCCGTCGCGGATGCCCTCCCCCGCGAGGGCACGCACACGGGCACTCTCGGCAGCATAGTCCACCAGCTTCCGGGCGACGGGAATCTCGGCTTCAGGCTCCTCGGAGAGGCTCACACGGATGGTGTCGCCGAGACCTTCGCCCAGCAGGGCGCCGATGCCGACGGCACTCCTGATGCGTCCGTCCTCGCCCTCGCCCGCTTCCGTCACGCCGAGGTGAAGGGGGAAGGCCATGTGCTCGGTATCCATCTGCTGCACCAGCAGCCGCACCGTCCGCACCATCACCACCGTGTTGCTGGCTTTGATGGAGAGCACGACGTCCGTGAACCCTTCGTCCACACACACCCTGAGAAACTCCATGCACGACTCCACCATTCCCTCGGGCGTATCGCCGTAGCGGCTCATGATGCGGTCGCTGAGGCTGCCGTGGTTCACGCCGATGCGGATGGCCGTGTGGTGTGCCTTGCAGATGGAGAGGAAGGGTACGAGGCGGTCGCGTATTTTCTGCACCTCGGCGGCGTACTCGGCGTCGGTGTATTCGATGCGCTTGAAGGTGCGCGCGGTGTCCACATAGTTGCCTGGGTTGATGCGCACCTTCTCGACCAGCTGTGCTGCGACGTCGGCCACGCGGGGGTTGAAGTGGACGTCGGCCACGAGCGGCGTGTCGATGCCTTCGGCTCGCAGGGCGGCGCGGATGTTGCGCAGGTTCTCGGCTTCACGTACCCCCTGCGTGGTGAGGCGCACATACTCGCCTCCTGCGGCGATGATGCGTTTTGCCTGGGCTACGCACGCCTCTGTGTCGTCGGTGGGCGTGGTGGTCATGGACTGTATGCGGATGGGGTTGTCGCCCCCGAGCGGCACTCCGCCGATGTGGACGACCGCCGAGCGGCGCCTGTGATAATAAGGTGTGGACATGGGTGGGGACTCAGTTACATTTGTATTCGTAGTTCACTTCGCGCAAGTCGGCGTTGGCCTTCTCGATTTTCTTCTTCAGCCCTAACTTGAAGTCGGCATAGCGGGCTGCGAGGTCGCTGTCGGCGAGGGCCAGCATCTGCACGGCGAGGATGGCTGCGTTTTGTGCGGCGTTGATGCCAACGGTGGCGACGGGTATGCCCGGCGGCATCTGCACGATGGCGAGCAGGGCATCCACGCCCTCCAGCGTGCTCTTGATGGGTACTCCGATGACGGGTACGGTGGTGCCGGCGGCGATGACGCCCGGCAGGTGGGCAGCCATACCGGCAGCGGCGATGATGACCTTGATGCCGCGTCCCTGCGCCTCGCGAGCAAACGTGGCGACAGCCTCGGGCGTACGATGGGCCGAAAGGGCGTTGATTTCAAACGGCACGTGCATGTCGTTAAGGAATGAGGCCGCTTTCTCCATAACGGGCAGGTCGGATGTGCTGCCCATGATGATGCTTACAATTGGAACCATATTTCAGTTATTAGTTATGAATGATTTATGTTTAATGAAGAATGAAGAATAAACAGCCCTATTGAATGAAGAATGAGAGATGAAGCTGTTTGTTTTTTTGGAGTTCAGGAGTTCTGGAGTTCAGGAGTTCAGACGATACCTTTGTATGCAGGTTTTCGTCAGTAAAACTATTGTCTGAACTCCTGAACTCCAGAACTCCTGAACTCCTAAATCCCAACTTTTTATTTTTCATTTTTCATTCTTCATTATTCATTTAATTAATTTTTTGTGCCAAAGGCGCGAAGTGCTGCTACGGGGATGCCGAGCTTGTCGCGGTATTTGGCTACGGTGCGGCGGGCAACGTTGAAGCCTTGTGCCGTCAGCAGGGCAGCCAGACGGTCGTCCGTGAGGGGGGCGGACTTGTCCTCGCCGTCGATAAGTGTCTTGAGCGCCTTCAGCACGTCGTTCAGGTTGATGTACGATTCCGCCTCGTCGCCACCCACTTTCACCCGCTTGTTCGAGAAGAAATACTTCAGCGGAAAGATGCCGAAGCGCGTCTGCACATACTTGGTGTTGCTGACGCGCGAGACGGTTGAGATGTCATAGCCCGAGCGGTCGGCTACGTCTTGCAGGATCATGGGCTTCAGCATACCCTCGTCGCCCGTCTGGAAGAAGTCGTGCTGCAGGGCGACGATGGTGCGCATGACGGCGTTCAGCGTCTGTTCGCGCTGTCGCACGGCCTGGATGAAGCCCTGCGCATTTTCTATCTTCTGTTGCAGGAAGCGTGCCGCCTCTTTTTGTGCCGGCGTGCCGTTCTGCGACTGTGCAGCCAGCATCGAGCGGAACTCGCTGCTCACGTGCAGCGTGGGCAGTCCCGCATTGTTGAGTACCGGTACCGTCTCGTCGCCCTCCTGGTCCATGATGAAGTCGGGCACCAACTGCTGCATGCCCCTGCCCACCATCTCGCTTAGGGCGCTGCCTGGGCGGGGGTTCAGGTGTGTCAGTTCGGTCAGGGCCCGGTCGGCAATGTCCGTCCCGACGCCCAGCGTGTCGGCGATGCGGTCCCACCGCTTGGCGGCGAAGTCGTCGAAACATTCCGTCAGTATGCGCCGCGCCACCTCCTCGACTTCTGGAGTTGCCGTCGTGCTGTCTTGCATCTGCCAGTCTGTTAGTCTGCCAGTCTGATAGTCTGTTAGTCTGTCAGTCTGATAGTCTTGATTTTGACCTTCCCTCCTGTCTAACTGGAGCAGCAGACATTCTTGCAGGTTTCGGGCGCCGACGCCGGCGGGGTCGAACTGCTGTATGTGGTGCAGCACGTGCTCCACCTCGTCGGCTGTGGTGTCGATGTCGGCCTTGAACGCCAGCACCTCCACAATCTCGTCGATGCTCTTGCGCAGCCAGCCGTCGTCGTCCAGCGACCCTATCAGGAACAGCCCGATGGCCTGCTCTTTTTCGCTCAGCGGCTGCTCGCCCAGCTGTTCCTTCAGCAGGTCGAAGAACGAGGTGCCTGCGTCGATGGGAATCTCGTCGCGTCCGGCATTTCCTCCGCCGGACGTCTGGTAGTCCGACGAGCCGTCGTCGTCGTCATATTCCCCCTCGCGGTCAGCCTGCGAGCCCATGCTTTCGCCGCCCAGCTCGTCTGTGATGTCGCTGTCGGCCCGGTCGTCGTCGGTCCGGTCGTCGTCCGTGTCTGGACGGTCATCGGGCAGTCCCTCCTCCAGCGCAGGGTTGTCGAGGACTTCGGCTCGCACCCGATCCTCCATCTCCTGCGTCGAAAGCTGCAGCAGGTTCACCACCAGCATCTGCTGGGCTGACAGCCGTTGCTGCTGCGTCAGCAACTCCTGCTGCTGTTCTATCTGCGTATTGTGATTGTCAGCCATTTCATTTTAGTTCAAAGTTAACAATTCATAGTTGAAGATTGGTTTAACGTTTAATGTTTAACGTTTAACGACCATGATAACTTCGTTAATTGACAATTGACAATGGACAATGGATAATTATCAATTTTCAATTATCAATTATCAATTGCGCCGAAGGCGCCAGACGTGTTCGTTAAACATTAA
>Ga0129306_1003620_pt1 | contig 11229 bp, 8 predicted proteins | sample P827metagenome_FD_94438 | JGI IMG/M metagenome (GOLD analysis project Ga0129306, IMG submission 94438) | Capybara group fecal microbial communities from Wisconsin, USA - P827 metagenome | ecosystem: Host-associated > Mammals > Digestive system > Large intestine > Fecal | place: USA: Wisconsin...
AATACGGAAATTTACGAAAGATTAAATAATCTACTATTCATATTCTATCATACAAAAATAGGATTATTCTTGTATATGAAAGCAGGTCGATAAGATGAATAATGATTATATGCCGATGACTCTCTATGACATTAAGCGGCAGGATCAGCAATGGTTGGAAAAAGACAAAAAGAAGAAATACGAACTGGAACTTGCCCGTGGGTGTTTAGTTGCCGATACATATCTTACTCAAACATACCTTAACAAGTTCACGGAATCATCTATAATTGATGTCAGCAGGGGTATCAAGGACGTTACACGTTTAAGAATGATGTGTATTGATAAAATTGTCTTTGATCCTGCTGAGGACAGTAAAGATAAGCTGATAAGTGTTTATAGTGCATTATACAGTTCTCAAAGCTCTGTTGCTCTATTCATATGTGGAAAAGGCAAAAATGTTGAGTTTTACATATGCACAAGAAATGACACGAATCCAGGTTTGGCTGGTGATTTGTTAGAGAACACTCTATCCGCAAATTTCCCAGGAACAGACTATTCAATGTTGTCAAGCACTGAGATTGAGAGCATTCTGACAAAAACGGCATCTGCCAATAAGAGCTTGGGCGTTGTTTCACTTATTCCTTCTTCAAGAGACGAAGATAAGGAAAAGTTTGTTCAGGGAATTGAAAAATTTATTAATGGTATGCAAGGAAAATATTATACAGCTATCTTCCTCGCTACACCTGTTGATAGTCTTGTTTTAGAGCAAAGAAAACATGGATATGAGGAACTTTATTCTTCACTGTCATCACATTCAAAGGTGACACTATCCTATGCTCAAAACAAATCAACTGCGGTGTCAGAAGGCTTATCAACAAATTTCTCAAAATCTATAAATGATAGTGTAAGTAATAGTAATGGAAGATCCGATTCATCATCAAGTGGTTCTAATTACGGTTCAAACAGTGGAAGTAGTTTCTCTGGTGATGGCTGGGGATTCAGTTCTGGTTCGTCAAGCGGTTCATTTAATTCTTATACATCAGGAACTTCGTTCACCCATACAGTTTCAAGAGGTGTAACTGAAACAAAAGGAGATACTGTTACAACGAATGTTACTGACACAACAGGAATAACAGATACTATAACCTTAAATTTTGATAACAAAGGTATTCAATCGCTCCTTGAAAAAACGGATAAGCAACTAAAACGTATAGAACTCGGTATGGCTTACGGTGCTTGGGAAACATCATGCTATTTTCTTTCAGATGACATTGCAACAACAGCGATGGCATCCAATATGTGTAAAGCACTTTTCACTGGTAATGAGTCAGGAGTTGAGAGCGCCCATATAAACATATGGAATATGAGCCGTAAGTCAGAAATTAAAAAAATCACAGACCACATATGCTACTTGGTTCATCCGTCAGCAGAAATACCGGAATACAGCGGCTACAGTAGCCAAATAGTTAGTCCTACAAATATGCTTACCGGAAATGAACTTCCTATTATACTTGGTTTACCAAAAAAATCAGTAAATGGTGTATCTGTTATTGAAATGGCTGAATTTGGACGTTCAGTAGTTTATGAACGTCCGCCTAAAAAAACTATAGAGTTTGGTAGCATATATCATATGGGACGCATTGATGGTGTTGACACTAAGAAACGTGGTGATAAAGGTACAAGAGTTCCTATTGATATGAACCTATTGTCCTCTCATTGTTTTATCACTGGTTCATCAGGTTCAGGTAAGTCTTATGCTACATATGAATTACTTGACAGCCTGTTAAGTCAGGGAATTAAAATGCTTGTAATAGAACCAGCCAAAGGTGAGTATAAGCAGGTCTTTGGAGGGTACAAGGGAATAAAAATATATACAACTGATCCAACTGTTTATAGAATGTTGAGGGTTAATCCTTTTCAATTTCCCGAAAATCTTCACATACTTACCCATATAGAAAAGTTGATACAGATTTTTAATGCTTCATGGTCTTTATATGCAGCTATGCCTGCAATATTAAAAGATGCTGTTGTTAAATCCTATGTCAAGTGCGGTTGGGATACCGATAACTCAATTTGGATAGAGGGTATATCGGATCATAAGTATCCAACGTTTAAAGATGTTATGGAGATATTGCCGAATATAATAAACAGTTCGGACTATTCTTCTGATTCTAAAGGCGATTATAAGGGTGCGTTGCTGACAAGAGTAAAATCAATGACAGACGGCATAAATGGAATGATATTTGAAAAAAGCGAAGGTGTTAAAGACTCTCTGCTCTTTGATGCCAATACTGTTATTGACCTTAGCGAGATCGGCTCTGAAGAAACGATAGCTTTGCTTATGGGTGTTATCATAATGAAACTTGGTGAATATAGGCAGTCGGTTCGTAAGTCAAAATCATCAGGTACAAGAGATGCCGAAATCAACCATGTTACCGTTTTGGAAGAAGCACATAATCTTTTAAAAAGAACTTCAAAAGATCAGAGTCAGGAAGGATCAAATATAGTAGGAAAATCAGTTGAGATGATAAGCAATTCTATCAAGGAAATGCGAACATATGGAGAAGGTTTCATAATTATTGATCAATCCCCTATGGCTGTTGATACATCAGCAATCGAGAATACGTCAACAAAAATAATTATGAATACTCCTGCAAAAGATGCCTGTGAAGAATTGGGTAGTGCATTAGCGTTGAACGAAGAACAAACTAAAGAGCTTTCAAGATTAGCTACAGGTGTAGCTGCGGTTTTCCAAAAAGGATGGCTGCAGCCTGTACTTATGAAAGTTGATATGTGGGACGATAGATATGAAGCTAAACCAGAACAGAGCAATAAAGTAGATATGCGTGATGTCCGCAGCAAGCTAATTCTTGAAATGCATTATCAATCTATAAAGGGTGCATTCTCCGCAGCCAAATTAAAAACGGTTATCCGTGAATCTGCTATTCTTAGGGAGAAGAAAGATGAACTTACAGAAATAGTATCAAGAATAAATGATACACTTGCTGTAAACGAAATAATTGATAAAAAGACATTGGGCGGTTTCTATCTTGAATTTGCGTCATGCAGCAGATTATTTGATGTTTTGAAAACTGATAATATTCCTAACTTCAATGAGATGAATGATTTGTATGAGCCAGACGGTTCGTGTCCACAGAGGATTTTCAATCTTATTTGCCATGAGGGAATGAAATGGTTCAATGCATTCACTAAAGCGCTTCAACAATATATCAGTATAACCAATCCTATTACTATACACAATATCGTAATGTATATGCTTGGATTTATTACAGATGACGGAACAGTAGCAGATTCATCATATTCTGTTATTTATACGTTTATGACAATGGGTTATATCTGATAGTTTATATTTTGGGAGGTTTTATAGTATGGCTATAGGTAAATTTGAAAATACTGAGGACTCCGAGAGTAAGATCGAACAGGAACAGCCTGAGAAAAAAGACTTTACTGAGGGTGAGGAAAAACAATCATTAGGTGACAGATTAAAAGAAGGCTTGAACAAGTTGTTTCACAAAAATGAAACAGAAGAATCTAATGATGCAAATGACGATCCTGACGGAGAGGATAATCCTGATGGCAAAGATGCTGATGATGGCGAAGATGGAAAAGATGCACCCCAAAATCAGATCTTGGACACGAACGAATCTCGAAAAGAAATGCGTGAAAAGAAACTTGAGGAATATGATAGTCAGCTTTTCGATACTGTAAAAAAACATGGAGAAATGCTTGACAGGCGCACCGATCTCACGCAGGAAGAAAAAAACGATATGCAAACAGAAATGACAGAAAACTACAAGAAAGCTGTTGCTGAGTACAAGGACTGGTTAGAAAATGAATCAGACTATAAGGATTTACCTGAAGAATGATTTGTCCAAAAGAGGTTGAAATATGGGCAATATAGTAGAAGTGTGTTTCAATCCATATTCATGTACTACACAAATACTTATTAACGGAAAACCGCCTTCTGAATACAGTTCATTGATTCAGTTCATGACAGAACCTTTGTATCTTTGGTGTAATAGTCTATTTGATTTACTATATAGCGAAATCAATGACAATTTTTCAATGATTTTCACAGGAAGAAAATTTGATGCAGATATTTTGAAATATTTAGCTACAAATAATGATAGCTGTATCTCGTTTAAACACAGAACATTTATGACAGATACTCCGCTTCAGAAAAGAATGATACTTCTTAATGAAGTTATAAAAAAAGGTGGTATAAACGTTAGTCGTCAAAGGATAGATGTTGATTTTATTATATCTGATGAAAAATTCAGGCGCTATATAAATGAGCTTGAAATCGGAAACAAGTTTTGCTATATCGAAAACCATATATTTATTGTAAGTGAATATAACAAACAAGCAACATCTTCAAAATATTTGATTATTCTTTGTAATGATTTTAGTATAGCAGATAAGGTGGATTGTAATGCAAAAATTGGATTTGTGTTAAAGGAAAACAGTTCAAAGTCATTTGCCTCGTTCAATAATAATCTTTGTTACCTTGATATGAAGGGTAATGATGATATATTTGAATCGTTATTTGAATGTTTGCTTTATGCTCCTTTATGTGATGCATTTGTTAACTGCATATCATCTTTAGATGGAAATCGTAGTATTGTGTATACTGATGGGTTCAGAATTCTTACAGCAATAAAACCGTTAGTAAAAGTTGATTTTCCTGAAGAAGTAGAGCTTGGGAGAAGTATAAACATAAAAGTATATACTGAACCGCAGACAGGTGAGGCTCCGGAAATATCATTTGAATATGATAGAAGCGGAATAGTTAATTGTACGAATCAAAGAATTGAAGGAATCAAAGAAGGTATGGTTAATATTTTACTATACGAGAAAGGTTCAAACAGAGCATTTGCTTTAAAGCAGGTCAAGGTAAAGAAGCGTAACAGAATCACAAGTCTTTTACTATCTGATACGAATTTGCTTTTAGGTATTGGTGATAATAAGTCTTTAGCAGTTAGTTATTTTCCCGAAAACGCCGACAATTCTAATACAATAGAATGGTTAAGTACAGATACTACAGTAGCAATAGTGAACGGTAATGGCACTATTCATGCCGTTTCTGTTGGAAGGTGTCAGATTATTTGCTCGGCAGAAAATGTTTCGGTTAGGACAGAAATTGAAGTCAAACCATATCTGAGTGATTTGATAATTGAAAATGTCAATACTGATGAAATCATTGAAATGACTTTAGATAAAGACATAGAATTAGAGATTTCCCCGTCACCCAAAAATGCAATAGACAACGGCTACCAAATATCAAGTTCTAACATAATGGTAATAAATACATTTGGAACAACAATCCACCCTGTATCTATCGGTGAAGCTGAGGTAATAGTCTATAACAACACCAAAACGATTCGGAAAAGTATTAAGATTAAGGTGGTAAAAAAAGTGCATGAAAAAAGCTCCAAAAAGAAAGGTTTTTGGAACTTATTTAAAAAATAACGAAAGAAGGTCTATTTATGGGAAAAGTTGTAGGTATTGATCTGGGAACAACATTCTCTGCGGTATCATATATCGACAAAAATGGAAACGCTCAGATTATCCCGAACAGAGATGGTGAAAACATCACTCCTTCCACAGTACTCTTTGATGATGAAGAAGTTATCGTAGGTAAGCAGGCAAAGAAGTCGGCGTTTCTTCACCCTGATAACTATGAGTCTTTTGTTAAAAGACATATGGGCGAAAGAGACTTTCAGTTTGTGGCTGGAAATGGTGAAAAATACTCTGCTGAAGCAATATCCGCCATTATCTTAAAAAAGTTAAAAGCTGATGCGGAAGCAAATCTTGGGGATACCATTGATGGTGCTGTAATTACAGTACCAGCGTTCTTTAGCGATGTACAGCGAACTTCAACAATGGACGCTGCTAAGATGGCAGGAATCAATACACTGGCTATTATAAATGAGCCTACAGCAGCAGCTCTTGCCTATGGCATTTCTAAGGGAAGTAGCGAACCTAAAACTGTTCTGGTGTATGACCTCGGCGGTGGAACTTTCGATGTAACTATCATAAAGTTTACAGAAAATGAAATCGAACCTCTTGCGACTGATGGTAACAGACAGCTTGGCGGTTTTGATTTTGATAACAAAATCGTGGATTTTGTTATCGAAGAAGCTAAAAAGCAGGGACTTGACATAAACAAGGATGCGAAAGCACGACAGGCATTGCAGAATGAAGCAGAGGAAGCCAAGAAAACATTGTCTGAGAGGAAAAAAGCAGAGATTAGTCTCTACATATGCGGACAACCCTTTGATGTAACAATTACAAGAGACCAGTTTGAAAGTATGATTAGTTCCTTGCTGTTCAGAACTATCAATGTTATGGAATCCGCAATGGAAGAAGCTGGCTTGGAGTATTCTGATCTTGACAAGATTCTTCTTGTAGGTGGTTCTACAAGAATCCCTGCTGTTGCTAAGAGCATTGAAGAAGAAACTGGCATCAAGCCTTCACAGGACATTCACCCTGATGAAGCTGTTGCCATTGGAGCTGCATTTTATGCTGTTGATATAGCAAAGAAAAATCCAAACTCTGTTAATAGCCAGAGTACAGGTGGCAACAACGATGGTGGGACATTCTGTCCTCCTTCTACTGATCTTCCCGACAATGTTGAGAGCTATCAGTTCAGAGATATAACTGCACATGGAATTGGTGTAGTTATTATTGACGATGTTTTGGGTGAGGAAGTTAATTCTGTTATTCTTCCTAAGAACACAAAGGTTCCAGCAGAATTTAGAAACCAGTATGTTACAACTACTGATTATCAGGAATCGATTCTTTTACAAGTTACACAGGGAGAGGATACTGAACTTCGATATGTAACGATTATTGGAGAAGCAGAACTGAAACTGAAACCTAAGCCTGCAAATTCCCCAATTGAAGTTATTATCAGCTGCGATTCCGATTCAATTATCCATGTAAGAGTAATCGACCTTGTAACAAACGAGGATCTTGGCGAAATGAAAATTGACCGAGTGAATAATCTCTCCGATCAAGAAGTTCAGAAAGAGACTAACAGGCTCGGCAAACTGAATATCGGTGATGAATAAGGAGTACGCATATGGCTAATAAAAACGAAAGAATCTTAGACTACTACAAGGCGTTTGGTCTTGATAGGAGTTGGGACGAAAAAACGCTCCGTAAAGAACTTGGTAAGGCACAGCGTACATTTATGCGCCGTCAAAGCACTACCAATGATAAAGAGGAACTTGACCAGATTAACCAGACACTTGAAATTCTTGATAAGGCTATCGAGTGTTTATCTCACCCTGATGCTCGAAAGAGTTATGATAAGGAACTTGACAAGGCATATCAGGCTGGTATGGTTAATGATGAAGCAGAAGCTCAGGCAAGAGATGCTCTTGAAAAGGCTAAACAGTTTTATGCAAAGGGTCAGATACAGCTTGCAGCTAAATTTGCGCTTGAAGCTATCAATAATAAGGTCAATGATCCTACAGCATACGAAATACTTGCTAAGTGTTATTATGATTCAGGTGACTATTCCGCTTCAATTGATACTGTCGACAAGGCACTTACGGTTTATGTAGACAATACATATTTTCTTTGGCTTTCAGCAAGAATCAATACGATTGTTGAGCGATATGATGTTGCACAACAGAAAATAAATCGTATGCTGGAACTTGACCCTAATTCATCTCAAGCTCATGCTGAACAGATACATTTCTATATGTATGCTGAAAAAGAAGATATTGCCTTTCAGCAGATAGATCAATATCTGGCACAGAATCCGAACGATACTGACTTTAAGCGTGAGACGGCGTACAATCTTATCAGCTTTACAAACACTTGCTACCTTGAAGATGCGGACACCGGAAGTTTGGTAATTGCAGATAAAAAATCATATACCAAGTGTATGTCTCTTTGTCAGAAAGCGTACTCACTGTATCAAGATGAATACACTAAGAACAATCTTGAAAGTGCCCAGTTCTTTGGACAGCGTGAATTTAATCACAACAACTCATACGAATTGAAGTGGCTGTGGGGATTAAGTGCATTGAGCTTATTTGTTATTGTTCCTGCGTTTGGAGAAATGAGATCAATTGCAGATTTCTTTGGCATTCTTTTTGCAGCTTGTATTTATATCGTTCCTGCTATTTTATTAACAATTGTAAGTTTTCAGCCGTATTGGCAGATAAATCGAATCTATTACACAGGAAAAGCCGGATGGTTTGAGACACTTGTAATATGGTGGGGCAAAATAACAGTAGCTATTGTTAAATGGTCTTGGAAAATCATGTGGTGGATTGTCAGGTTTATTCTTTCCTTTGTATAATATCGGTGATAGACTATGGTATGTAAAAAATGCGGCAATATTGTCGTAAAAACCGATAATCATTGCAAAGTGTGTGGTGAACCTATCCTTCCTGATGCAATCAGTAAATCTCTTGAAAAACAAGAAAGAACTGCGGAAAGAATAGACTATCTAACGGATAAAATATCTGCTGTCCAAACACCGCAAAAAAAGCGTTACCGCTCGAGATGGGTGCTGTTGCTTGTTTACTGGGTAGGCGGTTATCTTGGTTTACATTATGCTTGGATGGGAGATTCCGATAGTGCGTGGAATGAATGCAAAAAAGCAATTAAACATTTTTTATTATGCTTTGTTGGTATAGGCATTATATTTGTTATGTTTGATTTAGTTGTCTACATTATAAACTTTTTTGCAATCATGTTCGGAAAATATAACACAGACTATTCAGGGAATCCTATAGTATGGTTTAAAATTGGAAAACCTAAGTTAGAATAAATAATGGTGGTGGGGGCTGTCAATTTGATAGTCCCCATTTATAATCATAAAGTGTGGAGGATATAATGAATAAGCATTTTGAAGATATAACAGAAACAACTCCTATAGAAGTTGAATCGTCAAAAAAGTTTGATTCTGTTAGTGACACAGATAGTCCCAAAAATAAACTAATGACTTCAATAGAGAAGATGGAAGAAAAATCAAAAGAAAATTGCAATGAAACTATCAATTCTTCCGATAGAGAACTAAAAGCAGAATCAGATAAAATAAAAATAGCTGAAGGAAATAGCGATATTTTGGAGTGGGACGGCGAAGCAGGCAATTCAAAAAGAAAACCTAAAGAAGCTGATAGCGAATTAGCTAAGGAATTATCTGAATATGGTGTTGATGGTATTGAATATAAAGATGGTAATGTTGATTTCTCTCCTGTTTCTAAATATGATGTTGATTTTGAAAATGTAGATGAATTATACAAAGCGATAGGTGAAGATATAACAATTGGCGATTTAATGACAGAGAATACAGTTAAATCCAGAAGTGACTTGAACGATTTAGTTAGGAACAAGTGGCAAGACATGGCAAAGCAACAGATTGTCGATAAAATAGGCAACAATCCAGAATTTGCATCAGATTTTCAAGATAAAACTGGAATAGATGTGGGCAACGTTCAGTCAGTAAATAGTCTATCTAATGAACTTAAACGTAATGGTCTAACAATGCATGAAACACCAGACTGTAAAAAAATACAATTTGTTCCGACTGATATACATAATGCTTTTAAGCATTCAGGTGGTACTGCTGAAATGCTTGAAAGATTACTTGATGGTGACACACACGGAAGAATTAATAATAATTAACGGTGGTGAATATGAAATCAAATATTGACAACCCTGAACAAAACAAGATAACAGAAAATATGGAAATAGCTCATGATAACGATGCTAAGGCAAGATTTGTTGATTCTGTATCAAAACTCACAGAAAACACTGGTAATACAAGCACTAATGACATTTCTTCAAAAAATAAAAGCCTTATAAATCCTAAAAAATTCCAACCAATAGCTGAAAAGGCAGCTACAATTATAACTGCGGTAGACACAATTGTTGATCCATTTAATAATTATATGGAAGCAAAGACTCAACAACCAGATCTTATTCCAATAGATTCAGGGTATTATAAGCAGGCTGACATAATTGCGGAAAGCTCAATAAATGATATATTATCAGAAAAGGGATATGTAGTACAAAGCGATATAGGTGTAATTGAAGTGGTTAGTGACATTATTGATACAATTGGCAGCGATGAAGATGAAGCATTGAAAACACCTGAGCAAATTAAGGAGGAAATTGATACTCGAATTGAAGGTGCATCATCAGACGATAACATTAAAAAAACTGAATTATGTCCACCTAATCCAGCTAAAAGCATATTAGCATTTTCTTCTACAGCTGAAGAAAATTACGAATATGGGATAGGTGGAGCAAGGCAATATTTTATTCCTAATGCTTATGAGTTAAAGAAAAATGGGAGTCTTGTTAAGGAATTTGAGTTATATGAAAGCGAAGATAAGACAGCACCCTTAAGTTTAATAGACGAGAATATAGAGTTTGACGGGCAAGAAGATAGCTATATAGAAGATTATACTGATGAAATTGATTATTTAGATAAAAATACAATAGATACAGATGGCTTAAATATGTTTATGGATTCAGAAGGAAATATCATGAATGTGCAGGAACAAGACTACCTCAATCCTTTAAGCAATCAAGAGGATTCTAATAGAATATATTATCCCGATTCATGGAAAAAAACAAGTATACAAGATGGTGATATGATATTTCAACTAAGTTCAAACGGAAATACTTTTAGTTCATATTTTACCGATAGCAAGACTATCAATTCTTGTATTCACAATGGAAAGCTTAACTTTCAAGAATTAAGAGAAAAATTACAAGTAACCGATGGTTCTGAGAAAATTTGTCTAACCGCATATAGGTGCAAATTGTCATCTGCGCAGTCTGGAACAAAAGAGTAATAAATCTTATGCAGATGCAGTAATCACACACATATTTTGTCATATATCGTAAACGCTCTCAGAACGCTCAGGGAGCGTTTGTAGTTTCAGGGGTAAACCTTCCCCATAACCGCCACAGACGGCTCAGAGGGGCTATTACGCTCGGCAGAGAGCCTGTTATCATTCAAGCGTATCCTTTCTTCTCTGCTGTGTGCGTTTTTTCTCTTGATACTGCCTGTTACGTTCCTGCTGTTCCTTGTTTTGGAGATAGTTACGCACCTGTCGGGTGTACTTGTGTGCTGTGTCACGCTTAGTGACAAAGGCATTATGCTCAGGCAACAGAGCATTGTATTTCTCTTTCAGCTTGGTGGACTTCGCCTGCAAATCGCTCTGCTTAGGCATTTTCCCTTTGATGTAGTAAGGC
>Ga0129306_1003621_pt1 | contig 11228 bp, 6 predicted proteins | sample P827metagenome_FD_94438 | JGI IMG/M metagenome (GOLD analysis project Ga0129306, IMG submission 94438) | Capybara group fecal microbial communities from Wisconsin, USA - P827 metagenome | ecosystem: Host-associated > Mammals > Digestive system > Large intestine > Fecal | place: USA: Wisconsin...
ACGGTGTAGAACGGTGTAGAACGGTGTAGAGATTTTGGTTTCTACACCACTTATATGCTTTATTTTCTGCACATAATCACGATTGGTGTAGTGGTGTAGTAGTTTTTCCTGTTAGTACGGATTGGCAATCACAGGTGGTCGAAAGATTTTAACTATTGAATCTTTCGACCACCAGTGATTGCAAATCCGCCTGAACGGGGGTTACTTCACCAGTACCTTCTTTCCATTACGGATGAGGATGCCCTTCTGCATTCCGTTAACCGGACGGCCTAGCAGGTCGAAAGAATGATTATCAATTGTCTGTTGTCTGTAATGAATACTTTGTATAGCGTCGTATCTCTCAAAAACTCCTTCTATTTGGTAGCCAGGTAATAATCCAAGAAATTTAAGACCATTGAGTTGGATAGAGGCATAGCACTTATCTCCGATATTAGCCGTATCGAAGATATTATAATCTTCTGTCCAATTCAGACTATAGCCAGGGATAATATGATCCGGTTGCCCGTTCCAGGGGACATTATCCCATTTCTTGCCATCCGCACCATATAGTATAATCTCTGCATCGAAACGTTCCTCTTTAAAGTCAAAGTTTATAGTCTCTTTTCCTCCTGTTTTTGGATTTATGAAAGAAAGAGGAATAGAACGATTCAGAAGTATTGAAACCTCCACGTAGCCGGTAATATCGAGACCTGATAGATTTTCACCATCCACGATACAGGTATAGCCTTTTATTATTGCTTCCCGGAAAATGGATTTGCTCAATAGTTCATATAGTTTTTCCATCCGTGGGCAGTATTGGTCTTGTTTGCTGTAGAAGATGTCCTTTTCATTGTGAGTCATAGTTCCACATTGTACACCATATTCGAATTCATCCATGACGTAGGGCATCCACCAGATGTTGGAAGCAATGTAGCGTGTCTTGGAGGGAACAATGGCTTTGCAACAGGGAAACAAATCGGGGTCGGTATGGTGTACGTAAAAAAAACCACCGCCGACTGTGGGGGGAGTCCACCCTAAAAAACGAACGCCTCCAAAATGCCCCGATGCTTTTTCTGGCGAAACGTAAGGAACGGCAACCTCTGCAAAAGCAGATGCATAAATGTGCTCTATTTTTTCTGAAAACGTGATGAGCTGGTGCTCATAGTCCCACAAAGTATAGGTGAAAGCGAAGCAGTAAACGGACTGTACGTCAAAAGAAAGATCTTTCAATGAAGAATCGTACAAATTTCCTGCTTTAATTAACATAGTCCCATCCTTTGAGTAGATGTTTCCGTCAATTTCGGTATAGAGGTCATTGCCTTTTGCCAATTTGAATTCCATCGGACAGCCGTAATAACCGCTGATGGATTGGGGGTTGAGGATGTTAGGGAAACTACCGGTTACATAGACAGTGATGGTTTTCTCAAAATGCGGTTCATCTGTATAATCTTTCTTCCACCTGTCAGCGGCTTGGCGTCCGGAGTCCTTATCCCATGTGAATAAGGATAAAGCCTGTAAGTCAAAATAACCAATGACTTTGGGAAGATACAAAGTTTCTATGGCTGTGTGACTAAAGGCGTTTTTCCCGATGGCATACTCATTTTTTTCCCAGTCATCATAAAACGTGACCTCTTCCTTTAACGTTGCCTCCGTCAGATCCAAATTAGATAGATGGCTGCATCGGTCTATCGCCTCTATATCTTCTCCCCACAGAGTTCCTGAAATAGTCAGCGACTCCACCTGTTCAGCCATTTCGTCTGTCAGTTGTTTGGCAAGGGTGGCTTTTTCGTCACAATGGAAGGACAAAGACTTGTAGTCCTCTTCTGCACCCGAGGCTTTCAGCATACCGAGGAGCAGGAATGTACATAAGAATAATGTTTTGTTTTTCATGTTGTAACTTGTTTTAATGGTTAATTAATATTTTATGTTACTTTATTGTTCCCGAAGTTATGGACAACGTTCCACCCTTGTCAACTTGAAAACTCTTAGTGTTCCTCAAGTTAACAGTCGAGGAGTTGGAAAGGTTCATTGTACCCCCATCCTTCACGATGACTTTGGCATTATTCATCGTGGCGCCTGACAGGTTCATCACACCGTTCCCCGTTCGGGCGGATTTGCAATCCGGCCGCGTTGAATAGAGGGATTTGCAATCCCTCACCTTTTGCTCTGTCCGATATTTCCATAACTGTTCTTTTTGATTTCATCTTATTTCGCATCAAAGATAATGATAAATAGTTCGAAACCCAAAACAATACCATCTTTTTTTATTTAATCAGGCTGGGGATTGCAAATCCCCTTCTCATCGCAGCCGGATTGCAAATCCGCCTGAACGGAGAGCATACAAGCGCGTAAAACGCCATCAAGAAAAGTTTTTTAGTAATCATGTTTTCATAGTTCTTTATGGTTCACGGCGCAAATATAAAATAAAAACAAACACTACGTTTCATCAAGAGCGGGACAAAAAGCGGGACATTTTACTTTTTGACGGACAAAAAGCGGGACAAAAGGGGCGTCAGAGTCTTTGTAAGGGTCAGAAAGACCTTATTTCTCCGTCGTTTCCAACTGAGAAGTAAAGTTCCTCGGTTCTCATTCGTCACGGGAGAAGAAGAGCGCCAAAATTTCAGCGGGGATTTTGGCTTCAAGACGTCTCCGCTTCTTGCGGACGCTGTCCTTCTCGATAGCCAGCAGCTCGGCAATGCGTGACTGCGGCATATGCAGATAGCTGAGGATACAAAGCAGCCAGTCGGCTTCGGAGATCTTCGCTGCATCGGGGTACATCTCCATCCGCAGGAACTGAATGGCATCAATGAAACTGTTGCCTATGTCGTCGGCAACAGCCTTCGTCATCTTGGCCGTCAACCGTGTGTCCTTCTTCTCCAACAGCAGGAGAATGTGCTCTGACGGAGTTTGCCTGAAGATGGTGCGACAATGCATCAGCGTCTCGGTGTATTCGGACAGACGTCGGGCTTTTTCCTCTTCGTTCAACTCCACCCATTGCAGCCAGCTCGTTCGGGCTAAAGCAAGTTCATTGCTTCGCAGGCTTTCGTGAACCTTTAGGGACTTTGCCTTACGGTGGTTCCTACGAGCCACATTGACGAGGAGCATGGTGAGGAGCAACACGGCAGCGGAGGCTACGCCATAGACATAGTGCAGACGTAGGTCGAAACGATAAGCCGCCTCCCTCTTCTCCGCCTCATAGGCGTAGGAAACAGAAGAAATGTCGTCGCGGTTCCGACGGCGATAAATGGAGTCAAGCAACAGGTCGTACTGGTCAATACATGTCTTTGCCTCGTCAGCGCCATGACGTAGCATGATGACATCGCCCAGATGATGGTAGGTGTTGGCCAAAGAATAGAGTTCTTCCTTGCTTTCCAATGCCCTTTTATAGTAGGAATAGGCGGAGTCTAATTGGTTTTCAGCAGCAAAAATGTCACCCATCAAGCAAAAGCCCGGCGCAAACAGGCTGTCGGACTGAATGGCCTTGCGACAATCTTTCAGAAGGGCAAATGCCTGCGGATGGTCGCCACAGGAATAAAAGGCTATTTTTGCTTTGTGAAGCAACGCTTGGGTTCTGCAATACGAAGGCAATGTGTCTGAAGCTAAGAGTACATTGAAAATGCTGTCGGCATCCTTGTAGTTGAACTGCAACAAGCGAGTGAGACCTAAGTAGTACTGAGCATAAGCAAGGGAAACAGAAGCACCTGTCATCTCAGAGGCATCGCGGAAACGGATAAAGGTGGCAGAGGCTTCAGCCAACATATTCCTTTTTAGATAATGTCGTCCCAGGTTTTGTAGGGTCAGAGAATAGTAGCGGGAGGTCGTGTCGGGGAAACAATCGCGGGCTTTAAGATAGGCATTGATGGCCTTGGGGTCATCCTGCATGTCGGTATAGGCGCAGCCGAGCGTGTACCAGGCCATGGCGGCATGGTAGTTCTTGCGACGCGGCACGCCGTAGTAATCCGTGGCGATGCGGACGAGAGAGTCGGTGGTGAGAGGAACGTCACATTTGTAGTCAGTCTGCACCTTCAGCCAAGCGTAATGGGCAGCCTCCCCCTTCCTCTCCTGAAGGATAGCCTCCCCCTTACCCCTCCTGAAGGAGGGGAGACCAGAGGAATCGGAAGCCCTTCCCTTTAGGGGAGGGTTGGGTGAGGCTATGCTATCCAGCAGGGCGCGGGCGGCGTGGGGGTCGGTCTCCATGAGGGCTTCGGCACGGACGAGGGCGTCGTGGACGGCGGCGTCCGGACGGCACGAGCTGACGGACAGCGCCAGCAGGATGGCCGCCACAGGAAACAGGAGTATGCTACGCTTCATGTCCATTTGTTTCTGCAAAGATAGTGACAAAAATGCGATTAAGCGAGAGCAAAGAGAAAAATATTTTTGCTTTTTGCCGAACGTGAGCATTTTAGACCGAAGGTCAAGGCGAGAGATAATGAAAATTTATTTTCAATTTTGACGGTGTCTTCGTCCGTCACGACTCGGCAGAGTTCAAGCAAGCTTGACTTTGCGCTAGCTGCTCCGTCCGTTCCGAGCCGCAGCCTATCTAAAAGCCCTGAAAGGGATTAAAGATAGTGCAAGAAAATGAAAAATGAAGAATGAAGAATGAAATTTCATTTTTCATTCACTTTGTTTTCAAACAACGCGACTCGGCAATGGCCAAAAATGCGCCGATTCTCCCTCAGCAGACATCTTTTTTTGAAAAAACGGGGCAAATGCTTGGTGGTTTCAGAAAAAAGCCGTTACTTTGCACTCGGGTAAGTCCTATACGGCCAGCTCCCTTCGAATCCTCCAGGGCTTGACGGCAGCAAAGGTAGTTAGGTCGTAGCGGCGCGATATAGATCGCTTACCCACCTGCCTCTTTAGCTCAGTTGGCCAGAGCACGTGATTTGTAATCTCGGGGTCGTTGGTTCGAATCCGACAAGAGGCTCGAAAAAAGATGGCAGAAGAAAGAGGAAGAAACGTCTGACCTCGCTTCTGACATTCAGAGAGATAAAGCAAGTCGTGAGACTCCTTCCCCGCGCTCCGGGGCTCCCCTCTCCGGAGTATTTTTAGGTTATTTCATAGTATTATTAAAAAGTTTGTGTTTTCATTGTGGCGTAGCCTGAGACAGGTAGCGCCACAAATTTTTCTGGCCATACGTTGGTCTATAGTCTATGGTCTATAGTCTATAGTCTATGGTCTATAGTCTATGGCCTATAGTCTATGGTCAATCGCTCATTACGCCCCTTGGGGCGTGGCGGCCTAAGGCCGCGAAAAGCAATCGACTATCGACTATAGACCATAGACCTAGGCTATATCGGTCTAAAACAGTATCTCTTGTTTGAAGCGGGTGACGGAGGTGGCTATCTGGGTGCGGTCCTCGAGCTGGTCGGCGCAGAAGGTGTGCAGGGCCTTGGCGTAGTAGGGGTCGCGGGCGGCGAGGGCAGAGGCGATGTAGGCGCGGAGCTCGTCGGGCGTCTTGCCTGCCACGAGAGGGCGCTGGGTGCGGCTGATGGTGAGCCGCGTGAACAGCACTTCGGGCGAAGCCTGTAGCCAGACGGTGGTGCCGTGGGCGTTCATATAGTCCATGTTGTCGAAGAAACAGGGCGTTCCGCCGCCGGTGGCTATGACGACATCCTCGAAGTCGGCCACCTCATGGAGGATGGTGCGCTCAACCTGGCGGAACCCTTCCTCGCCGCGCTCGGCAAACAGGGTGGGGATGGTTTTGCAATGGCGGCGCTCGATGTAGGCATCCATGTCGATGAACGACAGCCCCAAATCGAGGGCCAGAGCGCGGCCGAGGGTGGTCTTACCGCTGGCCATGAAACCGACAAGGAAGAGGCGAGTCATGGGGATTGGTTTAACGTTTAACGTTTAATGTTTAACGAACACGTCCTCTGATTTTGATTTAACGTTTAACGTTTAATGTTTAACGAACACGTCCTCTGATTTTGGTTAAACGTTTAATGTTAATGTTTAGCGAACAAGTCCTCAGACCTATTTTTCTTAACTCTTAATTCTTAACTCTTAACTGAATAAAGTTCCTGCCGCATGGTCGTTAAACGTTAAACATTAAACGTTAAACGAAATATTATTTCTTGGCTCTAGTGCGGTGGGGCTTGGCGGGAGCCTCGGCAGCCTTCTGGATGAGCGCCTGCACATCGGCAAAGGTGAGGTCGTCGGGCTTGGTGCCGCGCGGCAGACGGGTGTTGGTGCCGTGGCTGGAGATGTAGGGGCCGTAGGGGCCATTGAGAATCTGTACCTCGGGATCCTCGTCGAAGGCGCGAAGGATGCGGACACGCTGTTGCTCGGCACGGTCAGCAAAGAGCTTCAACGCGTCGGGCAGGGTGAGGGTGATGGGGTCGAGGTCGTCGGGAAGTGAGACGAACTCCTTACCTTTGCGGACATAAAGTCCATAGCGTCCGCTGCCGACGGAGACTGTTTCGCCATCGGCCTCGCCGAGCGTGCGCGGCAGGGAGCAGAGGGCAAGGGCCTCCTCGAGCGTAATGTTCTCGATGGTCTGTCCCTTCTGGAGCTGGGCGAAGCGGGGTTTCTCGGTATCGCCGACGGAGCCTATCTGGACGATGGGGCCGTAGCGGCCTATCTTGGCGCTCACGGGACGCCCGCTGACGGGGTCGGTGCCGAGGATGCGCTCGCCCACCTTGTGCTCGGGCTTGTCGGCCATAGCCCTGTCAACCAGCGGCTCGAAGTCCGAATCGAACTGGGCGATGACGCCCACCCAGGCCTTTTCGCCTTCGGCAATCTCGTCGAACTTCTTCTCGATGTCGGCCGTGAAGTTGTAGTCGAGGATCTGGGGGAAGTGTTCGGTCAAGAAGTCGTTGACGACCACGCCCACGTCGGTAGGGATGAGCTTCTGCTTCTCGCTGCCATACGTCTCGTGCATGGTGGAGGCGGTTATGGTGCCGTCGTGGAGCTGGAGGACGCTGACCTCACGGTCTGTCCCGGCTACATCCTCGCGGCGCACATACTCGCGCTGCTGTATGGTGCTGATGGTGGGGGCGTAGGTGGACGGGCGGCCGATGCCCAGTTCCTCCAGCTTGTGCACCAGAGCGGCCTCGTTGTAGCGCTGTGGCGCGGAGGTGTAGCGCTCGGTGGCCGTAATGTCGCCTGCCGTCAGCACTTCGCCGACGGTGATGGGGGGCAGCAGACCGGCTGTGGCGTCGGATGCGGCATGCTCGTCGTCGTCGGTAGCCTCGCGATAGACACGCAGGAAACCGTCGAACGTGATGACCTCGCCCGTGGCTGTGAACAGCTCCTTCGAGCCGCTGATGCCGATGGTGACGGTGGTCTTCTCGAGCAGGGCATCGGCCATCTGCGAGGCAAGGGTGCGCTTGTAGATGAGGTCGTAGAGACGCCGTTCGGCAGCGTTTCCGGAGGTGATGGTCTGATGGCTCATGTAGGTGGGGCGGATGGCTTCGTGAGCCTCTTGGGCTCCTTTTATCTTGGCATGGATGTTGCGCCGCTGGTGGTACTCCTCGCCCATGTTCTCGACAATCACTTTCTTGGCATCGCCGAGACAGACGTCGGAGAGGTTGGTGGAGTCGGTACGCATGTAGGTGATCTGTCCCGACTCGTAGAGCCGCTGGGCAAGCGTCATGGTCTGCGACACAGAGAAGCCGAGCTTGCGGGCTGCCTCCTGCTGCAACGTCGAGGTGGTGAAGGGTAGGGCGGGTGACTTCCTGATCGGCTTGGTCTGTACGTCCATAGCGGTAAACGTAGCCCCCTTGCATTGTTCGAGGAACTCCTGTGCCGCCTGGCGTGTCTTGAAGCGGGTGCCCAGCTCGGCCTTCATCAGCGTGGGCTTGCCATCGGCAGCAGGTACGTAGAAACAGGCCACCACACGATAGGCGCAGGTGGGCTCGAAGGCAGCAATCTCGCGCTCGCGGTCAACGATGAGGCGCACCGTTACCGACTGCACACGTCCTGCTGACAGAGCAGGCTTGACACGGCGCCAAAGAACGGGCGAGAGCTTGAAGCCCACGATGCGGTCGAGGACGCGGCGTGCCTGCTGGGCATAGACGAGGTTGGTGTCGATGGTACGGGGATGCTCAATGGCATTCTTGATGGCGCCGGGCGTGATTTCATGAAACACGATGCGGCGTGTGTGGGCAGGGTCGAGGCCCAGCACTTCGTAGAGGTGCCAGCTGATGGCTTCTCCTTCGCGGTCTTCATCGGATGCCAGCCACACCATGCCTGCACGCTGCGACTCGCGTTTCAGCTCCTCCACCACTTTCTTCTTCTCAGAAGGTATCTCGTAGATGGGTTCAAACGTATCCTTATCTATACTGAAGGTCTTTTTCTTTAGGTCACGGATATGACCGTAGGATGACATGACCTTGTAGTCTTTACCGAGAAATTTTTCGATGGTCTTGGCTTTAGCCGGAGACTCGACGATGACCAGATTCTTGTACATTTCTGCGTAGCATAATTTGAAATCGGGCGCAAATGTACTACAATAAAATGAAGAATGAAAAACGAAAAATGAAAAATTAACTTTTAAAAGATGATAAGAGGTCTGCTGCGAGGGGCAGGGCGTCGGGCTTGCCGGCATCTACGAAGCGGAAATCGGGGAGTGCCGCACCCAGGATGTCGCCTTCGACTGCGGCAGAGAGATAGAAATCGATGATGGAAAAGACGTCGCCGTAGGCCTCCAACGCCGGGACGAGCGAGGGAGAGATGAGGTGGATGCCAGCGAAGGCATAAAGGCTCAATCCCCCTTCAAAGGGCTCTGGAGAGTAGGTGAGTTCCTCCAAAGCCGGACGAAGCTCGGGGAAGGGGGTCTTGACTTCGCCAGTACGGACGTTCTTCCAGCCCACAAGCCGTCCCTCTTTGTCGAAGGCAAGGTAGCGGGAGGTCTCGCGCTTGCTCACCACCAGCGTGGCCCGGGCTGAGCGCCTGTCCCGATGTTCGGCGTAGAGCGCGGCTAGGGGGGCGTTGGAGAAGACATCGACATTGTGGACAAGGAAGGGCTCGTTGCTTCCCCGGAAGAAGCGGGCTGCCTGGCGGACAGCACCACCTGTGTTGAGGAGCTGCTGCCGTTCGTCGGAGATGTCGATGTGAATGCCGAAAGCGTGGTTTGCTTCGATGAAATCGATGATTTGCTGCCCGAAGTGATGGACGTTGACCACAATGTGGTCGAAACCGGCAGCCTTCAGCTTCAGGATCTGATGTTCCAGCATGGGGCATCCGGCAATAGGCACCAATGCCTTGGGCATGGTGTCGGTGAACGGACGTAAACGGGTTCCGAGACCCGCAGCAACAATCAGGGCATTCTTCATGAATGGATAATGGAAAATGAAAATTATCGTTCAATTTTCAATTATCAATTTTCAATTGCGCCAAAGGCGCATGGTAGGCGATGAGCCCTTTCATGGGACTCTGGAGGATGACACCCATCTCCATGCCCAGACCTTCGGCAGCCTCTTTGAGCTCGGAAGAAAACGCCTGGGCAATAGAGCCCACGCAGTTAATGGGCAGCCAGGGACGACGGTACTGGATGACATTACGCGTCAGGAACTCCGTGAAGCTGCCAACCAGCAGTTTGTGCACTTCCGGCACGTCCCGATGCTCGGAAAGGAACGGCGTCAGGCTTGCCAGGAACCGGTTGACCAGCGGCTGGCGATAGACACGCTCCAGCACGGTCTCCAGGGTGAGATCGTATTTCTTCAGGAATTCCTCTTGCAAAGGAGCTGGGAGCTGATTCTTGAAGCAGTCGGAGAGCAACCGCTGTCCCAGAACCGCGCTGCTGCCCTCGTCGCCAAGGATATAGCCCAGCGAGGGGACATTGGCGATGATGTCTTTGCCATCGTAGAGACATGAGTTGCTGCCTGTGCCCAGCACACAGGCGATGCCCTCCGCATGGCCGCACAACGCCCGGGCAGCGCCTAGAAGGTCGGTGTACACCTGGACGTCAGCCAGCCCGAGAACTGCTTTTATCACGCTTTTCACGCGGTTGCAGGACGATTCGTTGGCACAACCGGCGCCGTAGAAGATAACTTCCGTGTCCGGCTTCAGTTCCACGCGCAAAGCGCCTTTCAATTCGTTCTGCAACACGCCGGCTATGACCTCTTCCGTCTGGTGATAGGGGTTGAGCCCTTGCGTCTGCAGGGCCTGGATGACTTCACCTTCTCTGCAGACACACCAGTCGGTTTTGGTGGAGCCGCTGTCAACAATCAGCTTGTCTTTTGTTGTTTTCATAAATACTTCAATCCAATAATTGGGTTAGGGGTTAGAGTTCAGAGGACGTGTTCGTTAAACGTTAAACATTAAACGTTAAACCCATATTCAAATTTTCATCTTCTGTGCTCTGTGATTCAGTTGGATATGTACGGGATATTTTTCCCGGAGATGCTGCGCCAGGTGTTCTGCCGCATATACCGAGCGGTGTTGTCCGCCCGTGCAGCCGAAACTGACTACCAAGTGGCTGAAGCCACGTTCGAGATAACGCTCGACCGCCTGGTCAACAAGGGCATAGACATGGTTCAGAAAACACTTCATGTCGTCCCTGTCGTCTAAGAAATCGATGACAGGTGCATCAAGGCCTGTGAATGCCTTGTATTGTTCGTAGCGCCCGGGATTGTGGATGGCTCGGCAGTCGAAGACGAAGCCTCCGCCATTGCCGCTGAGGTCGGCCGGGATGCCGCTGCGGAAGGAGAAGCTGTTCACCTCTACCGTCAGCCCGTCGGCTTCGAGCTGCACGTCATGCTCCGTCTGGCTGGCCACCTGATGCAGAAGGCCGGCCAGATAGGGAATCTCCGGAAAACTGTTTTCGAGCTCTTTACGAAGACTGCGTATGGCCATGGGGATGCTTTGCAGGAAATGGCTTTTCCGCTCGAAATAGCCCCTGAATCCGTATGCCCCCAGCACCTGAAGCAGACGGAACAGGACAAAATAGTGCAGACGCTGGAGGAAGTTGCCCTTCTCCATGGAACGGAAAGGCTGCAGGGCCTCCAGATAGACGTCTATCAGATGGTTTCGCTGAGCGTCGGAGAACCCTGCGCGTGCCTGCCAAAGGAACGAGGCAACATCATAATAGATAGGTCCCCGTCGCCCGCCTTGAAAATCGATGAACCATGGGCAGCCATCCTTGACCATCACATTGCGCGACTGGAAATCGCGGTACATGAACGTGTCGAACGGCTCTTCGAGAAGCACTCCTGCCAGACGTTCGAAATCGTCTTCCAGCGCAGGTTCGGAGAAGTCGATGCCCGTCGCCTTCAGGTAACAGTATTTGAAATAGTTCAAGTCCCATA
>Ga0129306_1003623_pt1 | contig 11227 bp, 11 predicted proteins | sample P827metagenome_FD_94438 | JGI IMG/M metagenome (GOLD analysis project Ga0129306, IMG submission 94438) | Capybara group fecal microbial communities from Wisconsin, USA - P827 metagenome | ecosystem: Host-associated > Mammals > Digestive system > Large intestine > Fecal | place: USA: Wisconsin...
GCAGCAGGCGCATGGCGCGCATGTTGATGTCTTTGTAGCCGCGCGTCGCGCCTTCTACACTGCGGCGAGACTTGGCAAACGCCGGCGGGTCGAGGATGATCATGTCGTATTCACCGCGGCCGCGCGCCGTTTTTTCCGTCAGCAGCTCGAACACGTCGGCGCAGATAAAATCCATTTTTTCAACGCAGCCGTTCAGTCCGGCATTGGCACGGGCCATGTCAAGAGCGCTTTGCGACACGTCGACGGCCGTCACATGCGCGGCGCCGCCCTTTGCGGCATTGAGCGCGAACGACCCCGTGTGCGTAAAGCAGTCCAGCACGTTCATGCCGGCGCAAAGCCGCGACACGGCCGCGCGGTTGTATTTCTGGTCGAGGAAAAACCCCGTCTTCTGTCCCTCGACAAAATCCACATCGTAGAGCACGCCATTTTCGCAGATGCGGGCCGTGCGCCGCCCAACCAGCGAGCAGCCTTCGAGCGCATATTCACCGCTGCCGCGCGGCAGACCTTCCAGATCGCGGATAGCCGAATCGTTGCGCTCATACAGGCCGCTGATCTTCTGCCCGTCCTCGCGCAGCAGACGCACCAGCATGGGAAACAGCAGACTCTTCATGCGCTCCATGCCCAGCGACAGCACTTCAGCCACAAGCACGTCGTCAAAACGGTCCACCGTCAGGCCGGGAAACTGGTCGGCGTCGCCGAACAGCAGCCGGCAGCACGCATACTGCTCCTTCATGACCACCTTGCGGTAGCCCAGGGCATAGCGCAGCCGCCGCTCCCAAAACGGCGCGTCGAAGCGGTCGTTGGCATTGGTCGAGATCACACGCACGCGGATCTTCGAGCGGTCGTTGACAAATCCCGTGCCCAGATATGTTCCGCCTTTGCCGAGCACGTCGACCAGATCACCCGGGTCATACTGCCCGAGCGTTTCGGTCACTTCCTGCCCATACACCCAGGGATGCCCCGCTTTGAGACTGCGTTCCGCCTTCTGCGTCACAAAAAACTGAGGATAACCGCGTTCCTGCTTCATGGTATTCTCCTTCGCGCGCATTTCGCGCTGTGTGATTATCTCGTTCATTATAACATTTGCCCCGCATAAAAAAACGGAGCTGAGAAAAACGTCTTCCCGGCTCCGTTTTTCATTTGAATGAGAACAGATCAAATGGCCCCGACGCGATCAACGTTTCCTTAATGCCCGGGCAGGTCTTTGAGCAGTTCTTTCACCGTCAGATAGAGCAGATTGTCGTAGATCGACGGCTGCTGCCCGACAGCGTGCAGCAGATTCTCACCGATGCCGTATTCTTCGTCAAGCGACAGAAATACCCGGTGCGACTGCCCGAAACGCCCGGCGCGTCCCAACACGTATCCCCCAAGGATCGATGCCGCCAGAGAGCCGTGTTCGCCCCGTGCCAGACAGTATACGTCTTCGTTGACAGAACGGGCCAGTCGCTCCACCGACCTCATGGGCACATAGCCGCCGTCGAGCAGGTGCGTCATCACGCGCAGATGAGCCACAAGGCTGCCATTTCCGCTCACATAGCGGCGCTTGTCGAGGTTGTACACCAGCCGCAGATCTTCGCCGGCGCCGCCGGCCAGCAGGATACCCAGACACCGCTGTGCCACCGCCTCCCACTGCGGCTGAAGTTCGGCCAGAAGCAGCAGCGCGCGCACATCGATCGAACTGAGGCTGATCTCGTGCTCGGCGCCGTACAGCGTGAAAATGCCCGACTTCCGCTCCTTCCACGAGGCACCGTCGACGAGCGCATTATGATAAACGTTAAAACGCAGGACCCGTCTCGCCATCCGCAGCGCCAGCTCGCGATAGTCGGGATCACCCCAGCGCCGCGAAGCATCGAGCAGCAGCCGGCATGCCAGCAGGTCAAGCCCCGATCGGTTTTCAAACTTCTCCGGCGTCAGCTCCGCGTCCAGACGCGGGTATAAAAGCAGCAACGGCGACTGAAAGTGTTTCTTCATCAGCGCCAGCAGCGCGTCAAATTTTTCCTTCTCACCGCGCAAAAGCCGCAGCCGCAGTTCGCACAACAGCACATCCGCCGAATACGAAGCGCCGCCGGGGAAATCGGGCAGCAGGCCGCTTTCGACGCGGCAGGCCTCCAGCGCCTCCTCCACCGAAGCGCGCGCGCCGCCTGCCAGCGCAAAGAGCAAAAGCAGCGCGCATAACATTTTTTTCATCGCCGCACCTCCGTTGTCGTGATAAACAGCCGACTCAGGGCCATTATCGGCGTTTCGCGCTCTGCCGTCAACACAAAAACACACGCGCCGCGAAACCTTTTCGGGTTCCGCGGCGCGCGCGTTCATTTGCTTTTGTGCTACCAGTTTCGGTTATTCAATAGCGATCGTGCGGCTCTGCTCGATCTCTGTCTGAGCTTTCTTGGGGAAGGTCAGGCGCAGGATGCCGTCTTCCAGCTTGGCGCTGATATCTTCCTTGCGGATATTCTCACCCACATAGAAGCTGCGCGTGCAGGCCCCCTCATAGCGCTCGCGGCGGATGTAATTGCCCTTGGCATCCTTCTCGTCTTTGTCCAGCTTCTTCCCTGCCGAGATGGTGAGATACCCCTTCTCCAGCTGCACGTTCACTTCGTCTTTCTTGAAGCCGGGCACATCGACATCAAGCTCGTAGGCGTTCTCCGTCTCGCGCACGTCGGTCTTCATCACGTGCGAAGCGCGCTTGCCCATGACCGGATTGCGGAAGAAGGCGTCGTTGAACATACGATCGAAACCATTGTCAAACACATCAAACAGATTCTCTCCAAAAACGCTAGGCAACATTGTCATTTTCATGACCTCCATTTTTTTGGGGCGAAGCTCTTCGCCCGAAGATTTAACATAGATTGACCAACATTGGAAGTACTTCTTTTGTAACTAGCTCCTCCTTCGTTGTGCCCATATTATAGCACTCTTATTAGCACTGTCAAGAGCTGAGTGCTAATTTGATTTTTGACGCGTAATCATTGATGAATACTGACCTTTCGCCCAATTTTAGTCATCATTGATCAAAAAAATTTTTGGGAATTTTTTGCGAAAAGCCTTTTTCGGGGATAAAAAAAGAGCTGAGCCTCCCTTTTCAGGAAGCTCAGCACGATCAGACTGGTCGTTTTTAAAAATACTGCACGGGCGAAGCCAGGTTCTTAAGCAGGGCGATGACGCTCCACGCGGCCGAGGTGCTCGATTTTGGGTTAGCGGGGTCAGGCAGGGAGCAGATAGACAGCCGCGCAGTCAAACCGCCGCCTTTAAGGTCGATATGGTGCTGATTGTCGGGCAGACCGGGCACGCTTTTAATGACAACGCGCGTGCCGGGGCATTCGCAGGCCAACGCGGTGGCGACAGCAACGTTGACATTTTTAGGGAAACCGGCGATGGCCTGTTCGACACTGCCGTCGAAAACGATTTCTTCGCGATCTTCGGGCAACTCGCGACCGTTGAGGTAGGGCGCTCCGTTAAGGCTGGCGGGGGCTTTGACATTGGTGATACAGGCTTCTTCCACGCCCATCAGGGCAACAGTCTGCATCAGGTCAAGGCCGCCGATGGCTCCGTTGACGACATACATCTTGCGCCCGCTTTCGCTGGCAGCCTGTTCAAGCGCCGTTTTCAGCTCTTTGTCCGCCAGCGCACCGACAGAGACGACGACAAGATCACAACCGGCACGCAGGACTTTTTCGCCGTAGGCGCGTGCCGCTGGAACGCCGGCGATCTCAACAACGATTTCGGGTTTTTCGGCAATCAATTCGTCAAAGGACGCATAGGCTTTCACGCTCAGTTCGTCGGCCAGACGGCGCGAGCTTTCGGCATTCAGATCGAACACGCCGAGCAGCTGATAGTTATCAGCCAGGCGCGAGACGAGGGCGCGGGCAAATATGGTTCCAAGCGCACCGCAGCCGATGGATGCAATTTTTTTCATGTGAATATTTTCCTCCTCCGGCCCTTATCGGGGCGTTTTTTCGCCGACTTGTTTTTTCAATTCGTCGAGATAGCTGTAGATAGTCACCTTGGAGACACCCATCTTTTCAGAGATCTTGTCGACGGCGCCCTTGGTCAGGAAGATGCCGCGAGAATCCATAAAGCGCATCACGTCAAGTTTTTCATCACGGCTCATGCGCGCAGGCTCCTTGCCGGCAAAATAACTGTCGATGATCTCATCGACAATCTCCTGAACGTGTGGAGGCTGGGAGCTCGCTTCTTGTGCCGGTTCGGCCGCGGGCAGAAATCTTTTCAGCCAGTCGATCTGACGGCTCACTTCGGTGGTATCGATATTGATGCACATTGCGCCGGCAGCTTTGCCGGCAGAGTCGCGCAGGAGCACCGTCGACGATTTGATAGGCTTGCCTGACGGCGTCTTGAACGAGTAGTTAGTCACCATGTCGTTTTCAAACCTGCGCGAGAGGAGCACGTCGGAGATAATGAGGGTGAAACTGTCGCCCACCTTGCGGCCGGTGACGGGCCCGCCGGCGATGTGAACGACTGACTGCTCGGGCTCACTCAGGTCGTGAAGTACGACTTCGCAGTCGGAGCCGAACGTGCGGGCAATCATCTCGGCAACGGGCACGTACTGCTTCAAAAAATCCTTCATGTTCATTCATCTCGTTTCTCTGTGCGCAAGAGAAGGGAGGAAACTTGCCGTCGCTCACTTCCCTTTTGTCGGCGCGATCCTCGCTCGCTAGTACTCTGCAGTCTTCTCTAGTTTATTCAGCAGTTCCAAATATTCTGGCCGGCTCAGTTCGGGCTTGAAATCGGCAATCACGCGCCTTGCGTTTTTTGCGCCGTCACAAAGCAGGTCGATGACAGTAGCGGCAACGATTTTTGCGGGGATGATAAATGCGTCCTCCTCGTCGGTCACGCGGTAGTCGGCGGAGTGCAGACCGCCGCTCACACCGGAACTAAGGCTGTGCAGCACGGGCATGAACATCGACAGGTCCCCCATGTCGAACGACGCCGTGGCAGGGAAGCAGTCGACGATCTCGCTATTGGCATAGAAAGCGCGCGCGTTGTCGATAAACAGCCTCGCCATATCACCGTTGGAGTGCAGCGGCATCTGACCGGGGCTGTCCTCGACTACGGCGTGGCCGCCAAGGGCGATGGCCGCACCGTGGATGCTGCGGTTCACCTTTTCGTTGGCGTCGAGCAGCGCGGGGATGTTCATGGCGCGCACGGTGATCTCGGCATCCACTTCGGCGGGAACGGAGTTGAGCAGGTCGCCCGCACGCGTGAGGATCTGATGCACGCGCACGCAGTCGGTATCACGGAAGGTCTCGCGCTGGGTGTTCATGCTGTTGATAGCGATCATCGCCATGTTCAGCGCGTTGATCCCGTCCCAGGGCGCCGCTCCGGCATGAGCCTGGCGGCCGAGGTAGCGTACCTTTTTACCGATGAAGCCGGTGCCGGTGTTGCGCGCGGCAATTTTAGCGCCGCCGGTCATGGGCCAGTTGTGGATCATCATACACAAGTCGGTGTCATCAAAATATCCCTGGCGCGTCATTTCGGCTTTGCCGGAATAATAGGCGATCTTCCCCTCATCTTTGAGCTGTTTGCGGTAGTCCAGTTCAATATACTCTTCCGCCGGAACGGCAACATAATCAACAGCGCCGTCCAGCTGCATGGCAACGCCTGTTTTTTCAAGAGCACAGGCCACCGCATACATCACCGACAACTGGATGTTGTGCCCGCAAGCGTGCATTGCCCCGGTCGTTTTGTCGCAGTCGGGGTGATCGCGGCAGATGACGGAATCCAGCTCGCCCATCACAGTCAGCCGCGGGCCGCCGGCGCGCGGGCTTCGAGCCCGCACACCGGTGACGGCGACGTTCCGCTCGGGCTTCAGCCCGCAGCTTTCCAGGGCTTTGCCTACACAGTCGGCAGTGCGCGTCTCACGGTAGCCGGTTTCGGGATGGCGGTAGATGTCCCAGCCAAAGTTCAGGATCGCGTCGCGGTCCTTGTCGATCTGCGCGAAGGCCAGTTCTTTCAGACGGGCCGCGTCCATTTGTTAAATCAACCCCTGGGCCTTAAGGACCAGCTGGGCGACGATGGCCGAGCCGAAGAACGTACCGATGAAGACGACAACGGCAACGAGAACGATCTTCCAGCTGAGCTTCTTAATGTCATCGATGCGGGTGCCGATGGAGATGCCCGCCACAGCCAGGATGACGGTGCCGATCTCACCGGTGCTGATCTGCTTGGTCATCTCCAGGACATAGGGAGCGACCGGGCAGCCGGGCACCGTGAGCAGCAGCGACAGCAGCGAAGCCCAGGCAAACGCGGGGATCTTGAGCGGCAGCGCTTCCTTGATCTTGACGGAAACGATCGAGATAGCGACGATGATGACCATGCCGATGACGGCGTTGTGCCAGTTGAGCTTATCACCGATAGCGGCATAGTGCGTGATGAGGACGGCAATGCTGAGAAGGATGAGGACTTTCAGCTGGTTCAGCGTGTTCGATACAAATTTGCTCATTGGTTATCCCTCCGTTAGTAAGGCATGATTATCCGTTTTTCTTCTCGCGGCGGCCGACGAACAGCTTGTACAGGAAGTTGGCACAGGGCAGCGCGATAAGGAAATCCATGTACAGTCCGGTGACGTTGGTCATGATGTTGGACGTGGCGGCAAAGGCGCTGATCTCGTCCTTCATCTCCGGCACGGTCGCCATCAGCGACTGGCTGGCGGCCGTCATCATCGAACCGGAACCCATGCCGCAAGCCATCGCCAGAGCGCGGGGGTCGAGACCGGAAAGGACGGAGAACGAGCCGAGCACACTGAAGAAGATCGCGCCGAACAGATTGCCGACCATATAGGTGCCCATCACGCCCAGACCTTCAGGCGAGTTGATGCCGTAAATCTCGCTGATCAGACCGAGGGTAGGCTCGCGGCAGATGCTCACGGTAGCGCCCACGGCTTCGCGGCGCATCCCCAGCAGCAGCGCGAAAGGCATGCCGATCAGCATCGTGCCAAGGTTGCCGAACTCCTGAAGGATCAGGGCCGGACCGGCAGCGATCAGCTTGGGCAGGTTGGGACCGGCAGCGGTGCCCATCTTTACACCGAGCAGAAGCAGCACGAGCATCATGCTGTTTTCGGCGTATTTCACTTCTTTCTCGCCGCAGAGCTTCTTGAAGGCGGGAACAACGCGGCCGAACACGTCAGGAGTAAAGATCAGCGAGAGGATCATCGTGAAGACCATCGGGATCAGCACGATCTTGCCCGGTCCGACGGGGAACGAGTGCGTTCCGATCTTCTCGCCCGCAACAGACAGCAGCGTGATGAGCACGAAGAAGCAGAGCGCGTTTTTGACACTGAACGCGGTCATGCTTTCTTCAGGCGCCTGATTAACCTTGGTGTTTTCCGACATGATAAAACCTCCTCAAAAATGTGTACTACAGTCGAGACTGAGTCTCGTACAGCCCTGGTTTATAATGATCCCGCAGAGGGAACTGCGCGCGCACGCGGTCGACCTCGGCAAGGTCGATGTCATACAGGCCGATTCCTTCGTCAACGCCAAGCCGCAGGCGCACTTCGCCCCATGGTGAGACGACGATCGAGTTGGCATACGACACGTACACCCCCGCTTCGTCACGAGCCGGCGCCGCGCCGACAGTGAAGACCTGATAGTCCTGGGCACGGCAACGGAAGAGGATCTCCCAGTGCGCTGGCCCCGTGGTCATGTTGAACGCGGCAGGCACGAAGATCACCTTCGCGCCGCGTTTTGCCATGACGCGCGTCATTTCGGGAAAACGAAAGTCGTAACAGATCAGCAGCCCCATCGTGCCAAAACGGGTAGCAAACGTCGTGATCTCCGTCCCTGCGGTGAGCGTTTCCGACTCTTTGAAACGCTGCCCGCCCGGCACGTCGATGTCGAACAGATGCGCCTTGCGGTGACGTGCGATCTGTCGTCCGTCAATGTCGAAGACAAACGAAGTGTTGTATACACGCCCCTCCTCATCCGCCTCAGGCATGGAACCGCCGATCAGATAGACGGCGTTTTCCCGGGCGGCATTCGTCAGGATGGTCCAGCACTCTCCGCCCGCTTTTTCCGCGTAGACGGGGAAGTTCTTCGTCTGGTACGGGCAGTTGAACATCTCCGGCAGCACGACGACTTCCGCGCCCTGTTCTGCGGCTTGTTTTACAAACGCAGCCGCCCGGGCCATGTTCGCCCGCTTGTCGTCGCCGACACGCATCTGCACGACGGCAGTCTTCATGGGCGGCCTCCCTATTTGAGCTTGCCGCGGCAGAGCACGGGGATCTCTTCGACCACTTCACCGCCGGAGATGAGATACGCGGTCTCCTGCAGATTGACTGTCGGGCAGATGTGAACGGGGATGATCTGCACCTTGTCACCGATGCGCACGCCGTCACGGAACGCCCTGCTGTAGATAATTGCATGTTCGTCATAGACAGCGTGGATATACACACCGTCCCAGCCTTTGATCGTGCCCAACCCCGGCGTGGCGGTGATGCCTTCGGTGCGGCTCTGCATGGTGATACCCTTGGCCCCCACGTCGAGGATGACACGTTCCGGCGTGGGGCGGCTGATCACCGTCGCCAGCACCGTGGCGGCACAGCAGTCGAGCGTGCCAGCCGCGTTGGCCATCGACGCGTCCATGAGGATGTAGGTGCCCGGGCGGAACTCGGTGATGCCGGGCAGGATGGGGAAATCATGCATCAGCGACGGCGTGGAGCCGATGCTGACAGTGGCGCAGTCAAAGCCGTTCTCGCGCGCCAATTCCACAAAACGCAGCGTGCGCTTCTGAGACTCGACGAACGACTCGCGGCAGGCTTCGAGGCTGGGAGCAGAATAGCTGTTGCCGTCGTGCGAGAAGACGCCTTTGAGATGCACGTGCGGCGCTTTTTTCAGGGCAGCAAGAAGCGTCAGGAAATCGGCTTCTTCGATGATACCCGAGCGGTTCTCACCCACCTCGATCTCGATCAGCACCTCGGCGGGGCGCGAGCTGCCAGCGAAAGCTTTTTCTGCCGCTTCGACGTGCTCCGGGCAGTCGATGCCCCACGAGACGGCCACCTTTTCCGACAGCGCGCGAAGGCGCTTCATCTTGATCTCGCCCACGGGCTCGTTGGCGATGAAGATGTCGGCCAGACCGTTGGCAGCCATTACCTCAGCCTCGCCGATCTTGGCCACGGCAATGCCCTTAGCGCCGGCTTCAACCTGCAGCTTTGCCAAAGCTGGCATCTTGTGAGTCTTCGTGTGCGGACGCAGTGACACGCCGCATTTATCGGCATGAGCCTGCATATCGCGAATGTTGCGCATCATCACCTCACGGTCGATCAGCAGCGCCGGAGTGTCAAGTTCCATATAGTTCATGTTCTTCGCCTCTTTCTTTTAATTACGAGATGCGACCGCCTCGACCTCAACTAGACAGCCGGCATACAGATTATTCGTCGGCACAACGATACGGGCCGGCTTGTGAGCGCCAAAAAAACTCAGCGTAAACCTCGTTCAGCTCGGGCCAGTCTTTCACGTCGGGCAGACAGACGCGGCAAAAGGCGACGTGCTCCTTTTTTAACCCTGTGCCGCCGAGCACCAACGCAAGATTACTCAACACCTGACATGCCTGCTCTTTGATGCCGCCGGGCGTGATCTTGCCCGTGGCCGGATCAATCGACAGCTGCCCGGATACGTAGACTGTTCCGTTCACCTCGACTGCCGGGACGTAATGCCCGACATCCCGAACGGAATATCCCGTTTCTATCGGCTTCCTCGTGCGCCTCCTTGTAGATTATTTTCTATCATCTAAGGCGAATTATACAAATTTTATTCTTTGTGTCAAGATTTTTTTCTAAATCACGGAGCGTCTTTTTCACGATAACGAGCGCCACACATGTCACCTAAATTTCAACGCATTTATTAAGTTTTATCCAGCCATTTCCGGTGCGTTGCGCACAGCTTTTTACAGAGAAATATATCAAGATGAGAACAAGAATAATTTCTACACAGATATAAAAAGCACCCCGAAGCGGCCAAAACCGTTTCGGGGTGCTTATACACTGCAAAATTAATTCTTGGGGGCTTCACCGGAAGCGGGAGCCGCAGCAGGCGCCGGGGCCGGAGCGGGACGGTTGATCGTCACTTTGGGCAGCGCCGGGAACTGGGGCTTGCGCTTGTTCATTTCCTTCATGACGCCGGCAGTGAACTCGATATCGCCAGTGGAGCCAAGCGTCAGCTGCTTGCTGAGGATCATCTTGGTCTTCCTGTTCGACTTCAGCCAGGCGGCCACGGCCTCACGAAGCTCGCGCTCAAGCACGTTGTTGGTAGCCTGCTGTTCGACGGCCAACTGACGGTTGAGCAGCTGCTGCGCCTCAGCGATAGCCTGCTGAGCCTGAGGCGTGTTCTCCTGCCCCTTGTGCATGGCGATCACATCATCCATGCCCTTCTGCAGGATCTTCTGCACTTCCTGCATGTGAGCAACGGCCGCCTTACCGGGCGCCGACTCGGCAAAAATCTTCTGCACGTCGATGACGCCGTAATCGGCGGCAAACGCCGCACCGGCAAAGGCAAACGCTGAAAGAAGGGCTGCAAACGTGAACTTTCTCAATTGATTTTTCCTCCTCTGGAATCCTTAGAAATGATAGAACTTTTAGATTATAGCATAGCTTTTTCCAAATGCAAGAAAAAGGCTTCCGACGTTATGCCGGGTCGGAAGCCTTTCGGATGTTCGTTTTAAGGAGACACTGATTAAATGAGCCCGATGACCTGTCGAGTGATTTCGTCGTCTGACGAGCGTCGACGCAACCAGACGGCGAAAGGTCCGACAAGGCGCGGGCGAATTAAACAGCGTCTTCTTAATTGGCCGAACCGGCTATGATCGCACCTAGCAGGAACATTGCGCCGGCTGCCGCGAGCGCATCATCGCGATGATGATGGTGGTGATGTCCGTAATACCGGGGCGGGGGGCCATAACGGCGAGGCGGTGGGCCCCAGTGACGCGGCGGGGGGCCAAAGCGGCGAGGCGGAGGGCCCCAGTGGCGCGGAGGCGGACCAAAGCGACGCGGAGGCGGACCGTAGCGGAACGAGGGCGCGGGAACTCCGTGACTGTGTCGCGGAGCGGTCAGGTGCTGACCAGGAGCAGAGCCTTTCGCGGGAGCTGCCGTGGCAGCGTTTGAAGCGCAGATGACCGCACCGGCAACAAAAGCAGCGCACACAAAGGCGAAAATTTTCTTACTCATAACAGGATCCTCCTTTCATAGTTACAATGGCTGCGAAAAAAAACACGGAACGAC
>Ga0129306_1003624_pt1 | contig 11225 bp, 26 predicted proteins | sample P827metagenome_FD_94438 | JGI IMG/M metagenome (GOLD analysis project Ga0129306, IMG submission 94438) | Capybara group fecal microbial communities from Wisconsin, USA - P827 metagenome | ecosystem: Host-associated > Mammals > Digestive system > Large intestine > Fecal | place: USA: Wisconsin...
ATAAATGCTTCTGCTACAAGTTTATTAACACGCTTCTTGTACCTCTTTCCGTTCTCATCCAAAAGACCTATCTTAAAATATCCCTTATGGTTTACATACGGCTTCATCACCTGCATAACCTTAAGACTAAACACTTCACCTTTATCCGATACAAGATAGTCAGGAAAGTTTTTGATCGCTCGCCATCTTCCTTGCATCTGGCTCAAATCACTTCTTGTTCTCATGCTCACTCCCCCTCATAAACCTTTACTGTTCCGTCTGCGTTGTAAATCGGACACATACCGCCTCTGTAGTGCGTTGACCAACAGTAATACTCAACCTTTGTTTCTTTGTCATACATGGTATACAACCACCCACTACTTTCATGTCTTTCTTCAAGCACAACAAACTTGTCAAAAAAGGTTTTCTCACCATCTTCGTAGGTGGTCCTTTTTGTTTCGCGCCCCGTCAATGTAAGCACTAACACCATAACTACGATCAAAAACTTTTTCATGTTATTCACTCTCCTTATCCTTTATTAATAATCATAGCGTATAAACGCTTCTCTTATTTGTTTTCTGCAATCCTCACAAATTAAGTATTGCGTTTCACCTTGCAGATTAAAATACGGTGCTGGTTTTGTGTACCACCCCGTATGCTTATGTCTGCATAATAGTTGTGCTAATTTGTTTTTGGGATTGTTTGCTCTGTTTTCATTGCCCATGTTATTCACTCCAATCTAAAGGTTGTCCACAGTACGGACAAAAGTGTTTTTCCTCGTTCATGGATATAGGGGAAAAGTCTGCGTCACAGTTTGGACAATACGGGTAATAATCCGCCCTTTCGTCATATCCTTCTTCTTTCCATACAACTTTCTTAGGAGTAATAAGCGTTATGATAGCTTCTTCCTCTACATCTAAAAGATTATTATGTACGGAACGTATTGCGTTTACGATTTCTCTTGCCACTTCTCTCGGCATACCACCCATCCCAATTTTGGGTCTCCCGTCTGACACTATTCCAATCTTCATATCTGCCATATTATTCACTCTCCTCTCCGTATTCGTCTGTAAGTAATACGCAAGGTATATCTTTCCCTAAAGACGCATAAGAATCCACCATTACATTATTCACATAAGCCACAGTTCCAAAAACTTCTGTCTTTTTTGTCATTACCTCTAAACTATCATCAAAGTTTTTTAAGACTTCTCTTAGTTCTTTTACTGTCATTTCTTATCCTCTCTTTCCTTATCATTGTTGATTTCAATTCTTATGCAAGCCGGAATAATCAAAAACCATAGGCACCGCATATCGTGTGTAAAATATACGGCTACCGCTATTGCTATTGCTACCGAACCCCATAGGGCTAATATTGGTTTCCACATACTAATCACCTCTCCCCTCGTCAAACCTTCCGCACTCGTTACACCTCACGCATATCTCTCCGAAACTTTCTTCAAGGTTTTTGCATCCGTCTATTACCGCAAGGGATATGTGGGCGAAATTTGGTTTTTTGATCTCCGGTTCTTTTCTCTCTTTATCCATTACTTATTCCTCTCTTTCTTTTGACCTCACTTCTATTTCCGTACACTCCTTGAATTTATCCGCGTCAAAGTTCGGCAGACTCATTACGGCTTCTTTGTCATCATCATAAAGGTTATCCCACCATTTCTGCTTATCTTCTGCGGTAGCAACAAACACTTTTACAAAACCACCCGTAGTTTCATGCTCCGGGTGTGCTTCTTTTTCTTCGTCTGTCATGTCCTCAGAGGAAACAAAGTCTGAACAAGTGCAAGGGCATTCGCACATTACTCTATATGCTTTTGACTCTACCCACTCGTTCATAGTCATGTCAGACTCTTTGTCAAATAGTTTGATTTTTGGGCTTTTATCTGTGCAGAAAACACCGCTGCTATTGTTGCCACTGTTCCAATCACCACTGTTCCCATCGCCACTGTTCCCATAGCCACTGTTCCTATAGCCACTGTTCCTATAGCCGGTTGATGATGCGTCGGTGTTTCCTTTTCGCTCCCATTCTTCTGTTACTTCTGCAACGATGCAGATTTTGTTTGTGCAATACTTGATGTTATCATCTGTTGCTACCTCGCCTAATGCTTCTACCTCACAAATGCGGGTATTATCTCTCATATCATAAAACTCATAGCACTCAGCTATAGATTTGCAGAAATGGAAACCCTGCCTACACGGAATCGGCTCTCCGTCAAATGTGTATTCCTTGCCGATTTCATACTGAAAACCTCTACACGTTAAATCTGAATTAAATGCTTTGTAACCTTTCATCCTTGTTTTTCTCCTTTACCTTTTTTGATCTCCGGCACGCACTCCCAACTCTCGCACGCCTTAGCCCACGCTCCTGACTTCGTTTTGTAAGCCTTGTAATGCTCACATTTTTCACATCTCCTTATGTCTCGTTTCATTCTTTCACCTTTCCCACAACCACATCAGCCTTGCGTGAAACACGATAAAGTGAAACTCTACCGCAAGGTTACGGGTCATGTACATTTGCTCGTTTACTTTTATCTGCACCGTGGGGAGAAGATAGATATTATCTCTGTACACGGCGAAACTCTTTTTAAACCACATTTCCATCACTCCTTGTAATTTTTAGAAAGGAAGTCAGCCCGGTTGTTTTCATCTCTTAGGTTGACGCGGCACCTTGCAAGAGAAACCTACGCCGCCCCTTACCGCTTCTATGCCCGTGACAGTCTTACGGTAGCCCCTGCGGTAAAGGTTAGGTTAGGGGCAGATATGTCAAAGAAATTTACTTATAAGCATTGTTTGTATAGTCTTTTGGTAGCCTTGTGAAAAACATATCCCCGTCCTCTGGCTTATGCTCCATTGAGACACCCCACGAAAAGGAATAACCACTACGAAAAGCAAGCATATCAAAGGGCTGTTCAGGGTATTCACATATCGCCTTAAAACAAGCAATTTCTGTCTTATCTGGGTAAGGGTAAGCGTCAGGGAAACCATTCCACCTAACAACGTTGAATTGTGTTCCGTCACCCTGATAAATAACCTCTTTTACGGTGTTTGGGAAACGGTCATCAATCATCCTAAACAAGATTACCCTTGCCACTTTGGTCTGTGCTTCTTCACTTTGATTTCCCGCCTCACAAAATACCGTGTGACACAGCAGCTTGAAGTCCTCGTTTGTTATCCTTACCGAAAGGTTTTCTTCGTCAGCCCATGTTAAGATATAATCTTTTTCGATGTGGGGCTTTGGCGGTTCGTAAAGCGGTACGTTATACTCTACCGCCCCACGGCTCGTTGTATAAATTCTTGGTTTTACACTCTCTGCTTTTACAACTGTCTCTGTAATTCTATCCTCGGTTTTGATCGCGGGAAGAAGTGAAATTACAATGCAGATTGTAAAAATGATTGCTATGTTTCTCTTACGCTTTACCACCATTTCACCTCACTATTTCTCATGCAAGTGTATGAGCAATACCAGATAGGCTTACCGTTCTTTCCTAAGCCTTTCCAATGCCACATACTCCCTGCGTAGTTGTTAAACCACCTTTTACAACGGGGGCATTGTTTATAACCGCCCGGATAAAAAATCTCTTTTTTCTCGATATGCCCTCTGTTCGCGGGGGTATATTCTCTATCCTTGCAATACTGTGTTAAGCCCTCAACGGGGTAGTTAAGTTCTTTTGCTATCTCTTTGTAGGTCTTGCCCTCGTTGATGCGCTTGATTATCAAATCATCGTTAAGCCATGTCTTTCTCTGTCTGTTTTCGTCATCGCTTACGATCTGATAGCCTTTCGTATATCCAAGCATCGAACCGCACCGCTTCACCATTGAAGTGCTAATCTTAAGCAGCTTTGCAACCTCGCTCTGCGTTCCCTCAAACACTTTCTTGCCGTCTTTGTAAACGTAGTACAAATCAAATCACCCCTTGCTTTTTCGCTAAATAGCGTTTTCTGTCATATTCGCTTTTCTGTTTCTTATGTGCTTCTATCTGTGCCTTGCCTTTTGGGGAATTGCGGTAACGTGTTTTCCGTTCCTTACCCTTTTCGGATTGTTCGTATCTCTGCTGCCTTGCCTTACCTTTTTCTGTCTGCTCATATTTACGTCTTGCCTTGTAATTTGGGGAATGTATAAGGCACTCTCCGTCACGCTTGCAAGCTGCTATGTTCTCTTCACGGGTAAGACCGTCAACTATGCAATCTGGATAAGGGCAATTAAAACAATCACGGCTTTCACACATCTTTGCCCTCGATTTCTAACCGCTTGTTATTGTCTGCGATCCTGACATTTTCACTATAGGTTCTGTTGATGTGTTCTCTCTCCGCAAGCTGCCTATATATTCTCTTGAAGTTGCTACTCTCAACACCCTCGTTGAAGTTCTCGTCTGCTCCCCATATCCTTAACTGACTTGGAGAGCCTACGGCTTTCTGCACAAGTGGTGGGAATTTATCAAAGTCATCGTCTGCGTAGTAGTTCGCTCTGCCAATAGCCTTACGCACAATTACCCACGCATCGTTTTCAAATACTTCAACTTCCGGCACGCAAAGATTTCTAATGTCTGCTATTGTCGGTACTTTCGTAGAAGTTTGCATAAACTTCTGCACCGCAAGGCTAACCTCTGAATAAGGCAAATCACTTAAAAGCGAATACCATACGTTAAATGCTTCTCCGTCTGCTATAAAATTCTCAAATGTATAGACCACTTTCATAGCAGCTACAATCTTTTTAAATTCGTCTCTTGTCATTACCAATTCTCCATTTCTTTAAGCACCCGTTCTGATCGTGTCATATTTACATTTTTGCTTGTGGATTTAGTCTTGTTGGCTAAATCCCATATCATACCCTGATAGTTATTAGCCATGCTTTCATCAAGCACATAAATAACCTTATCTTCACCTATAGCGGTTATCATGGTGTTTACTTTGTTAAGCTGTGTTTTCATTCCGGTAGGGGTTATGGTTTTCTTCTGCTCTGCTTTGTAGGTATACCATTCAACTAACTTAGCGGTTATCTCTTGCGAGAAGTTATAGCCACCCATTAACTCAGTTAAGGTATCAAGGTTTTGGTCTTTGATGCTCTTTTTCCCCGCAGGGGATAAAGATTTATTATTAACTCTATTCTTATTCTTTGTATTATTATTTAATGTATTATTATTAGGTGTCCCTACGGGACAAACTTGTTTGTCCGTATGGGACAAACTTGTTTGTACTTCTGGGACAAACTTATTGCCCAAAAACATACAAATTGCATCTTCGTTAATCTTGAAATATCTTTTTGCCGGCATCCCTGAGACCTTATAGCTTATAATTCCCGCCTTAATAAGGACTTTAATTGCTTGATCTTGTTGCTTTCTTGTAAGTGTGGTATTATTTTCAATGTTGTCTATCGTTGAAAAGAAGTACCCGTCTGTAAGGGTGTCTGTCTTTGCTCTGTAGACATACTCGCTTGCAAGTTCGCCCAATAGTAATGTTGGTTCAATGCCTATCATTCCCATGAGTGACTTGTTAAGCGTTATAAAACCATCGCTTGCTAAAAGGTTAAGTACGCTCATATCATTTACTCTCCTTTTTTATTTTGTTATTACTTCGCTTATCTCAACTTCTATCCGTGGGTTTAACTTATCCACATGAAAGACAACCTCAAAAGCCCATATAAACTTTTGGTTATCATCTGGAAGTAAACCCGTCTTTACCAAACTGTCCTGAAAAACCTTTATGAAGTAGCTTGATACGTTGTCACAATCTCGGCGTGTGCTTTCTTCGTAGAAGTGGTAGCACAAGTGGATTGTCCCTAAAGGCTTTTTGATTTCTTTCTTGATGTACGGCATTATCGCCGCCTGACTTTTCTGTTTCATATCGTTTCCCTTAGACCATGAGCCTTTTCGCACGCGGTTCGCGGCTATCCACTCGTTAAGGGAAGGAAACTTACCGGGGATTATTATTCTGTACATTTACTCTCCTTTGGTGGGTTAAGCAGCTTGTACTCTACATACCATGCTTTAGCACCTAACTTTGTTCTTGTTGCTCTCTGAATGTTCGTAATCTCATAACCCTCACGCCTTAGCTTGAAGATTATGTCTGCAAGTCTCGAAACGCCCCACATACTTCTTGCTTCGTTGCTTGTTATCGTTCTGCCCGTTAAGAGCCAATGCCTTACGGCATTTAATTGAGTTATCCTCTCCATTTTGCTATCACTCCTTTTTGGCTTGTTTTAGAGGGCAAATTTCAAAATTACATTTCAGACAGTAAAATTATCGTTGAAAGTGTTTCTCTTTCGATTTGCCCTCAAAAACACCCTTTTATACGTCAAGTTCTACCCAATCCTCGTCAAGTTCTTCGGTATCGTCATTGAAAGGTATATTACCCTCTCTCTTGGTGTAATTAATCTTGATTGCTTGAACGGGGATATGCGCCACTATCGAGCCATCCTCGTTCTCTGCGACTATCTCAAACTCGTCAGGAAACTTCTGCGCTAACTTCTTAACTCTGTTTATGTATCTCTTGGCGCAAAGGGTAACAGTTGCTACCTTGCTACCCTTGTAAAACTCCAAGACGTTCTCTTGTGCTGTGTCTGCCATTTGTTAAATCTCCTTTTAATTACAGAAATGGAAGTTCTTCCGAAATATCAGGATCAATCTGCATGAACCCGTCTGCTCCGTCTTTTACTCCGTCATTTGCTTTTGATCTCGGCTTGCTCTCGCTCTGCCCTGCTGCGTTCTTGCTCTCGGCAAACTCGATTTCCTCGCATACGACATCTGTTGTGTAAACTGTCTGCCCGTCTTTGTTCTTGTAAGACCCGGTCTGTATTCTGCCGACAACGATTAGCTTTGTGCCTTTCTTGACATATTTTTCGCAAAATTCCGCTTGTTTTGAGAACGCAACGCACCTGATGAAGTCTGCCGTAACATCGTCATTCTGCTTCTTGAATTTTCTGTCTACCGCAAGGGTAAAACTTGCATTTGCTGATGCGTTTTCACCGCTTGAATATCTAACCTCTGGGTCACGGGTTAAGCGACCTACTAAGAAAACTTTATTAGCCATTTACTTATCTCCTTTACAAATAATTTTTGCCTATGACTTCCATGAATTTCTCATGCCCCCATGAAAGTTCAAAAGTCTTTTGAGCAGCTTTCTTTAAAACTTCATCCATCATGTGTCCATCTTTGCCGTGAACCGCTGTGTTTGAAGTTCTGTGACAACGGGGGCAAAGGTAAACCTTTAATCCGTACTTCTCGCTGTTTTGTCTGTTAGAGCCATGAAAGATATGATGTTCTTCTGTTGCCCTGCCACCGCAGATGAAACATCGGTCTTTATCATCTTGCATTATGCTTTTGCTCATGTTCTGCCATTATCTCCTTAAGTCTTTCTTCTTCCGGGGTTTCAATGCCAAGGTCTCTTGCATCTTGTAATACCCCATCGAGCAGCCTACTAAACTGTTTTGAATCCATCTGACTTGAACCGTGGTAACAAGCCACTTGTATGCCCGTTCGCCCATTGACTTCAATCTCTCCTAAAACCTCTGTCTCTCTAATTGTTGCTTTGAGATAATCTAAAGCCTCTGGATTAACCACAATATAGCTTGCCGTACCATAATCTCTTAGGGCTTTAAGATAAACGCTCCAACGATCCGTTCTTAATTTCTCTGCTATTCGGTCTATGTATTCCCAAAGCAGATTGTTAGCGTTTATACTTCTCTTTTCTCTCCACTTTTCCAGGCTTATCTGTAAATCTTCTTTCAGTTCCAACGGTACGGGGCTGTCACACTCAAATGCGACAAGCCACCGCCCATTGTCGGAGAGGCTACACGAAAGAAGGTTTCCTTTAACTTGCGCTATCATTTGAAGATTTCCTTTGCTTCATCAACAACCGCTTTATCCGGGCGTTTCTGTAAATCGTTCATGGCCTTTTCAAAAGCGTATATATCCATGTCCTCAAGTTTATCTGCGTGACACCATGCAAGTATCTTGTCAACGTTCACGCCCGTTCTTTCAATCTCTTTCTTAAGGACTTTTACCTTTGTGGCATCTATAGGGCGCTTAAGTTCTTCCTCACGCTTCTTCTGTTCTTCGTTCTTCTCGATTTCAGGAATATCTTCGCCCATGTAGATGTAAAGACCTAAGCCGAACATCGCAAGGTTTTTGGTAAGGCAACGCATGATAGATGTGTTAATGTCAAACATTGTTGCAGCTTTAATCGTCTTTGTTTTTCCATACGCACTTGTAATTTCGTAAGGCTCTGACTTCATCGCCTGATTGTTACTATCAAGTACGGGCAGCCACATCTCATGTGTTACGCCCTCGATGGTTACGGAAGTGAAAACCATGAAACCCGTCTTTTCGTCATAAACATACGGCAGATTGTTTTCAAATCTTTTAATCTCGTATGTCATATCAGGGTATCTCTTCTTAACCTCTGCGAAAGCGTTCGCCCAACTCAAATATGAAAGGCTCTTACCGCCGCCTATGTCCTTTGTTTCCGTGTAGGCGTTTACGTTTACGCCGTTTAGAATGTCAAACACGCTCTTTGGTATCTCGACAACCTCTGTCTCTGTTTTTTTCTCAGCCATTGTTTACTCTCCTTTTTTGAAATTCGTTATTAACGCTCTTATGTGATAAACCTCACCAAGCGCACCGCTTGTATAACTTATCTGCTCGTCATACTGTGTGCCTCTCGGGGTCTTTGCCTGTCTTGTGACCGCTTCTGTATGCTCCCTTGTCAACCTCTTTTCCTCTTGCTCTAAGTTGTACAAAAGCCAATGTGCTAAATCCTCAACACACTTAATCTCTCCCATGTTTATACCTCTCTGTCATAATCTTCCGGGTTTCCGCCGAATATCGCCGCTACCGAATAATCCTCATGATGCTCGTTTTCCCATTCTTCGATTTCATCCTCGCCTATATCAAGCGTATTCATGACGTACTCTAAGAAGTCATCCATTTCGCCGCTTAAAGGGTTCTTTGCATTTCGGAAAGAACGGCGGTAGAAGTTGGATAGGGTTTCAAGGTTTTCGTTTTTGTCCTTACACTTAAGGCAAAGGAACAACTTATACCACTCACTCATTTACTCACCCTCGCCTTTCCCAAAGGTATCTCTCAGCAGCTTGTCAAACATTCCCATTGCATCATCAAGGTTTGCAAAATCCCTGCTCTTTGGTCTTTGTGGTTTTTCTTCATCCATAACCTTTAAGGCGCACTCTGGAACGATATTATCCATAAATGCTTTAGCCATGAGTACAACATCCATGTCTGTTATCATTTTGTTTCGTGCTGCGTTTTTTACCATTGACGTTACTGTGGCACAGAAGTCCACGTTGGTACATTTAGACGCTTCGAGTTTGAGAGTTTGTCTCTCTGTGTCTGCTTCAATTAAGATTTTTCCCATCATTCCTACCTCATAATTCTTAGTATTGTTTGATCGTCAGCTTTGAAGAACCTAAAGATTGCAATTACTTCTTGTAATGTAAATCTGCCGTTTCTCAACTTCGCTGATAAACTCTGTTGTTTCATTCCTAACTTTTCCGCAAGGTCAACTTGTCGCATTTCTTCCTCGGCAAGTCTGCCCCGGACCCACTTAGCAAATGTCATTTACTCACCGCCTCAGTACAGTTATTACTGTACTTCATCGGCAAAAAAAATAGCCTTGCTATCTTCTTCCGATAAGTTCAGTAACGTGTTAATCACAAAGATTTCTGCCTTGCGAAACTTGATTTTGTTCTTTTTCTTCTTGTCAAATGCCTGTGCAGATATGCCGATTTTTTCATAAATGTAATTCTGCCTAAGTCCAGATTTGCTAATCGCATCATCAAGAAGTTGTGTATTAACCATCCTATACGCTCCTTTCTTCTACAATATGTTGTGATTTTGTTAAAGTTCAGTAATTCCTTAACTGTTAATTATCATACACCAAGTACAGATATAAGTCAACCCTATTATTGAAAATTTTTTAAACTTTTTGTATAATGTATTTGAGGTGATAGACATGAGCATAGGAAAGAAGATTAAACAGTACCGACAACAACGAGGACTAACACAAGCAGAATTGGGTCAACGTTTAGGAATAACAAAGTCTGCTATATGTAACGTGGAAACAGACAAAGAAACAAACCTATCTATTGACCGTGTATTTGCTTTTGCTGACGCTCTGGGCTGTGAGCCATCTGATTTATTAGAAAACCATACCATTTACATTAAAAATTATTCAAGTGAACACAACTACAATGACGATTTAGAGATATTGCTTGAATATTACAACACTCTTGACACCGGGCAAAAGGAAAGAGTGTTAGAGTATGCCCGTCTTTTAAGTGGAGATAGAAAGAATGACGATACGGAAAAGAAGTAATGGCAAATATCAGATAAGGGAAATGCGTAACGGCATAACAAAATGCGTCACTTTAGGGCATAAACCGACCCAAAGAGAGGCGAAACTACTTATAGACGAGCAATTTACCCTTAAAGAGGTAACGGGGCTAAATGCCTTTGAAAATGACGCAAAAAGCTATATAGATGCAAAGAGTAATGTTATGTCACCGTCAACCGTGAGAACGTACCTTTCTACCCTGCGGTTTATCTCGGAAGAGTTTAAGGTATTGCCTACGGAGAGGATAACATCACTTGACGTACAAAGGGAAGTAAACAGGCTTGCTTTAGATCATGCGCCTAAGACAGTACGAAACTATGCGTCATTTATATCTGGTGTGCTTTCTGTTTACCGCCCGGACCTTAAACTTAGCATTACGCTCCCACAAAAGGAAAAGCAAGATGTGTACATTCCAACAGATGAAGAGGTTAAGGCTATCCTTACATGGGTAAAAGCAAAACGCCCTGAATGTTACACGGCTTTCCGTATGGCTTGCTACGGACTTCGTAGGTCAGAAATCCTTGCAATTACACCAGACGATGTAAAAGCAAACGTACTGACGATAAACAAGGCTGTGGTTAAAGACGCTAATAATGAATGGGTAGTAAAGGCTACAAAGACAACGGATAGTAACAGAACGGTAATGGTTGACAATGCCCTTGCAAAAGCGATCAAAAACGGAGAGTTGTACAAAGGACACCCTAACAACCTTTGGCGAGTTCTTGAAACGGCACAAGACGAATTAGGCATCACGCACTTTTCATTCCACAAGCTGCGCCACTATTTCGTGAGCAAGTGTATTGATAGCGGTATTGACATAGTTACCATAAGGGCATGGGTAGGACACGCAAGTAACCGAATGATTGACGAAGTATACGCCCACAAGATGAATAC
>Ga0129306_1003633_pt1 | contig 11185 bp, 5 predicted proteins | sample P827metagenome_FD_94438 | JGI IMG/M metagenome (GOLD analysis project Ga0129306, IMG submission 94438) | Capybara group fecal microbial communities from Wisconsin, USA - P827 metagenome | ecosystem: Host-associated > Mammals > Digestive system > Large intestine > Fecal | place: USA: Wisconsin...
CATTCAAACCTGTGAGAGTTGCGAGGTTAATACCAGCCATTGGTTTCAGAGTAAACTGACCAACTTCGTTCTGTGCACTAGCGCTCAAAGTAGCAATCATCATTGCTGCAATCATTAAAATCTTTTTCATAATTTAATGGTTTTAGTGAATAAAATGTTAATAATTCGCTGCAAATATAGGGAATTATTTTTAAAGTTGTATCGATTTTTTAAGAAAATTTGATTAAAACGATGTTTTTTCTACATTTTTGATGTCAAAACGACTGATGACAAGGGGCGCGCGTGTACGTCTTTAGATAAATAATTTACTAAAACAACACTAACAACGATGAAACAGAATTATCCAAAGATTGGTATTCGTCCGACGATTGATGGTCGTCAGGGTGGTATCCGTGAGGGACTGGAAGAGAAGACAATGGCGCTGGCCAATGCAGTGAAGAACCTGATTGAGAGCAACTTGCGCAATGGCGACGGCTCGAAAGTGGAGTGCGTCATCAGCGACACGACGATTGGTCGCGTGGGCGAGAGTGCCGCTTGTGCTGAGAAATTCGAGCGCGAGGGTGTGGGTTCGACCATCACCGTGACATCGTGCTGGTGCTACGGCTCAGAGACGATGGACATGAATCCTACCTATCCGAAGGCTGTTTGGGGCTTCAACGGAACGGAGCGCCCAGGTGCCGTTTACTTGGCTGCCGTGCTGGCTGCTCACGCTCAGAAGGGTCTGCCCGCTTATGGCATCTATGGTCACGACGTGCAGGACTTGGCCGACAACACCATTCCTGAGGACGTTGCTGAGAAGATTCTGCGCTTTGCCCGTGCCGCTCAGGCTGTGGCTACGATGCGCGGCAAGAGCTATCTGTCGCTGGGAAATACCTGTATGGGTATCGCTGGTTCGATCGTGAATGCCGACTTCCTGCAGCAGTATTTAGGCATGCGTACAGAGTATGTTTCGCTGGTGGAGATTCTGCGTCGCGTCGACTTCGGCATCTACGACAAGGAGGAATTCGAGAAGGCCATGAAGTGGGTTGACAAGTACTGCAAACCCAACGAGGGCCACGACTATAACGAGGACCGCCCACTGTTCCCAGGCGTGCCCATGACCACGTTCAACGGCAAGGGTAAGGGTAAGAACCGCCAGGAAAAGGACGAGGACTGGGAGTTTACCGTGAAGACGATGATGATTATCCGCGACCTGATGCAGGGCTCAGAAAAACTGCTGGAGATGGGTTACAAGGAAGAGGCCATCGGACATAACGCCATTGCTGCTGGTGTGCAAGGTCAGCGTCAGTGGACCGACTACAAGCCCAACTTCGACTTCCCTGAGTCGCTGATGTGCACGTCGTTCGACTGGAACGGACCTCGCGAGGCCTACACGCTGGCTACGGAGAACGACTTCCTGAACGGTATGTCGATGCTCTTCGGACATCTGCTGACCAACAAGGGTGTGATGTTCTCAGACATCCGTACCTACTGGAGTCCTGAGGCTGTAGAGCGTGTGGCTGGTAAGAAGCCCGAAGGTCAGGCCGCTCAGGGTTTCATCCACCTTATTAATAGTGGTGCTACAACGCTGGATGCTACGGGTGCGATGAACGACAAGGACGGCAAGCCCACCATCAAGAACTTCTGGGAGATGACCAACGAGGATACGGAGGCTTGTCTGAAAGCTACCTCGTGGATGCCTGCCGATCGCGACTACTTCCGCGGAGGCGGCTATTCGAGCCACTTCGTGACGCGTGGCGGTATGCCGATGACCATGCTGCGTCTGAACCTCGTGGCTGGCTTAGGTCCCGTATTGCAGCTGGCTGAGGGTTGGACCGTTGAGCTCGACCCCAAGACCCACGATATCCTGGACAAGCGTACCGACCCCACATGGCCTACCACTTGGTTTGCCCCACGTCTCGACCCCACGAAGGATGCCTTCAAGGACGTCTACAGCGTCATGAACAACTGGGGAGCCAATCACGGAGCCATCTGTTACGGACACGTGGGAGCCGACCTCATCACGCTCTGCGCTATGCTGCGCATCCCCGTTTGCATGCATAACATTGCCGATAAGGACATCTTCCGTCCTGCCGCCTGGAATGCCTTCGGAATGGACAAGGAGGGTGCCGACTATCGTGCCTGCCAGAACTTCGGACCCATTTATAAATGAAGAGTGAAGAATGAAGAATGAAGAATTTCTTGCCGCCATACGAAGAAAAATGAATGAAACAATGAAGAGAATTGTGCTATGCACGGCATTCTTCATTCTTCATTCTTCATTCTTCATTTGTTCGGCACAAACATACGAAACGCAATTTGAGCGCCCTGTGTCAGATGTGATGCAGGACGTTCAGAAGCGCTTTGGTGTAAAGTTCAAATACAATGTCGATACCGTGGGCAAGCGACTGCCGTATGCCGACTTCCGCGTGCGCCCCTACTCCATCGAAATGACGCTCGACAACATCTGCAAATACTTCGACTGGAACTGGTGGAAGCAGAGCGACAAGCTCTACAAAATCAAGCCCTACGAGTATCCGCGCCGTCATGAGGCTGAGGGCAAGATGATGCTCGACTATCTCTCTGGCCTTTATCATAATAAGGCTGAGTGGGAGGCTCGTCGCGATAGCTTGCGCAAAGAGGTTCGCCAACGCTTGGAACTCGACGCTTTCCTCGATTCGTGTACGCTGAAACCCCTGTTGTCTAAGGTTCGCAAGCACGACGGCTATACCACGCAGAACATCTGCATCGAACTGACTCCTGGACAGCACTTGTTTGGTACCATCTATGCATCTACCAAGAAAGGCAAACATGCGCTGATAGTATGCCCAGACGGTCATTGGCCCTATCGCTATCGTAAGGACGAACAGCAGCGCTTAGGCACATTGGCCCGCATGGGTGCCGTATGCGTCGACTTCGACCTCTATGGTTGGGGTGAGTCAGAAAAAGAAGTGGGTGCTGAAGCACATCATACTGCTCGCGCCCACGTCTATCAGGCAGCTTGCGGCTACGTGCTGCTCGACTATATGCTGAAAAACCGCAAAGACATTGACCCTGAGCGCGTTGGCGTTATGGGCGGCTCTGGTGGCGGTACGCATACCGTGATGCTCTCGTTGTTGGACGAGCGCGTCACAGCCTCAGCCCCTGTAGTGCATCTGGCCTCACACTTCGACGGAGGCTGTCCCTGCGAGAGCGGCAAACCCGTACAACTCTCCGCTGGTGGCACTTGCGAACCTGAACTCGCAGCCGTAATGGCTCCCAAACCCATGCTGATAGTCAGCGATGGTGGCGACTGGACCTCGAGCGTTCCTACCCTCGAATTCCCCTATCTGCAACGCATCTATGGCTTCTACGATGCCAAGGATAAGGTGCGCAATGTGCATCTGCCCAACGAGCGCCACGACTTCAAGGAGAACAAGCGCCAAGCCGTCTACGACTTTTTCATCGACGTCTTCGGCCTCGACCGCACCAAGCTCGACGAGAGCAAAATAGAAATTGAACCAGACGACGTACTGAAATCACTCTACAAATGAAACGAATCTTCCTGACCTTAACATTGCTGTCAGCCACACTCGTCATGACAGCTCGCGAACATCGCCTGTGGTACAACCAACCAGCACAGACGTGGACACAAGCCTTGCCCATCGGCAATGGTGTGATGGGTGGTATGGTGTTTGGCACGCCAGCCGTAGAACATATCCAAATCAACGAGGAGACCATCTGGGCTGGTCAGCCCAACCAGGTGGTGAACCCCAATGCCAAAGCTGCACTGCCCGAGGTGCGCAAGCTTATCTTCGAGGGTAAGTACAAGGAGGCGCAGGATTTGGCAAACGCGAAGGTGATGCCTAATGCCATTGGGCAGAACATGGGTATGCCCTATCAGCCCTTTGGAGACCTGTATATTGCGATGCCTGGACACGCTGTTTACCAAAATTATGAGCGTTGGTTGGACTTGGACGAAGCCAAAAGCGTGGTGCGATACAGCGTGGATGGCGTGCAGTACGAACGCGAGACGATAGCCCCTCTGGGTGGCCATCAGGTGATTGCTATCCGATTGACAGCCAGCGAGAAAGGAAAGATTACGTTTACAGCCAACATGACATCTCCCCATGAGAATGTGCTCATGGGAAGTGAAAAGTTAAAAGTGAAAAGTGAAGAATTTGCTACCGCTACACTTTTAGGTGTTTCCAGCAAGCACGAAGGTCTGAAGGGCAAGGTGCGCTTTATGGGCCGTATGGCTGTGCAGACGAAAGGCGGCAAGGTGAGCCAGAGCAATGGTATCATCAGTGTGGAAGGAGCCAACGAGGCTACTCTCTACATGACCGTTGGCACCAATGTAAAGAACTACAAGGACATCACAGGCGACGAGGCTCAGCAATCACGAGAGCGCTTGAGCGGAGCAATGGCCTTGGGTTACGAGGCGCTGAATGCCCTGCACACCGAGACCTACAAGAAATACTACGACCGTGTGAAGCTCGACTTGGGCGAAGATCAGTTCGAGAAGGTGCCGATGAACAAGCGCATTGAGCAGTTTGGTAAGGTAACGGACAACCATCTTGTTGCCACTTACTTCCAGTTCGGCCGCTATCTGCTGATCAGCAGTTCGCAACCAGACAACATGAACCCAGCCAACCTGCAGGGCATCTGGAACGACAAGATGTTCCCATCGTGGGATTCGAAATACACGACGAACATCAACCTCGAGATGAACTACTGGCCCTCAGAGGTGACCAATCTGACTGAGCTGAACGAACCCCTGTTCAAACTGATTCGCGAAATCAGCGAGACGGGCAAGCAGACAGCTCGCGACATGTATGGCGCTGAGGGTTGGGTGCTGCATCACAACACAGACCAGTGGCGCATTACGGGACCTGTAGATCGTGCCCAGACGGGACTTTGGCCAACAGGTTCTGCATGGCTCTGTCGCCATCTGTGGGAGCACTATCTCTACACTGGCGATAAGGATTTCCTTCGCCAGTACTACCCCATCATGCTCGACGCTGCCCGCTTCTATTCGCAAACATTGCAAAAACACCCCACGAAAGGCTGGCTCGTCGTTTGCCCAGGTGAGTCGCCTGAACATGGAGGTAAGGGTCGCCCCACCCCACTCGACGCAGGTGTGACGATGGATAATCAGATAGTGACGGAGCTCTACACCAACGTCCTCGAAGCAGCAAAAATCATAGGCAACAATGATGCCCTGCTGACTACCATTGCTGAACAACTGAAGCAGTTGCCTCCCATGCAGATTGGCCGTTGGGGACAATTGCAGGAATGGATTGACGACTTGGACGACCCCAAGGACGACCATCGCCATTTCTCGCATCTCTACGGACTCTATCCTTCCTATCAGATATCACCCAATCGCACACCAGACCTCTGGAAAGCAGCTAAGGTTTCGCTCGAAGCTCGTGGCGACGTATCGACAGGTTGGTCGATGGGTTGGAAGGTTTGCTCGTGGGCCCGTCTGTTGGATGGCGAACACGCTTATAAGCTCATCAAGGACCAGCTGACGCTGACTGCCGACACGTTCCTCATCTTTGGCGCTACCAAACAGCGTGGAGGTACCTATCCCAACATGTTCGACGCCCATCCTCCCTTCCAGATTGACGGCAACTTCGGTTGTACGGCTGGTATCGCTGAGATGCTGATGCAGAGCTACGACGGGTTCATCTATCTGTTGCCTGCCCTGCCCGCAGTTTGGAAAGACGGTAGCGTGAAAGGACTCGTGGCTCGTGGTGGTTTCGAGATTGACATCGACTGGAAAGACGGAGCCATCACCCAAGCCGTCATACACTCCAGAAAAGGTGGCGATTGTCGCATCCGTTGCGACAAACCCCTGAAAGGAAAGGGATTGAAGAAGACCAAGGAGGCTGGCGTCTACCTGCTATCAACCAAGCCTGGCGGCCACTATCAACTCCGATAAAATTTTGTAGATGTTGCAGAAAGTTACGTATTTGTAGCATATCGATACGAGTATCTTGCCTATATCTTGATAAACGCGTATCTTTGCACAAAGAAAAATCTAACTCAAAACAACATGTATATGAAGAAAAGCATAATGCTTGCTGCCCTCTTTGTGGCAGCCACACTGGGGACCTACGCCCAGAAGCCGATGAATGCGCCCAAGGGTGGCAAGGCTATCAGTGACGAATTGATTGGAATCTTCTTCGAGGACATCTCGTCGAGTGCCGATGGTGGTCTCTATGCAGAGCTCATCCAGAACGGCTCCTTCGAGTATAGTCCTGCCGAACGTGACGGATGGGGAGCAGGTACTGCTTGGAAGCAGGTGCGCCCAGGTCACTCACTGGGTACGATGGAGGTTCGCAAGGACAACGGTATCCACCCCAACAACCCTACCTATCTGAGACTGCATACTGAGCGCGTGAAAGAATACTACGACTACAAGGGCTGGAAAGGCTACGGCATTGAGAACGAAGGTTTCAAGGGCATTTCCGTCAAGGGTGGTCAGCAATACGATTTCTCTATTTTCCTGCGCAACATCGGAGCTGCCAAGCAGGTGCGCGTTGTATTGGGTATTCCACAGGGATGGGGCAAAGACCCCAAGGTGCTGGCTGAGACAACCCTTACGGCTGACAGCAAGAACTGGAAGAAATACGAGGCTGTGCTGACTGCCTCAGAGGACTGCACGAACGCTATCCTGCAAATCCTGGTACTGAATCAGGGCGACATCGATGTGGATATGGTATCGCTGATGCCTCAGGACACCTATAAGGGACACGGACTGCGCAAGGACCTTGCTCAGGCGCTGGCCGACTTGCACCCCCGCTTCATGCGCTTCCCTGGTGGATGCGTGGTTCACGGAGGTGGCGACGGATTCTGGAACACCTATCGTTGGAAGACCACCATTGGTCCGAAGGAGACACGTCGTGGACTGAAGAACACGTGGGGTTATCATCAGTCAATGGGACTGGGTTACTTCGAGTACTTCCAGTTCTGCGAAGACCTGAACATGGAGCCGCTACCCATCCTGCCCTGTGGTGTGAGCTGTCAGGGAACCAACGGAGGCTGGGGCATGAAGAATCAGGCTCAGGACGTTGTTCCGATGTCAGAGATGGACGAGTGGGTGAACGAAGCCCTCGACCTCATCGAGTGGGCCAATGGCGACCCCGCTACCTCGAAGTGGGCTAAGATGCGTGCTGACGCTGGTCATCCCAAACCCTTCAACCTGAAATACCTGGGTATCGGCAACGAGGAGCGCATCTCACCTGAGTTCAACGAGCGTTTTGCCTATGTGTATAAGAAGGTGATGGAGAAGTATCCCAACATCGTGATTGTAGGTACTGCCGGTCCTGGCTCGCATCCTGGCAACCCCGACCTCGAGAACGGTTGGAAGCTGGCTGGCGAACTGGGTATGCCCATCATCGACGAGCACTACTATGAGCCCAATGCCTACTTCCTGTCTTCACGCCAGTATAACTACTATCCTCGCGACCGCAAGACGAAGGTCTATCTGGGTGAGTATGCCGCTAAGGACAAGAAGCTCATCGATGCACTGGCTGAGGGACTCTATCTGCTCCACGTAGAGGCCAATGGTGATATCGTCACCATGACTTCCTACGCTCCCCTCTTCGCCAAGAAGGACGCCACCAACTGGAATCCTGACATGATCTACTTCGACAACGAGCGTCCCTACCTCACCTGCAGCTACTACGTGCAGCAGATGTTCGGACAGTCGAGCGGGCAGTATTACTATGGCGACTGCGTGAAGATTGAGAATCCTGACGTGGCTCCCCGTTGGAAGGGACTGCCCAAGGATCAGGAGAGCGGATTCCTGCAGGGACAGAGCGTCGTGCTCAACGTGAAGACGCGCAAGCTCTATGTGAAGCTGGTGAACGCTGGCGACAAGGAGAAGGAATTTGACATCAACCTGAGCCGTTTCCCCATCAAGAAGACTTGTGTAAAGACCATCCTTACTGGTAAGGCCAACGACGAGAACAACTACGAGGCTCAGCCCATCGCTCCCAAGAAGAAGACCATCAAAGCTAAGAAAAAATTTGATATTGACCTGGAGCCCTACTCGATGGTCATGCTCGAATACCAGTTATAAAATTAACTCAACCATAACCTTTAACCATAAGACTGACGACAAAAACAAAGTTCGTCAGTCTTATTTTTATAAATATAAAAACTATGAAGAAGCTAATCATGATATTGAGCCTCGCGCTGCTGACGGTGTCGGCACAGGCAGGCAAGCCGTGGGACAACGGCAAGTTACGTGTGTCGGATAACCAGCGTTATCTGCAGTTTGAGAACGGACAGCCTTTCTTCTGGCAGGGCGAGACGGGCTGGTTGCTGCCTGAACGTCTGGACAGGGCCGAGGCTGAGTGGTATCTGCAGTCGTGCGCCAAAGCGGGTTATAACGTGGTGCAGGTGCAGACCATCGACGGAGTACCTGCCGTCAACATCTACGGACAATTGTCGAACACGGATGGCTGGAATTTCAAGGACATCAACAAGAAAGGCGTCTACGGCTATTGGGACCACATGGACTACATTGTCGATATGGCTGCCCAGCACGGCATCTACATCGGTATGGTGTGCATCTGGGGTGGATTGGTGAAGGCTGGTCTGCTGAGCGTGGACGACGCGAAGAAATACGGCACCTTCCTGGCCAACCGTTACAAGAACAAGCCCAACATCATCTGGTTTATGGGTGGCGATATTCAGGGCGACATCAAGCCTGAAGTTTGGAACGCGCTGGCCACCAGCATCAAGGCTATTGACAAGAACCACCTGATGACCTATCATCCTCGTGGACGCTATACCTCGGCCAAGTGGTGGAGCAAGGCTGAATGGATGGACTTCCACACGTTCCAGAGCGGACATCGTCGCTACGGACAGCGCATGGGTAATGCTGACTACCCCATCCCTGACAATACGGAGGAGGACAACTGGATGTATGTCGACTCCACGTGGAAGTTCAATCCCATCAAGCCTGTGCTCGATGCTGAGCCTTCGTACGAGGATATTCCCATGGGTCTGCACGACACCAACGAGCCTCGTTGGCAGGACTACGACGTGCGCCGCTATGCCTACTGGAGTGTGTTTGCCGGAAGTTGCGGACACACCTATGGTCACAATGCCATCATGCAGATGCTGAAGCCCGGCTATCCTACGAGCTATGGCGATGCTGGCGACGTGAAGACGTGGTATCAGGGACTCAAGGATCCTGGTTTCTCGCAGATGCAATACCTGAAGCGCCTCATCCTCTCGTTCCCCTACTTCGAGCGTGTGGCTGACCAGAGCATCATCCAGGAAAACGGCGAGAAATACAACCGTCTGATTGCTACTCGTGGCAACGACTATCTGTTGGTATACAACTACAACAATAACAACATGAAGCTCGACCTGACGAAGATCAGTGGAGCGAAGAAGAACGTATGGTGGATGAATGCCGCCAATGGCAAGCTGAAGTATCTGGGCGAGTTCGACTCGAAGGTGCTCACTTTCCGCTATCATCCCCAGTCAGCTCGTGTGGAGGACGGTGTGCTCATCGCCATCGACAGCAGCATGGATTATCTGAAGAAAGACCAGACGGAACTATCGCCCGATGGATACAAAGCTAAAGAACGTGACCTCAATGAATAGACTGCTTATCATTTTGTTGGCCATGCTGTCGCTGACTGTTTCGGCCAAAAAGAAGAAAGAGGCAAAGCCCGCTGTCAGCATCTCGTGGCTGCGTGTAGAGAATCTTCAAAACCCTAAGGGCATCGATACTGCTGAGCCCCGTTTCTCATGGACCATCCTTTCTGATAAGCAGAATGTACACCAGACGGCTTACCAGATTGTTGTTTCGACAGACAAAGGCGAAGTATGGAACACAGGACGCGTAGAGAGCGGCCAACAGCTCTGGGTGCGCTATCAGGGACAGCCGCTGAAGAGCGCTACGCAATGCACGTGGAAGGTGAAGGTTTGGACCAATGTGGGTGAGACAGCTTGGAGCGACGAAGCCAACTTTGGCATCGGACTGCTGAAAGAGAACCACTGGACTGGTCGCTGGATAGGCTTGGAGCGTCTGTTGCATGGCGAACAGCGTGGCCTGCATACTCGTCTGGCCGCCCGCTATGTGCGTAAGGAGTTTGAACTGAACAAGCCCGTTAAGCGTGCTATCGCTTATGTGGCAGGTATTGGGCTCCATGAGTTGCACGTCAATGGCGTTGCCTACAATCGTCAGGTATTAGTGCCCATGCCTACCGACTATCGCAAGACGGTGCTCTACAATACCTACGATATTACAGAGGCCTTAAAGGAGAAGAATGCCATCGGTCTTATATTGGGAAACGGTCGCGTGTTCCCCATGCGCCAGAACAAGCCCTACAAAGCTCCTGTCTTCGGACTGCCCAAATGTCGCGTCAATATCCTCATCGAGTTTACGGACGGTACCACCAAGCGTATCTCTACGGATGAGAAATGGAAAATTACGGCTGATGGCCCTATCCGCGCCAACAACGAATACGACGGTGAGGAATACGATGCCCGTAAGGACCTGAAGGGTTGGGATGTAGTTGGCTATGACGACAAGGCTTGGCAGCCTGCTGAGCGCACGGAGATTCCTCTTGGTACCCTGCGTGCCCAGATGGCACCAGGAATGGAGATGGCTCCACTAACCCCAGAGCCCAACAAGTTGGCTAACGACATCTACGATTTTCATCAGAACATAGCTGGTTGGATTGCTTTCGTCCCTACTGGTCGTGAGGGCGACACCATCCGCGTGAAATATGCTGAGAAACTGAATGCCAACGGCACACTTTATCTGGAGAATTTCCGTGATGCCAAGTCGGAGGATATCTACGTCTGTGGCAAGACACCAAGAGTGGAAGAGTGGCACGCCATCTTCAGCTATCATGGCTTCCGCTATGCGCAGATTACAGGACCAGTGAAGGTTGTTCATGCCTATACCGTCAGCGACGATATCCAGCAACTGGGTCACTTCGAGTGTTCCGACACCATTCTGAACAAGGTGGTGCACAATGCCTGGTGGGGTATCTACGGCAACTATAAAGGAATGCCCATCGACTGTCCGCAACGCAACGAGCGACAGCCTTGGCTGGGAGATCGCACAATGGGTTCGCTGGGCGAGAGTTTCCTCTTCAACAACGAGCGTCTCTACACCAAGTGGATGCGCGACATCTGCGAGTCACAGCGTGAGGATGGCGTCTTCAGCGATGTGGCTCCTGCCTAC
>Ga0129306_1003635_pt1 | contig 11184 bp, 3 predicted proteins | sample P827metagenome_FD_94438 | JGI IMG/M metagenome (GOLD analysis project Ga0129306, IMG submission 94438) | Capybara group fecal microbial communities from Wisconsin, USA - P827 metagenome | ecosystem: Host-associated > Mammals > Digestive system > Large intestine > Fecal | place: USA: Wisconsin...
GCCGTATACTTCACAACCTTGTCTGCCGTGCAAGTCGCTTCGGATACAACCACCTCAACAGGGGCGTTGTCGGTAACAGTCTGGGTATCATCGTTTGCAGTGCAGGTGAATGTCGCTGTTGCAGAAGTGTAATCGGCCGCCCAGGTCCAGGTCGGTTCGCCGTAGGTGTGAATATGTGGCGACTGCGGGGTGTCGTCCTTAACAAATAGGTACACAGCCGGCGTGGTTGTGTTTTCCAGATTTGTGGTGGATACATGTGCATCTGTGAATATACCGTTGCTGACAGTCAGGTAATACTTATATGTCGAAGAAGTATCCGTATATCCATCCTGAGAACCGGTATCCTTGAAGAACCACAGCAGGTTCTTGTTATCGGCCTTGTAGTGCCAGCTCTTAGCATTATTGGAACTGCTTGTCTGCGTGCTGCTGGCTACCAGTCTGAGACCGTTGGAGGAATCAGCATACAGATACTGGTCCCCATTCATCAGCCACAGACCATTCTGAGCACTGTTGTTATTTGCCGTGCTTGTGAAGACCGATTTCGATGCGACGGAATTGGAAATAGTAATCTTGCAATCAACAACATCTACGGCAAAACCTTTCAACTGTTTGGCACTTCCTGCCTCATTGGTAACAATGTATGCGCTGCCTGAATTGCTACTGGCAATCAAGTATTCCTTACCAGCTTCAAGTTTGTCGGCAAGAACATAAGTTTTCCCTTCGTTTGTGACATTTACTGCACATGTCGCCGTGAAGCCGCCATCATACGTCGTAACAGTTATGATAGCGGTTCCTTTACCGACGCCGGTAACGCTGCCGTCACTGACTGTTACAACAGATGTATCACTACTACTCCAAGTAACTTTCTTATTAGACGCGTTCGTCGGCAAAACAGTAGCGGTAAGTTTTACAACCTCTCCGACATCAAGGTCAACAGAAGACTTATCAAGAGTTACACCATTCGCAGCAACGGCTCTGGTAAACAGGTACATTGTCGGTGTGGTCGTGTTTGCAAGGCTCGTTGTGGATACATGTGCATCGGTAAAGTTGCCGTTATCGCACTCTAAGTAATACTTGTATGTCTGAGATGTGTCGCTATATCCATCATCGCCCTTGAAGAACCACAACAGATCCTTACCGTCTGCCTTGTAATGCCAGTATTTCCCGTCAGACGAACTGGACAGTGTGTACATACGGAGCCCGTTATTGGAATCCGCATACAGATATTGGCTACCATTCTTCAAACGCGTACTGCTTGCGTTATTGCTGCTCTCCAGATCACAGGTAAATGTAACGTTTGCAGCATCATTTTCCGAAAGTGTGATCGTGCCATCTTCAACGGTTACGGATACCCCTTTTAGTGTCCTTGACCCATTCGCTTCCGTAGAAACGATATAGACATTCCCACTATTCCCATTCGCAATTAAATATTCGTTGCCAGCTTCCAGCGTATCCGTCAGCACATATGCATTTCCTTCCGGAGCTTCATTTACCGTGACTGTGCATGTTGCGGTGAAACCGCCTTCTTCTGTTCTGACAGTTATAGTTGTTTGACCCACAGCCTTTGCGGTAATGACACCGTTCTCGACTGTTGCAATACTGGTATTGCTGCTGGACCAAGTGACATTTTTATTTCCCGCGTTTTTAGGAGTAACAGATTCGGTCAACGTACTTGTTTTACCGACTGAAACCGTAAGAGAGGTCTTGTCCAGAGAAACACCTGTGACAGATGCGGGGGTACTGTCACCCTTCACGAAGATATAAACCTTCGGAGTATTTGAATTTGCCAAGCTGATGGTGGATACATGATTGTCGGTGAAGTTGCCGTTACTGCACTCTAAGTAATACTTGTATGTCTGCGACGTGTCGCTATATCCGTCATCACCCTTGAAGAACCACAACAGATCCTTACCGTCTGCTTTGTAATGCCAGTATTTTCCGTCAGAAGAACTGGACAGCGTATACATCCGGAGACCGTTATTGGAATCCGCATACAGATACTGGCTACCATTCTTCAAGCGTGTGCTGTTCGCATTGCTGCTGTTTTCCAGATCACATTCAAAAGCCGCAATTTCGGCTTCATCATCCGAAAGAGTGATGATACCATCGGTAACGTCTACACTGATTCCTTTCAGTGTTCTGGATCCGTTTGCTTCTGCAGAAACAATATATACGCTTCCACTGTTTCCGTTCGCTATCAGATACTCGTTGCCGGCTTCCAGTGTTTCCGTCAGAATGTATGTATTTTCAGAGCCCGCCGGAGCTGCGGAAACCGTCACCAAACAGGACGAAACGAATCCTCCGTCAACGGTAGTAGCCGTGATCGTTGCCGAACCTTCCGCGACACCTCTCACCTTACCCGTACTGTCAACCGTTGCATGATTTGTATCGCTGCTGGACCAAGTCACGGCTTTATTTGTGGCATCTGCCGGAGAAACTGTCGCTGTCAACTGGACAGAACCTCTCTCTGCCACTGATGTGTTATTCGGGCTAACCGTTACACCAGTCACCTTCACAGGCTCCTGCTCGGTGTAAGTGCCACCTTCCGTTACGTTATTGCCATTGGCGTCATAATATGTAAACGATAACTTGTTCTGGCTGTCAATCGTAATAACAAGGCCTTTGCCTTTGACAGATGCGCTGCCGGAACCGTATTCGCTGTCACTCATACAGCCGGCTGCACCGTAGTAGAAATTGATCGTTTTCTTTACTCCAGATTCATATTCGAGATCGTATCCTGGGCTATAAATATAATCATAATATGTATCAGATAGCGTATGATTATGTCCCCAAAGAAAAACGATCTTCTGCTGGTTGTTAGTGACGGCATTATTAAGTACATCGATTATGTCGCTTGCACCACTGGTTGTCCGGCCGCCCCAACTCCAGCCACCACCACTACCACTATTAAAATAGTGCAGAGGAAAATGGGTTATGATAAAGATCGGTTTATCATTCCCGACACTATTAAGATAAGAGGTCAGGCTGCTGACTTGACTGCTGTAACTTGAACTGCTGCTGGCTGAGCCAAGGCAATAGATCCGATAATTGCTCCCGACGGCACCTTCAGCATTGATTTTAAAGGCCTTTTGAGTCAAATCGGTGCTGGATGCGCTATAGTTTCCTGGGCTGTGTTCATGATTCCCAGTCGTATATACTCCGGTCACATTTCTCTGATCCAACTGATACATATCCGCCTGCGTCAGTGTCCAGTATGCGGACTGGCTTGCGTTGGCGTTAGCCATATCACCGCCAAAAGCCATGAGATCAACTGGCTTTTCATAAATGGTGGCCATCTTGTCAAGCCACAATCCCAGACGATTTGCAGCTGCATTATCATCCTTGTTGTGCGTATCTGAAGTGAACGCCAACACGGTTAGATCTCCGGCTGCCTTTGTATTTGTTGCAGAAAGACCGTCATCCTCTTCGATCTCAATTTCTGCTGCGTGGACATGGGTATCCGCGAATACGGTCTTCAGGCCGAAAAAGCCAAACTGGTTGACGATCATCAGCAGACCGAGCAGTAAGGCAAACAGCCGTTTCCCGTTTCGGGCAAACGTTAATTCTTGATTCTCCTTAAACATTTCCTATACTCCTGAATAATTTGGTAGGGGTCTTCGTGATGCACGGAGTGCGATTCATTTCGTCACCTCTCCCGTGCTTCCGGTCCAAAAAACGTTCTTTCCTAAGAGATAATATCGGACTTTGATTGCGCGTGGCAGTCGGGAAGACGTATGCTTCCAAATACCAACCGCCGTGATACTGTTTGGCAGATATTCACACCCTGCCACGTAATCGGGAACCGCTCACACCTATCTCCACACCCTCATCGCCAGTTCCCTGCTGATGTCTCCTTTCTCAACAATCAAATTCCAGGAAAAAATAAAAACAGCCCGTCTGTATATGAAAAGCACAACTCCGCCTTTTGGGTCGGCACAGGGGAAAACAAATAACAGACAGGCTAAGATGAATTGAATCACGGGGATACAGCAATCCCCATTTACAACACAATCAGTATTTTATGCTCCGGACAAACTGATGGGCATATTATAGCATAGAAGAAAAGGATGTGCAAGTAGTTTTCGCATAAAAAACAAATCTTTTAGTAACAATTTATCTGCCTTATGCGGCAGACACTGTGGATAGAGTGTTTCAATAAATCCCGATTCCATGGAATCCTCCGAAATCGAATCCTATACAGTCTTTTTCTCGTCTCAGCGAGCTTGTAAAGCTTTCCCGCACCGTTTTTCACTATAAGGTATGTCTTCTCGAGATAACGCGCTTATAGCTAGCGGTCACTCATGCTCGGTCTCTATTTCTTTTTAGAAACCAATGTTGACGAGATCATTGCAGTCAGCGGGATTGCCAGAACCATGCCGAGGCTGGAGGAGAGAGCGCTGATCGTTTCCAAGGATACAAAGGCTGTTGAAAACAAGTGATAAAATGTGAGTTCGCGAGAATACATAAAGATAATCAACGTAAATTCGCTTCCAAGGAAAGCAAGGATCAGTGTATTCGTCATCGTTCCCACCATGTCGCGGCCGACGTTCATCCCCGACCGAAAGAGTTCCACTCTCGAAAGAGAAGCATTTGCCGCGTGAATCTCTTCGATCGAAGAGGAAATGCTCATCGCGACATCCATGACCGCCCCAAGCGAGCTGATGATAATACCGGCTGTCAAAAGTCCTCTGAGCTTTATCGTAGCGCCTGAATAAAGTTTTAACTGAAGCAAAGGTTCTGCGTCTTCAAGCCTGAGACCGTCGATTTTCGCGATACGCTGCACCACGATCGCCAAAAGCATCGCAATCAGCATCCCGGAAACCGTACCAAGGAAAGCGCTCATGGTCTTCCTGTGAACACCGCCGAGAATTGTAAAACTAACGAAGGCGATATACGTACAGATGAAGACAGTAGATAGAACGGTTGGCGCTCCCTTAAACAGGATCGGAATTAAGATCGTGAACAGACAGAAGATGGTAAAGGTCAGCCCGGCCAGCGACTTAAATCCCGTACGGCCTCCGACAAGGACGACAATCGCAATAAACAACAGAAGGACCACTACCAGAACCGGGATCCGGTTAACCTCATATACGGTAGCGTAGCGCGTCCCATCTGCGTGCGTCTTGAGGGTCAGCGTCACGCTGTCGCCAACCGCGACGGGGACACCATAATATGGTCCGAAGTAGTTGTAGGCAACCATATCCTCGCCTTTATAACGACCGCTTTTCACGGTGACGGCAAGTTCCTGATTCCCGGAATACGCACCGTCTGCCGTTTCTTCGACCTCCATTTCTTCACTCTCTATGGATGTGACGGTTGCGACTTCAAACTCTACCAATTCATCGCCATATACCCAAAAGATTTTTCCGCCGCCTTTTAATATATCTTCAGAATGAATATAGAAGAACGCGGCCAAAAAAACTACTGCTGCTACCGCCAGGACGATGATGCTGCGTTTTTCATTTTTGATCGTTTGCCATATCTTTTCTTTCATTTACTTCCCATCCTTCCATACTATTACGGAATACAGGCGGCTCATAGCGCCGCCCGTATTCCGTCTTCCCAGTTTCCGTCCTGGTTTCTTTATTGCTTTCGCAGATTCCCCTGCTTATTCGCCAAACTTCGCTTTGGCAGCAAGGTAGTAACGATACAGCGCTTTGCCGAGGTTCTGTCTCGCGGTCGTCCCGTTGGATACGGAGGAGCGCGCGTATGTCAGAACGCTTACCGTGATCTTGTAGGTCGTGCTGCCGTTGGATATGGTCAGATCGTGCGTCTTGCCGAGTTTGTTGGAGGGAACGCCCTTCACTTCCAGATAGTATTCATCGCCGCTTGTCCCGTGTTTCCCATTGAGGGTTGCTTTCTTTCCGTCAATGGTATAGGTGTACGCGCTGGGAGAATACCCGGATTCATACGTGAAGTAAATGCGCAGCGAGTTGTCTTCCTCAAAGAGCGCGGTCAGCGTCCGCTTGCTCACACCTGTCGGCAGCGTTCCGCTGAACACACCTTTGTACTGCTCAAGATCGCTGAGCGTCACGGACGTCACTCTGTCACTGACAGTCAGGCCCGTCGCATTGTAATCGAAGTAGATCTGGGCGGCGGTGCCATAGTCGATGGTTGCCTGCGCCAGCGCTTTCATATCCTCAGAGGATGTGGAAGATTCAATCATTTTGTTGCAGTACGTCCACAGAGAGTAGTCAACGCCCGCATGCGTATAGTCGTTGGTGCCGGCAACGTTCGTCAGCTTGATCGGCAGTCCGGAACCGTCATAGATATGCAGGTTGACGTTATCCCGCAGCTCCTTGGCGACAACCGGGTAGGTGAAGCAATATCTTGTCTCGCCGTCCGCCGTCTTGACAGTTGCATCCGAAACCAGGATCTTCTTTCTCTGCGTTCCGCCGTTCAGGATCACATACGCTCCCCTGTCTGCCAGGACGTCATCGTCCAGCAGCAGGTAGAAGTTCAGGATGATCTTCCCTTCAAAGGAGGCCGATGCCTGACGGATCTTCGCCGTTCCGTGCGTCGAAATCGCGTCGCTCTCCTCTCCCACCGTGAAGTACACGTACCCCATTATGTAGCTGCTGTACCTCTCACCGGTCAGCGCGCCGAGCTCGGGTTCGATGGCTGTCGCCTGATCGGCAAAGTATGCCTTGCCTCCCAGAGATGTCTTATAGCTCGAATCGATTACCAGCATGATGGAGGCCCTGTACGTTTCCCCTTCTTTGTAGGTCTCGAAGTCTTCGAGCTTATCGTTGGAGATGTTGGAGTCCTTGATCGTGCTGAGATCGGTCACATGCTTCACGGTGTTCGAGACGATGACGCCGTCTGTCAGGACCGTGCAGTTCAGAAGCGTCAATTCGTCTTCGGGCGTCATATCCCTCTGATCGCCGTCGGACGGCACATCCAGGATGAAGACCGCACGATTGATGTATTCGTCGCGCCAGTCGATGATCTTCTCGGTTGGCGTCAGATGCATTTCGATATAATCGTATCTTCCTCCCTCTGAAAGCGGTTCGCGATCCATGAAGTAATCCCGCTGTTTGCCGCAGTAATCCACACCGTAATAATCCACTCCGTTAACGGTGATCACATAGCGGTCATTATCCTCGGGATAGTACATTGTATAGCTGCTCTCATAATAGATGTTCACCGGGTAGCACACGCCGGGCTGCGGATAGATTTTCACCACGGGACGGTAGAGACTGTTTCCTGCAAAGGTGGTTTCGCTGTATTCATACCAGTCGGATGACCCTTTTGCCTCCCAACTGAGCTCGACGGAATAATCCGCATAGGTGGTCGGCACCGTGCCGCGGTGTACGGTCGCGCCGGCTTCCACCTTCAGCCATGATTCGGGGATTGTGACGTCGTACTTTGTCTTCGGCACGAGGACTTTGGTCGAGGCGGACAGGCCGGTGCCGGTCGTCGCCGTTATGGTCGCGGAACCGGCGCTCTTTCCCTGGATCCAGCCGCTGCTGTTGACGGACACCGCGTCGCTCATCGCGTTGTAGGCAACGGAGACTGCGGTGGCCTTCTCCGGCGTGAAAACCGCGCTGAGATTCTCGGTGGCATCCTCGTTGTAGAGGATGATGAAACTGTCCGTAACGTTTTCGCTTACAATGTCTTTACCGGTTTCGTTTACGTGCCAGGAATCCTCTACAGCTTCATGCCAAAGCTGGAGCCCCTGCGCCGGGCGGGACACATAGACGCTCACCGTGCCGGAGGTCGCCTCATTCCCGTAGCTGTCAATAGCGGTGACGGAGAATTTGTAGGTTCCCTCGACAAAGGCCGATGTCTCATGACCTGCGTAGCCGAAAATATTGGTAATCTGGATGGTATTCGTCTTGCCGGTACCGACACTCCACGCTTTCGGCTTCACGCCTTCCGGCCAGCTGACAGGATGCCATTTATAATTCGTGATATCACCCCAACCGGAGCTGCTGATCGTGGCGGTCAGGGTCGGGGCAGTCTGACCGTCCGCCGTGAGCGTATACGTGGACGAGGAGGTCGAAATGGATACACTCCGGCTTGCGTTTTTTATGCCGAGGTAGATTTGCTGGTCGGAGAAGTAATCCTTATCGCCGACCGTATAGGCGAGACTGTACCACCCCACCTTGCCCGAGCCGGTGACGTCCACGGAGAAGGTATCCCGTCCGTAGCCGCCGACGTCCAAACCGTCCTTCGTCCAGAACAAGCCCGTGATGCCGTTGGCGTCGCAGGACAAGGTCACCGAATGGTCGCTCCCTGAACTCGGATCCACCAGGATGCGGTTCGAGTCGATGGTCCTGTCCGCCGTGATATCCGGGAAGCAGAGCACGTCGGCGGATGCGGTTTTACTCCCGAGGAAGGAATCCCCCTTCCATACCTCCATCTTAAGCGTAACCGTGCTGATGCCGCGGTAAAAATCGGTGAACGGAACCCCGCCGCCGGTGTTGGAATTGGTATTCGTGTCCTGGACATAGGTCTGCCGCGCGTCGTTGTGATCCTGATAATAGTATGTCAGACGGCATTCGCTGATTTTGCCGTTATTCATGAGCGTGTCGATGTTCGACCAGAAGGCGTCGCCCGTGGGAATCAGCCTGATCCGGTTTTTCCCGCTGCTGTCCAGCGAGTTCTCCCAGGTCACGCTGAAATCCAGATCCGGCATGGTCAGATCCGGCTCTACGATCCTGAGCTTGATCTTTTTCGTGTCCGCCTGATACAAGATCTCGCGCGTGCAGGAGGGCGTCATCCACTTTTCCGTATCACGAATGGTCAGGTAGTAGGTCTTCCCGACCTCGAGCGTGTCCTTGACGCTCTGCGAAAGATCGTTCAGATCGACCGTATCCGAAGTGGTGAGACTGGTCTTGGCGACCTGCATGACTCCCAGCGGCTTCTCACTGATGAGGGCGTACGTGTTGCCGTAGTCCTGCCCGTAAATATGGTCGATATCACGCCACGTGTGCGGATAGTACTGGTCGTGCGTGAACCGGAACTTGAGGTTGGTCACCTTGTCCCATTCGACCGTCGCGCCGTCCGCGAGCTCGGTGAAGGAGCTGCCGTTGTACCGGTACATCACGCCCGACTGCACCTCGACAGGAGACACCTCGATATCCCGCCAGGTATCCAGCGTTTCGCCAGCCGCCACCTGTTCTGCGGTCAGATCCCCGGTCCCCGTTTTATAGACATTGGTGCGCGTGCCGACATTCTGAAACGCCCGCGCAGGAAGGCCGACGTTGCCGTAGGAAGTGGAGGAATAACTGCCATATACTGGATCATACGTTCCTAATATTTCAAAAGCGATGCGCTCCACCTTGTGTGTATTGAAGCTGCCGCCGTAAACGGCGATGTTGACCGAGTCGCCGATCTGCATCACATCGGCGGAACCCATACCATAGAACTCACCGTCGTAAATCGTCAGGTTGCCGCCGGTCGCCTTGATTGCGGCGTCTCGTACGTCTGCGCCATATCGATTGATACGGACATATCCGCGTCCATGGAAATCACCGCCGTTGATCACTACATCACCGCTTTTCAGGATGACCGCCGTCCCATTGATCTGGGCATAATAATTTTCGGCTTCAAAATAACTATAGAACTTTTTGGAACGGCCCGCAAACAATTTGCCGCCGTTGACGGTCAGCTTACCGCCGTCGACCTCGATCAGATTGCGGTTCTCAAGAAATGTATCACCGACGCCCACACGTTCTATATTCATGTAGGCATCATAACTGATTTCTCCGGTGTTCCCGTCGTCGTTGATGACAAGCTCCGCGCCGCTCGGCACACGGAGCATCGTCATAGGAGTACAATAAAATGATTTGTATTCCCCGTCCATATCACTCCAGTCATCCTCTTGTGCGTTGCTCTTGTCGTAGGAGAGCTTCACGTCGTTTCCGTTGAGGTTGACGACCTTGGTGCCGGAGCCGAGGGTGCACCAGTACGGAACGTTCGGCGGCCAGTAAGAATCATCGCCCTTCTCGCCGAGCCACGCGTGGATGTCGCAGCTGATTTGGATGATAAAGTTGCCGTCCATCTCAAGATATTCCTTGAGTTTTTCGCCGGTTGTGTCCGCAATACCCACCTGAGTGAATGTTGTGTCCGCGGCGAGGGCCCGGACTTGCATCTCCGGCTCTTCCTCCGCCGGCTCCGCCGGGACTTCTGCTATCTCATATTCGGAGATGTCAAGCTCGGAGGCATCCGGTTCCGCCGCATACACGGGAATCATGCCGAACAGCATGACGAATGCCAGAATGAAACATACGAGATTCTTGCGCGTTTTCATGTTGTGGTCCTCCGTTGGTTTTGTGTCCTGTTCTGTTCCTTGCCTCATGCTGGGAACCTTTGTGTTCATTATACACACTTTCGTGTTGCTTGTCAACGGGTTTTGGGAAATAGGGAGATACCGAAATCAATTTGTAAATGTTTTTTCGATGGACGGGAATACGGTACCTGTCCTGCCCATACGCAAAAAGGACGGGATTTCTCCCATCCTTTTTGTTGAGCGCTTTACGTTCTTTTCCTGCCGCCGTCCCGTCATTGTATCGGGATTTATGCAACAGACCTCTTGTTTTCCGTTCCTTTGTTCAGTTAGCGGAAACCATGTGGATTAGAAATCGTCGTCTCCTTCTCCCTCGTTGGAAGTCGCAATGACGTCTTCCGTGTCGAAGAAGATGATTTCGATTTCTACGCTTTCGTAGATTTCCTTCATCATTTTTCTCCTTTCTTCTTTGCTTGTATATTATCCAAATTTGGCTTTGGATGCAAGGTAATAACGATACAGTGATTTGCCGAGATTCTGTCTGTCGATCACCCCGTTACTTACGGAGGACCGTGCGTATGTCAGGACACTCACTGTGATCGCAAGAGTCGAGTCTCCGTCGGATATAGTCAGAACATGCTTGTCTCCCAGTTTATTTGACGGAACCCCGCTCACTTCCAGATAATACTTGTCGCCCTCCGTTGTGTTTTTCACTTTGAGGGAAGCGCTCTTACCGTCGATCGTATAGGTATACTTGTAAGGATCGATTTCGCTATCGTATTCATAGTAGATTCTCAGCGAGTTGTCTTCTTCAAAGAGCGCTGTAAGTATCCGGTTGGTCACACCCTCGGGAAGATAACCATCAAACACGCCTGCATACTGTTCGAGATCTTCGATGGTCACAGACGTGACTCTTTCGTCGACACTCAAGCCGTCCGCGTGATAGTTGA
>Ga0129306_1003636_pt1 | contig 11180 bp, 9 predicted proteins | sample P827metagenome_FD_94438 | JGI IMG/M metagenome (GOLD analysis project Ga0129306, IMG submission 94438) | Capybara group fecal microbial communities from Wisconsin, USA - P827 metagenome | ecosystem: Host-associated > Mammals > Digestive system > Large intestine > Fecal | place: USA: Wisconsin...
CCTCACGACCTCTGCTTTCGCCGGTGTTATAGGTGTCGATTGTTTCCTTGCCGAGTGACTGATTCAGTTCCTTTAATGTGGTCGGCTCCTTTCCTCCAAGAAAAATTGAACTGTCGCAGTTACCGATAATGGTGTCGGCATTATCCTTATACAAAGCCTTTAGCTGAGATTGCGCCTGCAACACAAGGCAGGCTGAGATCTCACGGCTTCGGATGGTCGCCATCAGCTTTTCCAGATTCGGTATCTGGCCGATGTTGGCACATTCGTCGATGAGGCACCGCACATGAACCGGAAGCCTGCCGCCGTACACATCATCCGCCTTTTCGCAGAGCAGATTGAAAAGCTGGCTGTATATCATGGAGATCAGGAAGTTAAAGGTGCTGTCCGTATCGGACATGATAAGAAACAGCGCCGTTTTGCGATCCCCGAGGGTATCCAGCTCCAGTTCGTCATAGCTCGTGATCTCCCGAAGCTCCTGAATATCAAAGGGAGCGAGACGGGCACCGCAGGAAATATTGATGCTTTTCGCTGTCTTGCCCGCCGCCAGCTTATATTTCTTATACTGTCTTACGGCAAAATGATTCGGTTCCCGGCTTTCAAGCTCCTTGAAGGCTAAATCCACGTTGTTCTCAAAGGTCTCATCATCCTCGCGCACCTCCATCGCATTGATGAACTCAATGAGCGTTGCAAAATTTTGCTCTTCCTCGGGCGCTTCGTAGTGGATATATCCGATCAGTGCCGTGTAGAGCAGCGTTTCGGCTTTCACCCAGAAATCATCCCCGGATTTTCCGTCTCCCTTCGTGTTGGTTATAAGGGTTGTCACCAGCTTCAAAATATCCTTTTCGCTGTGAATATAGGCGAAAGGATTGTAGTGATGGGACTTTTTGAAGTTGATGGAATTGAAGATTTTCACCTTGTACCCGTTGCGAAGCATGAGTTTACCGCACTCTACGGCGATGCTGCCTTTCGGGTCAGTAACGACATAGCTCGAATGAAGCTGCATCAGGTTGGGCTTGATGAAAAACCGGGTTTTACCGGAACCTGAGCCGCCCACCACAAGCACGTTTTTATTTCTTGCATTTCGCGGGTCTTTGGGGCGGTTGGACATCATCAGCCGTTCCGTCTGCGTCAGAATCACGTTGTTTTCAAACACCGGGTCTTCAAAAGGGGCGATGTCATCATGAGTTCCCCAACGGGCGCTTCCGTACTCCATATTTTTCCGAAATTTCTTGGCATTTTTGCCCTTTACATACACAATTACACGCAGAATTACCGCAATGGCAATGCCGACGAGAAGATCGGTGATATAGAGGCTGGGAGCAATCGACTGAAACGCTTCCCGGAAGCCCTCCAGTACATGAAGAAACTTACCTGAGAAGTCAGAACCGGGGGACAGCCGCCAGCCCTGCCCGACCTTTGTAGCGAGCAGGGCAATAAACACATACGGGATATTAGGAATGAGGAGCTTCTTGATGTTTACAGGCTTTTTCATAGCTCCAGCCCCTTATCTTTGTTGCGAACCTTTGTCACGTCCTTTGCGATCTCCGGAGCACGAATCGCTCTGAGCATCTTGATGACAGACGGCTTTTCTTTGTTCTTCGCTTTCTGGCCGCTGTATTCGGTAAAGGCAGCAGTCAGAGCATCCGCGTCCCGCGCCTTGAAAAAAACGAGGTACTTGGGGATTTCGCCGGACTTGTCCTTTTTAATGGCATAATCCACACCGTATTTTCTCGCTACACGGTCAAAGCCCTTGATGTTGCTTTCCGTGACTTCGATGTTGGATACACCCTGATTCTGCCCGATGAGCTGCTTTACCGTCTGCTTGCCAGTGGGCTTTTTCTCCGATTTACCTTGCTTTTGCGCCTTGCGGCTGGCAAGATATTTTACCAGCGCAGCTTTCAGCTCTCTTCCGGTCAGCTTTACAGCGGAAATAACTAAGGTTACGGTTCTGTTTTCCACTTCCTCCTGCATGGAGCATCCCTCCCTTCATACAAAAATAGTTGAAACAGCATCAGCGCTCCTGGCTTGGCGCTGATTTGCTTTTACCGGAGGATTTGGCAGGCTCAGTGGGAAATGCCATGATTTTGCTGCCCATCTTCAAAAAAGCTTCGGGCTGGTGGAATAATTCCTCATACTTCTTTTGCAGCTCCTTCGGGAGCGATGCAAAGTCCTCTTCGCCCAGACCGCAGATGAAGAACTTGCCGGCAACAATATCGTAAATATCTCCGGAATTATCCCGTAGGGCGCGGTTCAGCGGTTTGCCCTCCAGCTTGGCTTCCTCTGCACAAAGCAGCGCCACCGGGTCAGCATAGGGATAAATTGCCTGAATATCTCCGCCCACGGCTTTCTGCAAAGAGGCAAGATCAAAGCCGATTCTCTCCATGTGCGGATACTGTCCCGGCTCAACCATGAGAACCTCAATAGTATTATCCGGCGCATGTTCTGCGGCGATTTCCTTACCGTCATTGCTTTCAAACTCCACATCCACGAAATTGTCTGCGTCCAGCACATGATCTCCGGCGCGCCACTGATCGTTTACCATCTGCTCGGCTTCTTCCGGGGAGGATGCTTCTACGGTTACGGTGAGCTTCAGCGTTTCCGTGATGGTCACATCAAATTCTTTCATGCGCTGTACCTCAATCGTCTGCTTCTTCCCGCAGAAAAGGAAAGATGAGCTCCGCTACCGCTTTCACCACGGCTTCGGCTTCCTCCGGGGACAGCTCGATACCTTCGTCTGCCGCCTCGGGAGTTTCCATGCTTTCCTCAAAATCATCGTCACAGATACCGCAGTCCTCACAGCAGTCGCAGTGGATAATGATGTCACCGTTGATAGTGATGTTTACGTTCATAGTATAAACCTGCCTTTCTCAGCGCTCGTTCTGGCGCTGTCTTTTTTTCTGCCACTGTTCCAGCAGCTTGATGATGGTCTCCTGCATTTGCAGGGGTGTGTAGTTACGGGGGAAGTATTTACGGAGGATATCGTTGCTCAGTGTAATGCGCATCAGATCATCCTTTTTATCTTCGGACATGATGCTGAACATGGCTTCCTGCGTGCATTTACCCTCACGACTGAGTTTCTTGAGCCGCTGTGCCTGTGAGAGCGACGGTGTGTTCTGCGAATAGTCCATGGCGTCAAGAAACTGCTTCTGTTCGTCATGGGTGAGATACGACAGCTCCACGGCGGGACTGAACGCGATCTCTTTGCTTTCAACTTTTTCCTGCACTTCCGGCAAAAGTTCGGTGAGACGGATAAACCTTTGCACCTGACTTCGACTGGCGTTGGCATCATTTGCTACGATACTGACAGCCCACGAGGACTTCTCCCCAACTTGGGGAGAAGTTGAATCAGCTTGCAATTCAACCTTTTTTCCCTGATGTTTCAGCGCTTCCAGCTTCATTTTGTACGCCTGCGCCCGTTCCATAGGGCTGATCGTTTCTCTTTGCAGATTGCTGTCCACCATAAGGATCACCGCCTCATCGTCTGTAAGATTGCGGACGATTGCCGGGATGGTTTTCAGCCCTGCAAGGTCTGCGGCGTGAAGCCGTCTGTGTCCGGCAACCATTTCATAGCCGCCCTCCGGCGCGGGTCGGATAATGGCGGGATTGAGAATACCGACCTGCATAATGCTGTCTATCGTCTGCTGCATCAGTTCATCATCCACCACCTTGAAAGGATGGTTTTTGAACGGACGAATCTCTGACAGCGGTATCTGCTGTATCTGCTCTTTGGATTCCTGCTTTGGCACGGTCATACCACCTCCTAAGTTTTTTGGATCACGCGCTTAAACTTCAACGGGCTGTCAGATATAAACTGATTGATGAGTCTGCTTTCAGCCTTTGTTTCCGCATAAGCGGTAATCGTAATGGTTTTTCGATTCCAGTCCAGCGTGTAGCTGTCAGAAGCCACGTTGGTTATATGATGCTCTGCCAGATAGTCCCGAAGCTCCTTCATGGCGTTCAGGTCATCCGACATAATCACATTGACATAGGTTCTGTCTTTGGAAAGCGCGTCGCTCAGCAGACAGGCAAGGGCACAGCCCACACCACCGGCCAATGCCACAACAAGCATGGCGGTATAGTTGTCCGCGGAAACAACACGCTTGGTGATCCAGAAATATATGAAATCGGATACTACTACGGCAATTCCCGCAAGCAGCCACCGACTTCTCTGGATCAATATGGTTTTTGTTGTACTGAGGGCATTGTCCATGACCTTTGCCATGAAAATGATCCCGAAATAGATGAAACTGCTCACACCGTTTCGTCACCTCCGATTACATTTCTGCTAATCTACCATGCACCACATACCGGGCATCCTGAAAGCTATATGCACAGGTGGACAGCGTCACAATGCGGTCTGTGGTGCTGATCGTCATGGCCTGCGGTACAAAATCCGACCTTTCGCTGATTTCCCATAGCCAATCCGCAAACTCCTGTCCTGTACTCCAATTCATGGCATAAGCATTGGAATCCATTGTCGTGGTATATCCGGAGAAGATTTCCAGACGATAGATTTTTGAGCCTGCCGTAAGATACATCACAGGATGTGCATCATAGTAGCTCTGCTCTGCGTAATTGATGAGACTTGCAAACATACTGCCGCTTGCCATGTGATGCCCGTAGATCAGAGTATTATCGTCTGAAAAATCAAAGGCATTCTCGCAGTCTACAAACAGGCATCCGTTGCGGTTATACGTTCCGTCTGCCAGATGGGTCAGATAGTATTCGTTGTCCTCACCATGGCATACCGGGTAGTCGATCACCGTATCGGGGGAATAGAGCCAGCAGGTAATTTCGTCGTTGATTTCCTGCACAGCTTCCATATCCACAATAGGCACGGCATTTTCTTCAAGCTCCCGGACGTTTTCTTCCTGAACAGGAAGAACCGGGATTTCTCCCGGTTCCTCCGTCTTGTGTTCTGCCGGAGCTGCAATTTGGGCAATGACTTCATAGGCATCGTCGCCCTCCTTGTACTCCTTTTCCGTACTGTAAATCTGCCAGCCATAAAAAGCCGCCGTTCCAAGACCCGCAAGGATCAGTAAAACAGCGGCAAAGCGGCCCAGCTTATTTCTTTTTCTTCTTTTTGTCATCCTGCTTACCCGTGCTGTAAAGGCAATAACCGCCTACACCGGCTGCCGCAAGTGCGATTGCCGCGATTGCAGCCCATTTACCCACAGTGGCATCGTCTCCGGTCTTCGGGCCATCTTTGGAGGGTGTTTTAGGCGTAGGAGTGGATGTCGGAGTAGGCGTAGGAGTTGGAGTGGGAGTAGGTTCGGGGTCTTTTCCTTTTTCCTCCTTCTGGTTGGTCATAACAACAGATACCACTTTACCGTCCTCGGTAATGGAGAAGGGATACTTGGTATCGTCGATCTTATACCCGTCCGGGGCATCAAATTCCTGATAATAATACTTTCCGAACTCCAGCGTAAACTCGCAAACGCCCTTCTTATCCGTTCTGCCTTCCTTCACAACCGTCTTACCGTCAGAAGCATAGATTCTAAATCCCGCATCGGGAAGCAGCTTTTCGGTTTTGGCATCCACCTTGGAGATCATAAGCTTGCCTGTGATCTTGGTGTTGGACATATCCACACTCAGCTTCTGCCCATTCTCATTGATCGTGAAGCTGTAAGGAGTATCATCCAGAACAAAGCCTTCCGGCGCTTCATACTCAGCAACGGTGTATTCGCCGTATCTGAGTGCGAAGCTTACGGTTCCGTCCTTGCCGGTTTTCCCCTCTGCGACAGTCTTGCCATCCTTATCGCAGACACGGAATCCCGCACCGACGAGCTTTGCTCCGGTTGCCTTGTCCGTCTTGGAAATGGTGATCTGACCCATGATGACCTGATCGGCAAATCCGACTCCAGCTTTATTCTCAATCACAGCAATCTGACCGTCCTCGGTAATGGAGAAAGCATAACTGTTTTCATCCATGAGGAATCCTTCGGGCGCTTTTGTTTCCTTTACGATATACAGGCCGGAACGGAGGCCGTCCATACGGTAAACACCGTTTTCATATTCCTTCATGGTTCCGACCAACGCATCGGCGTTATCCAGTGCACCGTCGCAGTTGACATCCTTATACACGGTAAATTCAGCGCCTGCAAGGTGATTATCGGGATAATCCTTATCCACCTTGGTAAGCTCAACACTGCCGATAATCGGGTAGTTGATTACCTTTAGGCCAATGACCTGACCTGCGTAAGTGATGGATACGAAATGGCGGGCATCGGAAAGGACATAGCTTTCCGGCGCTTTCAGCTCGACCACGAGGTAATCTCCGTAGGGAACATTTTCAAACGTAAAGTAGCCATCCTCACCGGAGATTACCGTGGTAATGGCATGAGCCTCATCCAGTTCCATGGTGCCCTCTGCGAAGATACCAAACACAGCACCCGCCAGACCGTATTCTTCTCCATCTGCAACTACATCATTGATCTTATAGCCCTCGATGCGGCCATACTTGATGATGTTTTCAATGGAGCCTCCACTCAAATCTACCGTCTGAACTTCGGTCTCCTGACCGCAGTAGCTGAACTCCACGTCATAGACAGTCTCATTCAGACTGTAATGGGGATCAGTGGTAAGCTCTTTGACATAGTAGCTGCCAAACGGCAGATCGGACTTGAAGCGAATATTGCCTGCTTCATCCGCAAACGCGATCTCCATGAGACCATCGGCAGGAATTACGCTGCCATCCGCAGCCGTAATATCGTTCTTCGCGTAAAGCCCGAAGGACACAGCAGTGATTTCACCGTTCATGCCAATGCCATAGGTTTCATTCTGCACCATGGTCTTTTCTGCGGAAAGCTGAAGCTTCTGTCTGTTATTGACAAAGCCCGTGGAAGCAGATGTTACGCTGACTTCCTGCCCGGCGTAGGTCAGCTCAACGAGCTGTGCTTCCTGATTCAGAGCAAAACCCTCCGGTGCATTTGTCTCGACAACGCGGTATTTTCCAAGATACAGCTCGCCGGTTTCGGCAATTCCGTTTTCATCCGTGGTAATCTCAGCTACAACCGTCCCGGCCTCTGCGCGCAGGGTGCCGTCTCCGGTGTAGATATTCTCATCTGCAATTACCTGATAGCTTGCACCTGCCAGATTACGAAGCTCATATACAGCAGAATAGATCGGGTTGATAATACCCCAGGTGCCTTCCTTATCTACGACACCTTCCTCGCCGGTGACATTTACGCTTGCAAAGACTTCGCCGGACTTTGTAATGGAAATTTTGCCTTTCTGTGCCATGTCATAGGCTGTGACTGTAATCACGCAAAGACCTTCCAGATCTTCATTCTCGGAAGAAGTAACGGTAAAGTCGATAGGTGTGCTGTTGAGAACATACCCGTATGGTGCCTGCACCTCGACAAGCTGGTAACTGCCGGCACTCAGCTTCTGCGGGGTGATGAGGTATCCGTCTTCGCTCACATAGAAGGTATCAATCGTAGTCAAAGTCGGGTAGGTATAGCTCATGGTGATCTTATCGCCGTTGCCGTCATAGATTTCAAACCCGGCTCCGGTAAGGGGGATAGCGTTTCCGGTTTCGGCATCCGCTTTCACGACCTTGATATACGCCGTATAAGGCGCGTTGTTAATCAGGAAGCGGTAAGTTTTTCCGTTTTCGCTGATGAACACGGTAAAGTCCTTCATGAATTCCGTGTCCGGATTACCTGCCGTCTGATGAACGGTATAGAGGCCATAAGGCAGCTCCCTTGTCTGGGCAAATCCGTTTTCATCGCAGACCAGGCTGTCGCGTTCCGATTCCTTCGCGTTTTCATAGCTTCCTGCGGAGGTCAGATAAACCTCAAAGGACGCGCCGACCTCGGGGGTCTCAATCTGCGTGGAGCCGTCATCGCTATGCTTGATGATGGAGATGTGCCCCTTAATGACCTGTTCATAAGAGTTCAGAGCAGGGGCATGGTTTAATTCGATCTCATAATTCTCGGGCTCTGCACCGACATGATATTCCGTCTCATCTAAAAGATAACCCTCAGAGGGGGTGAGCTCTTTAATGATCCAGTTATCGCCGCAGACGAAATAATCTGTCGTGAAGCTTCCCGCCGCATCTGTCATATACTCCTTGACCAGTGTACCGTCCCGATAAAGACCGTACACGGCTCCGGCAAGCGTTGCGTCACCCTGCGCCGCACCTGTTTCAGCGTCGCTCTTAACCACCGTCACATCAACCTTTTTGAGTACGTTATTGACGGTTGTCCCGGTCATATCCTTCCAGGTTACGGTGACATTCTGATCTTCCGGAATGACATAGCGGACGGCGGTATCCACTTCTTCAAGCGTATATCCGCCCACACCTGCAATCAGGACATCATTGAATGTTGCCACGCCGGTACTGTCGGTTGTGGCATAAAGGTCAACTACAGACCCGGATGCGCTGACACCGGACAGGCGGAACTTCATGCCCTCGGTAAAGCCGTCTTCGGAAGCCTTGGATACGGAAAGGCTGCCGCGTTTCAGCGTGTTATTAAAGGTCACGGTTGCAGTCTCGCCGGAAACGATAGTCACGTATTTTGCTTCCTGGGGCTCGTAATAGCTTGCGGAAGCCTCAGAAATTGTGTACGTTCCGGGAACAAGTCCTTCAAGGGAAACCGTGCCGTCCCGTCCGCTTGTGACGACCTTGTTATAGCCGCTGCCGGTGATCGTAAACTCGATACCTTCCACAATGCCGTCCTCGCTGTTTTTCACCAGCTTGAGAGTGCCGCCGACCGTGGAGACCTTAAAGCTTGCAGACACATCTCCGACCCTTGTCATGCCGACAACAATATCCTGCAAGCTGGGGCTTCCGTAGGGAACCAGAACCGCACTGGCAGAGATATTCGATGATTTCTGCACTGTGATGGTAGGCTCTGCATCAAGATAGGAGTCACAGGTCAGCGTAAGCGTGTTGCCGGCCTTGCTGATCTTCACGCTGCTGTCCGAGCTCGTCACAGAGTAACTGCCGAGAACGCCGTTGCTGTCGTTCAGAGATACAACATATTTCCCGTTCTCATAGCTCATCTCATAAGTTCTGCCGTTTGCGAAGCTCGGAGTGACATCCCAATTCTGAATAGCCTGAGCAATGGCATTGTAGCTGGCTGCCACCTCCGCATTTGCGCCGTTCTTACAGAAGGCATTGTAAATGCAGTCATCCAGCAGAGCGTAGGAAGCGGCATCTCGATACCCACACACAAACTCCCACACGATCATCTGCGTTGCCAGATGCTTTGCATCGCCTGAGCCGATCAGCCCACCGGCATTGCCCGGTTTGCCAAAGGCAAGCGCCATCTTAATGGCTTCCTGCTTTGCAGAACCCAAACTGTTCCATGCTTCTGAGGCGTTTTCGGTTAAGACGTCGCCGGTCAGAAGATGTTCGCCCGGTTCGATACAATAGGCTTCCTCACCGTCCGCATAAATCTGGACTGCCGGATGTCCGGCACCGCCGTTTGTAGCATGGGTTCCCACAAAAGTGTCCTGATACATGATCTGCGAGCCGTCCGACTGATACAGATACGCAAATGTGACTGTGACACTCGATCCGGCTGCAAAGGCGCTGACAGGAAACAGCCCCACCAGCATCAGCAGGCTGAGTGCCGCGGCAAGGAGCTTTCTGCCTTTTCCTTTGATTGTTTTCAAATCGCGTTCCTCCTTTGATTTTGTTCTGAAAATGCCAAAAGCCGCAGGCGTGAGCCTACGGCTTAAATGAGTCCCTCTGACATATCATGGCTGACAAGACTTCGGTAGTAGTTCCCGATTGTCAAAGGGGCGTTATACAGGGTCGCTAACAGATACTGACGCATATTGCGGATACGGGTGGTGTTTTCTTTCAGCCCTCCCATGACGAAACGGATATGCTCGCTGTCCAGCTTGAGGAACTGGCTTTTGACCACCTCTGCGGGCTTGTCGTCCCCGGAGATACGGACAATGGGCTTGGTGGTACAGACCACATCGACTATGAGTTCAAGAATCTCGGAAAGGATGTCCTGGTCATACGGGTAGTCATACAGGAGCGTATCATACGAGATGTTCTCCATAATGAGGTCTTTATATTTTTGTCTCTGATCCGCTTCGCTTCTTTTCGGTTCCCGTGTGTGATTCTCTCTGAACGAAGTGAAGAGAAAAGACTCAGTATCACTAAATTCAGTATTATTATTCTCAGTATTATTAGCGTGTGATTTTAATGATTCTTGAGATGTGATTTTCACACTTCCAGAATCATGATTTTCACATTTCTTGAAATGTGATTCCGAGGGGATAACGAAGTTCTTAACATAGATGAGATTGGGCTTGCCGAGTCCCTGCCGCTTACGCTCAATGAGCTGACATTTGCTTTCCAGCTCATACAGGAGTTTTGCAGCTTTCTGATTGGCACAGCCCATGGATGTCATAATGTCCTCGACGGAGAAGATGATATATACCCGGCCTTCATCATCCAGCCATCCGTTTCTTGCTGACAGGCTCATACGGTCAAGGAGCAGACCATACAGCACTTTGGCCTCTGCGGATATGCTCTGAAATCGTTCTTCCGTGAACAGCACCTTGGGGATGCGGTAGAAGGAAAACTGATCCGCTTCCGCACCGTAGAAATAATCATACATGGGGACTGTCACGCTCCTTTGAAAGTCCTACGGCGTGCATGACTTCTTTGGTACACCACCCGATGCAGGGAGAATCCCTCCCATAGGGACAGCCCGTACATTCTGAAACCGGAGCTGTCTCTTCGTTGTCTTTATCATATACCTGTTCTATACCGTTTCGTCTTGCGGGCTTTTGCTCTACGGGGCAGCAGCATCCATCCGGATATGTGCAGCCCTTTTTCTTGCCCTTCCAGTACAGGCAATACTGGCAGTCATACACGTTATAGTCCCACGACTTTCCATACGCTTTCACATAAACACCTCCTTCGCCCGCGTCAGGGCATGAAAAAAGCGCGTCTGCCAACCCAAGCGTCACTTTGGGTAACAGACGCGCTATGTACGGTTATTGCTTTCTATTGAAAAAGGCTCAAAAACGCTGTATTTTCAACGTTTTTTGAGCCTTTAGTTTTTTAGTCCTATTATTACAGGAGCGTCCTTGACGATGACCGTACCCACTTTCCCGGCTTCAATGTCCGCAAGCATGGCTTGAAATCCGGGCCGCTGGAAGTTCGCGCCGGAAAAACCGTCGTCGGTGTACCAGCGCAGATTGGTAAA
>Ga0129306_1003641_pt1 | contig 11165 bp, 12 predicted proteins | sample P827metagenome_FD_94438 | JGI IMG/M metagenome (GOLD analysis project Ga0129306, IMG submission 94438) | Capybara group fecal microbial communities from Wisconsin, USA - P827 metagenome | ecosystem: Host-associated > Mammals > Digestive system > Large intestine > Fecal | place: USA: Wisconsin...
CTTGTCTTTAAACGCAGCACTAAGGTAAGTGAAAAATCTGACATGGCAAAATCCTGGGCAACTTTTTGTTGCTCAGGTACTTATAAAGAATGTTAAACTAAAGTGCTGCGGAATTTAGGTAGCAAAGTCTTTTTTTTCTCAGGTATGCAGGAATTTCGCACACCTATATACTAATTTCGCAAAAAAAATGAGAGTATGGAAAAGTATAGGATTGAAAAACTTATAACTTATATCTATGACAAAGTAGACAAAAGTGATAATAAGGAAAATCTGAAAGAAAGCGTTGCTGATGTACTGAGACAAATCCTTGTTCCTCAGACAAAGCATGAGAGGATATTAGTTACGGAGATGGATACTGATGACATCAAGAAACTGGAACGTAGAATAGTCAGAATCTATGAAGATTGCTACTTCTCTCCAGACAAAATGGTGCAAATGCATGCTGCAGCGTGTATAGACAGCTTGTTAATGCAACGTTGGAGAATGATGCATGACAGCATCGTTTGGAATGACGATTTCATCATGAAACTCGAAGTGATGAACGAGAAGATGAAACAAGCCCTTCTTGACATGCGCCGAATGACTCTTGATACCTATAATCATCTGTTGAGCCAATGTCCTGATGATAAAGAACTTGAAGTTATAGGCACGCTATGGGTAGATGATATGGAAATAGAAGGCTGGAAGTATGGTAGTCACATGTGGGCTTACTTGTCAGAAATACTCCAGACTCCAGAAATAGGTATCTCAAATCTGTACAAATATGGTGTTTCTATGGAACTGACGTACAATTCAACAGACTACAGCTACGATAGATTTCAAACAGAACTTGGACTACTCTATCTTGAAGACAAACTCGATAATTGGAACGAACACATGAATCGGGAAAAGACCGAACATCTGCACATCATCTATGGAGTTCATAACATGACAGATCATTCATGTTGGACGTTTCAGGACCTGATTAACGTGAAATCGTATAAAACCAGAATAAAGGTAGAATATCAAGATAAAATGGAAATAAAATGAGAGAATTATGGCAGAAGAATACAACTTTTTTGCGTTCAGTATCTATAATTCGGAAAGATTTTGTATCTTTGCCAACAGATTCGGTTACAATCCGGTCTAAAGACATACTGAACAGCGAAGCATTGTGCTTCATTCTCACCAAACGGGAACCTGAGAACTCCCTGTCCTATATCAAGGACAATAAAATGAAGGTGGGGAATGTTGTGCAGTTGTTTCCACGTATATTGGCGCGGACTTCTGTCATATTCCACCTTCAAGGTTTCTCAGGACCTCCGTTGCAGAATATTGACATGAGGTCTGCGCTTCAGTATAAGTAGAACTAAAAACGTAAAAATGAAGACATGATAACTAAGATAGAAACGGCAAAATTCAAGTGTAAAACCTGCGGACACATATTCGAAGGTATTTATACTGAAGGCGGTATTAAGGCTGGTACCAACTTTCCACTTTGCCCTAAATGCGGTAGTAATGATATCAGGCGAGCAAATTTATTAGACAAAATCCTATAAGTTCTTTATTATGCCACAACTAATTAATATCGGAAATGAATTGGTGAGAATCAACATTGCAAAAAATGCCATTGAATATTCTCAGAACGGTGGACGTTCGTGGATTATTCGTTACAATAACACCTCATGCGGTTCTTTCAGAGATTTATTACAATATGGGCGTGAAATATTGGCTTGTACTAGTAAAGGTGTATGCTATTCTCAAAATGAAGGTCGTTCTTGGATTTTGCGTTGCTGCAACACATCATCATACGGAGAATTCATTTCTCTTCAAGAAAATGGTGCAGAGCTATTAGCAAACACAAGTAAAGGGCTCTATTTTTCGAAAAATGAAGGAAGAAGTTGGATAAAAAGAGCATAACAAACAAGAAATAATTAACAATTAAATTATTAAATTATGGCACTTTTCAAAATCACAGTGAAACAAAAAGTTCGTACAAATGGTATAGTTCTTGATCCGGGTATGTCAGTTGAAGTTTCAACTCAGTCTATGAGTAACCCAGTAAACACAAATGGTGGTACGGTAGTTGCAGATGCCTTTATGCGCATTTATGGTGTTGACATAAAGAAAGCCGGTGCTTTAAATATGGTTTATTTGGACGTTAAGAGAATCAGTTAGGATGGAAATAAATAGGCTTATAGAAATCGCTCAGGATATTAATATGCTGAGTGAGGCAGCACAGTTGTGTGTAATCAAGCAACGGACAGATGAAGAAAACTGCGAACTAATTCTTCCTCTGATTGGAGAATTTAGTGCGGGTAAAACGACATTAATTAATGCTCTTACAGATAGCAAGAAGCTGGAAACTGCGAGTAAGCCAACAACTGCAACAATTTATGAAATCCATTTTGGTTGTGACAGCTGCTATGCAGAGGTCTTCGATGAAGAAGGGAACAGTAGGAAAATCGAAGATATCTCCTCTCTTGTAAATGACGAGTTGGCAGATTCCTTAGTGGTAAATGTATTTGACACTTCTAAGCGAATTCCATCAGGAATTATCTTAGTTGACACTCCAGGGCTTTCCTCTCCTGATCCCCGTCACAAACAAACATTGATTGATTTCCTTCCTAAAGCAGATGGAATATTATTGGCTGTTGATGTCAATCAATCTGTGACAAAATCGCTCACAGACTTTATCCATACTATGACGCTAGCAAAGCGTCCCGTCTTTCTTGTACTTACCCAGTGTGACACGAAGTCCCCTGTTGATGTTGAGAGCCAAAAGAAATATATTTCAGATAACTGTAATATTCCATTAGAACAAGTGGTCTGTGTGTCTGCAAAACAGAATCAAGTGGAAGAACTATATAAACTGCTAGATTCTATTCAGGCAGAAAAAGCTACAATTCTCAATGCCGTTAATAACCAAAGGGTGAAGAATATCATTTCTGCCATGATAGCCCATGTTGATAACATGCTTAAGGCTTCATCGTCAGATGAGGATTTGAAAGAATCTATAACAAAGATGGAAGCGGAGTTGAAACAGATACGTCACAAGATTGAAAATCTTATTTCTTCTTCGCGCAATGACATAGAGGACATCGAACGTGAAGTTTGTAGAAAATTTGAGGATTCTGTTTTTGAAAAGATGGACTCTATAGTAGCAGGGAAAAGCAACAACTATGATGCCGAAGTATCTGCAGCTATTAATTCTTTAGCAAGTATTTACATAAATGAATTTCGCAACAAAATTCATCAGGCTTTATCAGAAAAGGCCAATGAGCATCAAAAGTCATTGGAAGGAATCGATATTCAGTCCCTTCAAAACATAGATTTGTCCTCATTATCAGCAGGCTCTCTTTCGTATAATCTTGATTTGAATTCAATTGGGCATGAGAAAGATGGAATAATCTCCATTGGCGTAAAAGTTGCTGCAGCAGCGGCTGTCGTAGTTGCAGTTGTTGGCACAGGTGGCGCAGCTGCAGGAGCCGCTGGAGCTGCGGAAGCAGCAGGGACTACAGGCGCTGCAGCTGCTGGAGCGGCCAGTTCCGCTGTTGAAGTTGGAACAATGGTTGAAGCTGTTGATATAGCAACTGATGTCGGTAGTATCATATCAAATCAAAAACATATTAGCCGCGTTCAGCAAGCAATGCAATTTGCAGGAAAGGTTTCTGAGCAGTATGATAATATCGAGTCGATGAACCAAAATGCTGGGCAAAAGATAGGACAGAAAAAGGGTATTGTCGAAGGAATTGTGGAATTTGTAACTGATAGCACATGGGGGAAGCCACAACGTCGTCGTGCTATTCGTATGTACATTGCCGAGACACTTATGCCACAATTTAAAATGGCAATGAATAGCAATAGTACATCTGTTGTAAACAGTATTTCTGAAACATTAAATCTGGAAGCTCAGGTTACCATAGCTGAAAAGAAAGCGGCTATAGAAACGCTCAGACAGCAATATAAAAACCATCGAGAATCCTTTGTCAAGCGCTTAGATACTTTAAGAGATTACAAAAATGAATTACTAACCGCATAAATGAAAAAAGATATGATTAGTTTTATTACAGGTGTTGTAGTAGGTGCTGGTGCAGTGGCTGCAAAAGATTATTTGAGTGGAGGAACAGATAAAACAAGCAGCCAGAGAAATGAAATGGAGCAACTGTATTCTGAAAATGAGAAACTTCGTAATCGGCTACGTGATGCAGAAAGAAAAGTTGAAGACTTGTTGGCAGAAAAACAGAAGATGTCAAGCAAACTGAAAGAGAAAAGTAATGACTCAGATGATTTGTCTGATGATTTAGAAGATGCTAAACGTAAAATCAAGAAGCTGCAGCAGCAGAATGATGATCTTATGAGCAAAGTTCAGGAATATAAAGCTGCGTGCGAAAGTTATGAAATTGAGATAACCCAGCTAAAGAACAAGTAGAATGGATGTAGTTTCTGTAATCCTTATCGTGGCGGCTGCACTTGTAAGTGCTGCTATAACATATTTCCTAACCAAAAAGAAGAGCTCCGATGTCTCTGACAATGGAAATGACAATTATGTTATAGAAGATCTGAAAAAAAAGGTTGAGAGCTTAAGCAGTCAAAAAGAGCAAATCGAATCTCTTCTTAAAGAGGCGCGTTCAAAGTCTGATGAGTTAAGCAATCAATTAGAAGCTCTTTCTTCTGGCAATAATGCAAATCCAGAAGTACTTGACAAATTAGCAGAAGCTGATAAGTTGAGAAAAAAAATCAAACAGCTTGAAGAAGAGATAGAAGAAAACGAAGAAGATTTAGAGGATGCAGAAAAGAAACTAAAAAAGAGAAATGCTGAAATATCTGAATTGCAAGACCAAAAGAGAGCATTGGACAAAGAATTTAAGTCAGCTAAGGAAGAAATTAATGTACTAAATGATGAACTCAAAAAGAAAACAGAAGAGTTGGCATTAAAAATGGAGTCTTTGACTTTTGTGCAATCTATTCTTTCTGCCCCTGAATTCAGTGACAGTGCCACAAGAAATCTTTATCAGAAAGTTGATAAACTGCGTAATTTCATCCAAGAAGATTTGTATGATATAATTAAAGCAATATGGGATATAGAAGGTAGTAGCGATGTTTCTCAGCTTTTTGGCGATAAACTATATAGGTGGGAAGCCATGCAAAAGAAGAGCTGGATTGCAAATAAAGTGGCTATTGCTTTTGTGGGTGAATTTTCTGCTGGTAAAACATCTATCGTAAATCGTATACTTTCACAAGATAATCCTGATGTGCCCAAATTGCCTGTTAGCACCAAAGCAACCACAGCTATTCCTACATATATTTCTGGAGGCGTAAAAACGGATTATAAGTTTTTTACACAAGACAACAAATTAAAAAAAATAACAGCAGAAGACTTCAATCGTGTAACAAAAGAAGTTCTTGATCAAATTGGAGGAGTGTCTAATCTTATCCAGTATTTTGTCATGACGTATAAGAATGAGAACCTAAATAACTTGAGTATTCTTGACACGCCAGGATTTAATTCGAATGATGAAGAAGATAGTATCAGAACATTGGAGGTGATTAATGAGTGTGATGCATTGTTTTGGGTGTTTGACGTAAATGCAGGAACAGTTAACAAATCATCTATTGATTTAATCAAAAAGAACCTGAAGAAACCTTTGTATGTTGTAATAAACAAGGTAGACACAAAACCAGACTCTGAAGTCGACAAAGTGGAAAAACTTATTTCAGAAACTTTTATGCACGAAGGGGTTAAAGTAGAGCAATATATTAGGTTTTCTTCGAAAGCGAGTCTTTCTACTATTATGGATCCTGTCAAATCCGTCAATAGTACATGCCAGGGGAATAATTATTTGAAATCGGTTGAGGATTTCGTTAAAGATGTAGAAAAAGCTTTAAAGGAAGATTTGAAAGAAAAGAATAAAGATTATAATGAATGGAATGATGCTTTTGATACAGCTAAGGAAAAATTTGATGACAACTATGCAATATTGGAAGAAAATTGTGAATTAGCAGTCAATATTATTGATTCCACATGGACTGAGAACTGGTTTAGTAAAGACAAATATGAAATGTCAAAGGAAGTTGGAGAACAACTCAAAGAAACGATTACCGACTATATTGCTGATAATAATATGAAGGTTATAAGGGAAAATCATGAAGCTATAGTCGAAATCAGCAAACACTTGCAGACATCGTATTCTGATCTTTGCGATAGTAGAGACAATATACAAATTATTCAGAAGTTGTTACTAATGTTAAGAAAGAACATTAAATCGCTAAATAATAATTAAATATGGCACTTAATATTTTTGAAGAGCTACTAGGAAAAAAGCAGAAGATGTCTGCTTTGATCTCAAAAGCAGAAGATTTCGGCTGGATTCAGAAGGAAGAAAAAGAAGAGTTCTTGGCAAAGTTAGAAAATGACATTCTAACAATTGGTGTCATAGGACAGATGAAAGCAGGTAAGTCAACATTTTTAAATGCGTTTGTTTTTGAAGATGACATTCTTCCTGCCGCAACAACACCTATGACTGCTGCACTCTCTGTCATCACTTATGGACCTGAGAAAAAAATAGAGGCAGAATTTTATTCTAGTGAAGAGTGGGCTGAACAGAAAAGAACGGCTTCACTACCTATAGAACCGTCTACGGATGAGCTAATGAAGTCAAAAATACAAGCTGCTCAGGAGTTAGTCGATAAATCTGCCAAATTAGGAGGAACACTTAATGAACTTCTTGGGAAGAAGCAATCAGACGCATTAGATAACCTTGTTGATTATGTAGGTGCAGATGGCAAATATGTTTCTATCACAAAGTCTGTGACAATCTATTATCCCAAGGAATACCTAAAGGGTGTGAATATCGTTGATACCCCGGGATTCAACGACCCTATCGTTTCTCGCGAAGAACGAACAAAGTCTTTTTTAAAAAAGGCAGATGTTGTATTACTGATGCTGTATGCAGGTCGTCCTTTCGATGCTACAGATAGGGCCATTCTTTTTAAGAATGTAGGACAATGTGGCATAGGTAAAGTTTTATTGGGCATTAACAAATATGACATACCTTATGAGAATGGAGAAACTGAAAATGAAATTAGAGAGTATGTCAAGAATGAAATCGCAAAAGCAAGTCGAACAATGGGCGATGAGCAGCTAAATGACATTCTTCGCGATACTGATCCTATCCCATTGTCGGCAGAAATGGCTCTTCTTTCTGAATTGCCATCTGAAAAAATAGATAAAATAGAAAGTTTTACTCATGCCTGGAAAAGGGCCTGTGATACTTTTGAAATCTCTAGCCAAAGGGAGATGCGGGTTAAAAGTCATCTGGACGATTTGATTTCTGCTGTACGGCAGGTTATAGAAAAAGAGAAAGAAGGCATTCTCTTTAAAAAACCTTTAAACGCAATAATGGCACGTGGCAATACTCTAAAGGCCAAATGTGATGAAGAAATTTTTACCACTAAAAACGAAATAGAACTACTTCAGACCCCTGATGATGAATTAGATGAGCGCGAGAGTATATTAGCTAAGGTCTCACGTAGACTCAATAAAAAAATAGATGCTCTTGGTGATGACTTAGATTACACCTTAAACGAGACCGTCCGTCGTGGAAAAGAGGATTTGGAAGATGCTGTTGATGCAGGGTGCAATAAAATGCTTAGAATTGTTGACTCCTGGAAACAGTTAACTAGTGATGAGAAGCGAAAGCAAGATATGGAACGAGAAGAGAATTTCCTAAGGGAAAGAACCCTACTACGTCTATCGAGAGAAATATCAAGAAAGGCAAAGAATGGGATGAAGCATACTTTAGACGAATTTTTTGCTGATGCGGATGATTTACTACTTAAACTTCCATCCATTCAAGATTTCGATCAAAGAGATTTTGTTAAGAGTATAAGCAACAGGTGTGAATTCAATAATAATGAGGGAACAAGTTCAGACGTTTCTGAGGAAGTTTCTGCTGATAACGATTTGAATTGGCTTGAAACAGCAGCATTTGTCGCAGCTATGCTTCCTGTTGGGTTTGCTTATGGGCTTACTAACGGCTTAACTGGCGGTCGTATATGGCATGATTGGTCAAAAGATGATGCAAGAAAAAGAATTGATGAAATGCGTTTTAGCTTTGATGCTAGTCCACTGCTAAATAACATAATAACAAATAAGGATAATGTGGTTTCTGAAATAAAGAAGGCTTTTATTGATGAACTCCTATCTCCTTTGCAGGCTCAGTTAGACGAAGTTCGTCAAGAGGGAATTGACAAAGAACAAAAACTTTCTGCAGCAAAAGATAGATTAGAATCTCTTGTAAAGCAAAAATCCACTTTGGAGGATCAGATAAAGCATATACAAGAAGCAAAGAATGTTTAAGCAAATGAAGGGAAATCGGTTCTTCAAACCATTTGTCGGTTCTAAGTATCATCATGGCATAAATGGGAAAAAGATTCTTGTTCTTGGAGCCAGTTTCTACTGTAATAAGGACGGGAAAGATGGCAGATATAATTGCCAGTTCTTCTCTGAGTGTACCAACCCTATGAAAAAGGATTCCGGTCGTTTCGACAGCGCTTGCCCAATCTATGCAGAGAATGGGCTGCGCCTATCTGAGGAGCCATCGAATGCTATTGCTGAAAACTATAAAACTTATCAGGTCTTTGCAAATTTCATGCGCCAGTTTACGGAAGACAAAAATGAAGATGTATGGCAGCGAATGGCTTTTACGGACTATTTGCAATTCTTCTCACCTACAGTGCTTACCCATAAAGAGTATCTAAGCCAGCGGGACTTTGACGCTTTTTGTGAGACCCTACATGAACTTCAACCCCACATTGTTGTGGCCTGGGGAATGCAAATTATTGAAGAAATTCGAGAACATAATCCATATGTAACAGACTTGGAAACCCTGCCAAAAACAGAGTGGTACGTTTGTCACATAAGGATTCCTGGTGTCGCTCATGAGATAGCCCTTATATGTTGCTACCATCCATCTTCCATCTCGTATTGGTACAACAACCTTGATGTGTTTGCGAAATATATGCAACAGGTGTTGAATAGCTAAATATAGCAGATATGAAAGATTATCTGAAAAGGCACATTTGGATTCTGAGTGAACTGTATTCGAATCCGCAAGGACTTACTTATAAGGATTTCTCTGAGCGGTGGGAGCGTAGTTCACAGAATACATCTGGAACATCGTTACCCAAACGTACCTTTGCGGATTGTCTGAGGGCAATAGAAGAAACATTCGACATTGACATCTCGTCGGATGCCAGAGATGGTTATCGCTATCGCATAGTGCAGCGAGACTGGTTAGAGAAAGACCGTGTAAAGGACTGGCTACTGTCTGTCTTTTCTGTGAATAAAATCCTACAGGATAGCAGAGGTTTACGCGAAAGAGTAATGTTCGAGGATATACCTTCTGGCAATGTCTATCTTTTGAGGATTCTCGATGCGATGAAAAAGAATCATGTCATCAATATTGAGTATCAGGACTTCTATGATGCAGTACCTCGCGACATTCTGCTTGAACCATATTTCGTCCGAGTATTTAAACAACGCTGGTATGTCATTGGCGTCATGAGAAACTTATGTGAAGGAGAGGAACCTGAAGAGCTAACCAGACAGGGACATATCCGGCGGTATGCCCTTGACAGAGTTAGGCATCTTGAACTAACAGACAGTACATTTACGATGCCTCATGATATTTCAGCGGATTCTTATTTCGATGGTGCCTTTGGAATCATTGTTGAGCCTGAGGAATATGACGTTGAACGTATCAGACTAAAAGTGACAGATGTTAACCATCGTCGACAGTATCTTCGTTCTTTACCACTTCATGAGTCGCAGCATGAGGTGGAGCAATACGATGATTACTCCGTCTTCGAATTGCGAGTGATGCCGACTTATGACTTCATTCAGCAAATACTGACAATGAGTAGTGAAGTAGAGGTCCTTTCTCCAGAACACGTTAGAGTTGAAGTTATTAGATGGATTAAAGGAATCGCCGATATCTATGACCTTGTATAATAATATCCCATGTTTCTTTAACCCTCTATTTAGTTCTCAATATTAATTATTGTGTATTTTTGACGTGTTTCTCGTTAATCTCAAAGATTCTTCGTATCTTTGCAATCTAAAATATTCTTCATCGGTATGAGCGAAATACAGACTATTCAAAGTAAGATATACGAGATACGAGGTCAGCGAGTGATGCTTGATCGGGACTTAGCTGCCATGTATGGTGTGGAAACCAAAGCCCTTAATCAGGCTGTAAAGCGAAACTCAAAGCGTTTTGAGGGTGATGACTTCATGTTTCGTCTGACAAAGGATGAAGCGGAGTTAGCACGTTCAAGGTCGCAAATTGTGACCTTGGAAAGTCCTGCAAACGAAGGACTCTTGGAAGATTCTACGTCTTCAAGGTCACAAATTGTGACCATGAACAAAGGACGTGGTTCTAACATCAAGTATCTTCCCTATGCCTTTACTGAACTGGGAGTCGCTATGCTCAGTAGCGTTTTGAAATCAGAAACTGCTATCAGCGTTAACCGAGAGATTATGAGGGCATTTGTGGAGTTCCGTCATTTGGCAGTTTCTCTACCTGTGGCAAATCCCAATGCTGATATTGCCCAGTTGCGCAAGGACTTTGAAGAGTTGAAACTCGACATTGAGGATATTCTGCATGATCAAAATGAAATCAACGAGAGCACTCGTATGCAGCTTGACAACATTACACTTGCTCTCGCTGAGTTACAGGCTGGCAAGCGTGAGCAGAAGCCGAGACGCAAGATAGGTTTTATACAAGATGAGGAGAAAAAGTAGGATATATGGCACACTACTCAACAACGATAAGAGAAGAAGAACTGAAGAATCTGGTCAAGGAAGATTGGTTCGATGCTTATGATACAGCCCGTATTGTGGGCGATATAGACTTCTATGTAGGAAAAGGTATTCAAACATATGTTTGGGGTGAAGCCAAGAAGGGGGTGAAGAAAGACATATATACTTCCTTCGTGCAATTAATTCTGACTATTGGTAAAGCCAAGATATATAGTAAAGCAGATCGTTTACCCGCATATCTGTGTAGTTTCGATGCAGAAAAAATCGGTTTTGTACTTTACGATAGCATTAGTGAAGTATTTGAGCAAAATGACTTCAATTGGAATGTAACACCGAGTAACCATAACACAAAAGAATTTAA